>PYIL01053226.1_pt1 | contig 13272 bp, 12 predicted proteins | sample 3578041 | NCBI WGS metagenome assembly PYIL01 (sample SAMN08408023, study PRJNA431606) | Marine metagenome isolate SA_KN192-05_S13_150m, whole genome shotgun... | biome: marine; feature: oceanic pelagic zone; material: water; isolation source: 150 m water sample, 0.2-0.8 um fraction ... | reverse complement strand
TTTTAGAGTCAGTGAAAAAATATAATGCGACGTCTTTGGCTGCAGTACCTGCCACCTTAACCAAACTCTTGAGGTTAGATCGAAAAATTTTAGATGACTGTCTTCAAGGACTGCGATTGATTATCACCAATAGCACTTCGATACCAAAAAACACAGTAAAAGAAATTAAAGGTATTCTGAAGGGTGGTGATTTAGCTACGTATTATGGCCTTACAGAGGCATCACGTTCGACTTTTATGATCTTTAATGAAGATTCAAACCTTCATGAATCAGTTGGGAAACCCGCACATGGTGTAAATATAAAAATTGATGATGAACATAAAGGCGACTCAGAGTTTGGAGAAATTCTGGTCAAAGGAAAAAATGTAATAAAACAATATTGGAATAATGAAAAGGCTGACAAGAATATAGAGGATGGGTGGTTACGAACTGGAGATGTGGGTTATTTTGACGATAATGGATATCTCTTTCTCAAAGGACGTAATGATGAAGTCATAAACGTTGGAGGCGAAAAGATAGTTCCTCAGGACATTGAGCAAGTTGTTAGGCAGATACCAGGAGTAGAAGATTCAGCAGCCTTTGGAATACCTCATGAAGTTTTTGGTCAAACAATAAAACTTGTTGTAAAAAAGGCAGCGAACTCAGATTTGGATAAATTAGTGATTTTAACTCACTGCATGAAAAATCTTGAAAAATTCAAAATCCCATCTAAAATTGAATTCGTGGATAGTATCCCTAAGAATGAATACGGAAAAGTTAAACGCTCTATGCTCAAGTGATTATAGATCGCAATGTCTGATTCAGACAATTTTAAGTTAAACGAAAAAGAATTAATGGATTATTATGGATATGAAGGCAGTTTTGGACGATTAAAAATAAAAATGAAGTTTTTCAAAAGCTGGTTTTACCATACTCTGGCATATTCATCCCCACTTCCTTCTTGGGTAATAAATTGTCAGAGAAGTAGAGGAGTGAAAATTGGAGAAAATTGCCACATTTCTCCATATGTACTGATTGATCCATTACATCCGGAACTGATCACGATTGAGGATAATGTTACCATCAGTTCAAATTCAATGATTTTTGCACACATTAATCCTACAGCAAATCAATTTCTGAAAGATCATGGGTATCCGCGAACTGTCAAGCCAGTTACAATCAAAAAAGGTGCTGTCATTAGTGTGGGATGCATAATTATTGCCGGAGTGACAATTGGGGAAAACTCTATTATCGGTGCCGGGAGTGTTGTAACTCAGGATATACCAGATCATTGTGTTGCTGTGGGAAATCCTGCAAGAGTAATTAAAAAAATTGATCACAAATAATCTTCAAGAAATTAAATTCGGTTGTATACATTTAATCACATTACAAATATAGTACAAAAGTCAGAGAAAAATAATGGATCAGATACCTGATTTTTTGCAAATTAAAAATTTAGAAGCTACTGTAAAAAGTATAACTGGCTTCATCAATTATGAAGTTTTTGAAAATTTTCAGAAGAGTGGTGTTGTATTGGGATTGAGTGGTGGCATTGACTCGACTGTAACATGTGGCCTATGTGTAAAATCAATGAATCCTGAAAAAATTCTAGGTCTAATTATGCCGGAAAAAGAATCAGATCCACAAAGTCAGGAAACTGCAGAAAATGTTGGTAAAGAATTCAATATTGAAACAAAAGTAGTAGACATAACCAATATCTTGGAATCTTTTGGGGTTTATGAAAAAAAAGAAAATATTGTGAAGGAAAAATTCCCAGATTTTGATTCTGAGTGTAAATACAGAGTAGTTGTTCCTCCAAAATTAGAAAGTAGTGTTGGTATTCCATATTTGGAAATTCTTGATGGAAAAGGAATAGCACACAAAACTAAAATTTCTTCTTCTGAATTTCTCAATTTGACTGCGGCAACTTCTATAAAACACAGAGTACGAATGTCTTTGCTATACTACCATGCAGAGAAGAACCATCTAGTAGTTGCTGGTACAACAAACAAATCTGAGTATATGCAAGGATATTTTGTCAAGTATGGAGATGGAGGTTCTGATATAGAGCCCTTAGTAAATCTCTATAAATCTCAAATCTATCAGCTTGGAAAATTTTTGAACGTTCCTAACGAAGTAATATCAAAAGATGCATCACCTGATGTATGGAGCTATACCACAAATGATGAGGAATTTTTCTATAGTGTTCCATACAAAATTGTAGATTTAATTTTGTATGGACGTGAAAATAATTTATCAGTCAATGAAATCCAAAAACACTCAAAAATTTCTATAGAGAATATAGAAAAATTATTGAAATTCCAAGATCTGAAACAAATCAAAAGTAAGCATATGAGAGAAATGCCTCATAGTTGGTTGCCAGATTTCTAGGAAATATAGAAGATTAGTTCCAATTCAGAGTCCAAGGTTGAGGATGGAGTGTCTTTTCATCAGCAAGTGGTTCCCACCACTCAGGATTGTCTAGATACCAAGATACAGTGTCTTTAAGAGCGGCATCAAAGTCAAACTTTGGTTTCCACCCTATTTCATTTTGAATTTTTGAAGAGTCGATAGAATAACGTCTATCATGACCTGGTCTATCATCCACATACTCTATCAAGTCATTTGATTTACTCATAAAACCTAGAATTTTTTCTACTATGGTTTTGTTTGATACTTCATTCCATGCTGTTATGTTATAGATTTCTCCATGCTGACCGTTCTTTATCAAGGATTCAATTGCGTCAACATGATCCATTGCGTGAATCCAACTTCTAATTTGATTACCGTCTCCATAAAGTGGAACTTTGAGGTTTTTTTGTGCCCGAATAATGGTTTTTGGGATAAGTTTTTCTGGAAATTGGTATGGGCCAAAATTGTTTGTACATCTGGTGCTTATGCATTTACTACCGTAAGTTTTTGCATAAGAGCCAACTAAATGATCTGCTGCTGCCTTTGTAGCAGAATATGGATTACTTGGTTTCAAAAGCGATTTTTCAGTAAATGATTCTTGGTTTTCTGCATCACCGTATATCTCATCAGTTGATATGTGAATGAATAATTTTTCGTGTTTTTTTGCAGCTTCGAGTAGTGTATGTGTTCCTACAATGTTTGTTTGGACAAATTTTTCTGAATTTGATATGCTTCTGTCTACATGAGTTTCAGCTGCAAAATTCACTATGAGATCAATATCTGATGCTAATTTGTTTACAACTTCTGAATCTGTTATACTCGCTTCTACAAACTGATATTCTGTTTTGTCTATTTTTTCTAAATTCTTAATATTTGATCCAGTTGTTAAACTATCAACATTTGTGATATGATCATTAGGGTTTTTGTCTTGATGATTTCTGATAAATGTACTTCCTATAAACCCCATTCCGCCACAAACTAAAAGTTTCATATTAACATCAATTCATCTAATTCCAATCATATGGTTTTTGTGTTTTTGGATCAATAATTGAAGGATCATTCCAATCTAATCTTTCTTCATCAGGATTGTCATAGTCATATAGGTTTGTTAAAAAATAAATTGTCTCTGATGGTGTGTCACTCAGAGTTTTTGTTCCATGCCAAAAATGTCCAGGAACCTTAACTATCTTTAATTCATCTCCGCCTACAATAACTTCAACTAGTTTTCCAAAAGTTTTAGATTCTTTTTCACCGTCAAAAATACAGATCTTCACTTTTCCTTTCTTTACAAGAAAATAATCAGTCTGATTACGAGTATGCCTATGCCAAGCACGAATAGTACCAGATTTACTATCGGAGAGGTTGATTTGTTTTGGAATAATTCCATCAAAAAACTCAATCCAGTCAGTACGAAAAATCTCTGTGACAAACCCTCTATCATCAGAATTTATCTTAGGCTTCAAAGTCTTTACGCCTAAATCATAATTCTGAATTTCTAGTGTCATACGTATGAGACGTATTAATTTACTATAATAATACTTATTATTCAAAAATTAGTAACTTATCAGAAAATCCAAATCGATTTATACAAATTATGCCAAACTGAAATAGAAGTAATAATGAAAAAAGAGCTAATTACTATTTGTGATCTAACTCATACAGCAACTAACACATATGCTACAAATCTGATGCCATATCCAATTGCATCAATTAAATCAAATGTACTAGAATTCTCTAAACACAAAGAAAATTTCCAAATTGAGATCTTTAAACATCCACAAGAATTTATTTCAGCATTCCTTTCAAAATCTCCAAAATTAGTAGGTTTTTCTAATTATGTTTGGAATCTTGAATTATCATATGAAATTGCTAAAGAAATTAAATCACGTTCTCCTGAAACAGTTATCGTATTTGGAGGACCTAATTTTCCATTAGATGATAAAAGTAGAGAGTTGTGGTTAAGAGATCATCCTTCAGTAGATTTGTATATTATAGGTGAGGCAGAAGAGCCATTCACAGATATTGTTGATATATGGTATGAAACACAAAGCATTGAAAAAGTGAAAGATAGTGGAGTGATGGGATGTTATTCAATAAAAGATGATAAATTTTGCAAGGCAGGAGACTTTAGTCCTAGAGTATCTAGACTAGATGATATTCCATCTCCATATTTAGAAGGTTATCTAGATGAATTCTTAGCTGAGCCAAAACTTTCACCGCTCTTAGAATCTAATAGAGGATGTCCATTTTCATGCACGTTTTGTGTTGATGGAATTAAAGATCGCTCAAAAGTCTATTCAAAAGAAGTTTCAAGATTTGAAAAAGAGCTAGAATACATTGCATCGCACTATGATGGTAAGGTTCTAACTTTGGCTGATCTTAATTTTGGAATGTATAATACTGATATAGAAATTTCACAAGCTATCGCTAGAGTAAAAGAGAAATTCAATTATCCATATTATATTCAAGTATCAACTGGTAAAAATAACAAACCAAAAGTTTTGCAGTGTGCAGAAATACTCAAAGGTAGTATGAGTTTGGCTGCATCAGTCCAATCATTGGATAAAGAGGTGCTTCTAAAAATTAAGCGTGATAATATTTCCGAAGAGCAATTATTGGACATGACAAAGGCAGGAAATAAAATTAGTGCTAATACTTATTCTGAGGTGATTTTAGCACTTCCTGGAGATTCTAGGCAGAAGCATATGGAAACTGTTCTAAAATTAGCTGATGCAGATATGAATCTCATTTCTACATATCAGTGTATGATTCTTGAAGGTTCAGAATTAGGTTCTAAAGATTCTAGAGATGCATGGAAGATGGGTACAAGATTTAGAGTTCTACCCAGATGTTATGGTGTCTATGATTTTGATGGTAAAGAGATTCTATGTGCAGAGATTGAGGAAATATGCGTAACAACAGAAAGTTTACCTATTGAAGATTACTATGAATGTAGAAGTTTTGATTTTAGTGCAGGATTATTTTATCAAGACAGAATTCTAGTAGAGCTCTATAGATTTCTAGATAATTTTGGAATAAATGCATCAACTCTTCTTAATGCTTTACATAAAAATAGACATGAATTTTCTGAAAAACTAAGAGATGTTTATACATCATTTGATAATGACACCAAAACGGAACTTTGGGATTCCAAAGAAAAATTGAAGGAATTTATCAAATCAGACAGAAGTGTAATTGATAGATACTACAAAGGTGAATTGGGAAAGAATGTTCTTTTTAGGCATAGAGCTATTGCAGCATTAGAATTGGTTGATTCCATTCATGATGAGGCTTTTAAAACTGCAGAACAAATATTGAAAAGTAGAAATCCTGATGCCCTTTCAAAATATAAGGACTATCTAATAGAATTAAAAGAATTCAGTAAACTACGAAAAAGAAATGTCTTTGATTATGAAAAAAGATACCAATCTAAATTTAGTTATGATTTCAAAAAATTGATGGAAAAAGAATTTGATGAGCTTCCAGAAAAACTAAAAGAGCCAATAATAATTGAGTTCTTTACAAATGATGATACAAAATCAATGATCAAGGATCAGATAAAGGAAAGAGGTTCAGATGTTGATGGAATAGGAAAAATTTTATCCAGAACTCTAGGTTCTATGCTTTTGAGAGAGGCTAAATTCGGAAAAATGGATAGAAAAGAGACTGAGAAAGAGAAACTAATCAAAGAGATAGAAATACTTGAAAAAGATGTTGGAATTAATCAATCACCTGGTGAATTTGTTTAGAGATCACACTATGGTAGAAATTAGAAAAATAAATTATGAATAAATGATGTGGTTTTATGACAAAGAGTAAAGAAATTCGAAATAAATGTAAAAAAATTAAGATAGTTCTAACAGATGTAGATGGAGTTTTAAATGATGGTGGAAGGTATTATTCTGAAAAGGGTGAAGTTTTAAGAAAATTTCATGTACGTGATGGGATGGGAATAAATCTTCTACTTCGTAATGATATCAAAACAATTATCGTAACAAAAGAAAATTCAAAGATAGTAAAGTATTGGGCAAAAGTGATGAATGTTTCTAAAGTTTATTCAGGAATAAAAACTAAAGAAGATAAATTGAAAACTATTTGCAAAACCTACAATGTTAAGCCTATAGAAATTGCATTTATTGGTGATGATGTGAATGATATAGAGTTGATGAAAAAAGTGGGATTTTCTGCAACTCCTTTTGATGGAAATCCACAGGCTGTAAAAATTGCACATTATGTATGTAAAACTTCAGGCGGTAATGGAGTCCTAAGAGAAATTGTAGATATGATTCTTAAAGAGAAATTTCCAGATAAGACCAAATGGTACTGATTCATAATAAGTCAAATTTAATTACGTACATTTTTGATACAAACTATGGTTTTCATCATTGCTGAGTTAGGAACAAATCACATGGGTGATGTTAAAATTGCTAAAGAAATGATAAGTGTTGCAAAATCTGCTGGTTGCAATGCTGTAAAACTTCAAAAGAAGAATATAGAAAAGATCTATACTAAAAAATTCCTTGATTCATATCTTGAAAGTCCTTGGGGAACGACACAAAGAGAAATGAGATTATATAGAGAATTCTCGGAAAAACAACTCTCTAAAATTTTTCAGCATTCAAAAAAATTAAAAATACCACTATTCTTCTCATGCTGGGATATTGATTCACAAATTCAGATGAGAAAATTCAAAACCAAATACAATAAAGTTGCATCCGCAATGCTTACTCATCATAAACTTTTAGAGGTAATTGCTGAGGAAAAAAAATACACTTTCATTTCGACAGGAATGTCTACCATGAAGGATATTGAAAAAGCCGTAAAAATTTTTCGAAAACACAAATGTCCTTTTGAACTTATGCATACACATAGTAGTTATCCAATGCCAGATAATGAGGCAAATCTAAAATTAATTCCAGCACTTATGAAAAAATTCAAATGTAAAGTAGGGTATAGCGGTCATGAACAAGGAACCACTGATATAACCATCCCAGCAATTATGATGGGTGCTACTTCTGTTGAACGACATATTACATTAAACAGAACTTGGTACGGTCATGATCAGATTGCATCATTAGGACCACTTGGTTTATCGAGAGTTGTGAGATTTATTAGAATTCTTGATGGTATTATGGGCGATGGTAAAAAAAGAATTTGGGAATCTGAGATGCCAAATATGAAAAAATTGAGGCAAGTATTCACTTGAGATCATGACAAAAAGAAAGACTGACATTACAATTACAGGTTCGGAAGGTTTGGTGGGTTCAGAATTATGTAAATATTTTAAAAAGAAGAAAAGAACTGTAAAAAAATTAGATATCAGATTAGGTCATGATTTAACAGATGAAAAATTTGTCAGAAAATGGTTTAAAGAAAACCCAACACAAAATCTGATTAACTGTTTTGCGATTGATGATAAACTAAATAAATCAGTAAGGAAAAATGATTTATTTAATTTCTCATTAGAAAAATTTTCTGATTATTTCAATGTTAATGTTCTTGCCTTGTTTTCAGTATGTAGAGAATTTGCAAGAAATAATAACAATGGAACAATCATTAATTTTTCATCTACATATGGAATTGTGTCGCCTAATCCTAATTTATACACAAATTCCATGAAAGATATAGCGTATGGTGTAACAAAAGCAGCGGTTATTAATTTAACAAAATATTTGGCCGTTCATCTTGCACCAAAGATTAGAGTAAACACAGTTGTTCCAGGAGGAATTAGATTCAATCAAAATAAAAAATTTGTCAATGATTATTCTAAATTAACTCCTATGAAGAGAATGATGGAGAAAAATGAGTTAAATGAATTAATTAATTATCTTTCTAGTAAAAATTCTAGCTACGTAACAGGCTCAACAATAGTCTGTGATGGTGGATATACGATTTGGTAAAAATTGAACGTTGATATTTTTATTCCTGCACGATTAGATAGTAAAAGATTACCTAGAAAACACCTAATGAAAATTAATGGGGAATCACTGATAAAAATTCTAGTTAAAAGATTAGAAAATTCAAAATTAGTTAGAAATGTTATTGTTTGTACAACCAATCAAAAAACTGATGATGAACTAGTTCAATTTTTGAAAAAGGAAAACATTCTAGTCTTTAGAGGAGAAAAAGAAGATATCATTCATCGCTTTTTAAAAGCAGCAGAATACTTCAAAACAGATATTATCATAGATGTAGAAGGTGATAAAATTTACACAGATGTAGAATACGTAGATCGTATTATCAATGAATTAAAAAATTCAGACTATGACTTTATTACTGGAAGTAGTTCAGAGAATGAGTTTGAATCTTCATCAAGTATTCACGGATTTATTCCTGCTGGCATGACAAAATCAGCATTGAAAAAAATTTTTCAATTAAAAAAAGTAAATAATACTGAAACAGGGTACAAAGAGTTTTTCACTTCAAATTCTATTATAAAGAAAAAATTTATCAAGCCAGATATTGAGATTCCAAAAAATTCAAGATTTACTATAGATTATCTGGAAGATTATGAGTGCGCAAAGAAAATTTTTACTGCATTAGGAGATTCTTTCCATATCAGTGATATTATAAATCTGATAGAGAAAAAACCCGAATTAATGAATAGTCTTCAGCACATAGTTAGACAATGGAATGACGATTACGAAAAGAATATGGCAGATACTAGTTTAAACAAACTAAACTGATGTATTAAGATCTCTGAATAGGCTTGAGGTTGTTATCATTTAGTATAAAATTTTATTACTTGACGGCTTACGCTAGGATTTATCATGCCAAAAAAAGTCATTATATGGGATTCAGCTCATTTTTTTCCATTTCTCCTATCTAACTCATTACAAAAAACTGCTGATTTTGAATTCTATGGTATATTTTCCTGTGCCGAACGACAAAAAAAATTTTTTAAAGAACAGAATATTGTAAATTTTAAAAAATCTTGGTTCTATCACGAACACATATTTCCAGATAAACAAATAACCGACACTGATTTTCTAAAAGAAATTGAAAATGAATATAATCTTAATTTATGGAAATTAGTAATAAATGAACGAATCTTCAATCCAAAGTATAATAATTATTATAAATTCTCAAAGAATCAAGTTCTTTCCATCTTAGAAGATGAATGTAGTTTATATGATAAAATTTTAAACGAAGTAAAGCCTGATTTTTTTATAACTGTTGAACCTGCATTACACAATCACTATCTTTTCTATCTAATGTGCAGATCAAAAGGAATTAAGGTTCTGATGTTGAATCAATCTCCAATAGGATACAATTGTTTGATTTCTCAAGTTCTAAATAAAATTGATGATTATGAAAAAATAACCCCAAAACAAAATTCTCGTAGTTTTGAAGAATTACGTGAATACTTGAACAAATACGCCAAGTCAAAGCAACTTTCTACATATATGAATAAATTCCTTTCATCTAAATCTCATATGTTAAAAGCGGCGTTAAATTATATTTTTGTTTCAGATAACTCAAGCTTAAAGAAAAATTTTAGTTATTATGGCCGAACTAAATTTAAAGTACTTTTCAAAGAATTTTTCTCACTTCTTAGGAAAAATTATCGAAAATCGTTTATTGACAATAATTTTATAAAATCTATAGATGATATAGAACAATTTGTTTATGTTCCTCTACAAATGGAACCTGAAAGTACAAGTCTGATTGGCTCACCATTTAGTACCGATCAATTAGAGACTATTAGACATGTTCTGAAATCTTTACCCATGGGATATCAATTAATAGTTAAAGATCATCCAACTCAAGCAAGACATGGATGGAGATCTATCTCTTTCTATAAAGAAATAATGGAAATGCCTAATGTCCATATTATCGATCCAGATTTTCCTGCGAGTGAATTATACCAAAAGACTTCTTTAGTGATAGCAGCAGCTGGTGCATCTGGTTTTGAGGCAGGATTTTATGGTAAATCTTCAATTGTTTTTTCTGATTTGGGCTATTCAGAATTACCTTCAGTGTTTAAAGTTGATTCGATGGAAAAGCTACCTGAAACAATTAGAATTGCTCTAAATCATAAAGTCGAATCTGGATTCATTGATAGTTATCTAGAAGAATTAGAAAAGAATTCTTTTAATTTTAATCTTAGTGAATTCGTCACATCATATCATGATTTATTTTATTTTAGTGGTTTTCTAGATGATACAGAGATCAGATTAGACAAAATGAAACTTCTAATGAATAAGTATGAGAACACATTTGACGAGATTTCCAAAAAATACTTGCTGAAAATGAATCAGAATAATCCTTAGTTTCGGATTGGTTTGGTTTACTTGGGAAAAGATGAAATTATACTAAATACATATTTAATGAAATGGTCATAACAAATTGCTGTGCCCCAGAAAGATATAGAATTTCTTACAGAAGAAAAAATTGATACAGGATATTTAATCACTGTTTTAAAAAAAGATGTGGACAAACATGAAGGGGAAAATGCTAGAATATTACAGGGATTATTATTTGAATTTAAAAAAAATAATTTTGCATTTTTAACACCACAAGAGACTTATTTTTTAAATAATAATTCACAAGACGTTTGGGCAGATTATTTGATTTTTAGGTATAAATTCAAGATTTATCCTAACCAGAAAATTGTATCGGAATTTCCAATTTATCTTCTAATTGAACCAATTTCTGCATGTAATCTTAGATGCATAATGTGTTTTCAAATTGATGAGTCGTTTACCTCTGATCGAGAATTAATGGGCAGTATGGATATACAATTATTCAAAAAGATTATTGATGAGGCACATGCTAATGGTACTAAAGCAATTACACTGGCATCAAGAGGAGAACCAACTATGCATCCAAAATTAGATGAGATGCTAGAATATTGCTCAGATAAATTCTTCGAGTTGAAAATTAACACAAATGCTACAAAATTAACAGAAAAATTAAGTCATAGGATTTTACAATCTGGAGTTACAGATGTTGTATTTTCAGTAGATTCTTACAAAAAAGATGATTATGAACGAATACGAGTGAGAGGAATTTTTGAAACTGTATTAGATAACATCAAGAAATTTAGTGAGATTAGAAAAGAATTTTATCCAGATTCAAAGTGTGCAACAAGAATCAGTGGTGTAAGAGTTGACAAGGGATTAGATATGAATGAATTCAAAAAATTTTGGGAACAATATGTAGATCATGTTGTAATTATGGAGCTGGAAAATCGATGGGACACATATCATAATCCACTAGAGGTTGGTGCAGAAAACCCTTGCACTTATCTTTGGGAGAGAATGTATGTCTGGTTTGATGGTATATGTAATCCATGCGATGCAGATTACAAAAGTGAACTCAAGTTAGGTTCAATTAAAGAAAATTCATTAAAAGAAATATGGCATAGTAAGAGATTTGCAGATCTTAGAGAGAAACACACCAAAAATCAGAGAAATGCATGTTATCCATGTGATAGGTGCCCAATTGGTAGTTAAACTCGGCATAATCGGATACAGAAATCATGCCGAAAGACTGCTTAACATTCTTGATCATAAAAGGGGCTGTCGTGTTGAATTTATTTATCATCCAACAAAAAAATTCAAAGACGTTAGATGTACTAACAATCTAGAAGATCTATTATCGTGTGATGGGATATTAATTTCATCCCCAAACAATACTCATTTTAGTTACTTAAAAAAACTTGAAAAATTTAATGGTTATATTTTTTGTGAAAAACCCCCAGTTGTACTAGATTCAGAATTAAAAAAATTAAAAAAATTAAAAATTAGGAACAAAAGAAAAATATATTTTGATTTTAATTTTCGATTCAGTAAAATTAATTCCTTATTTGAACAGATAGTTAAAGACAAACGCTTAGGAAAAATAATTAACATAAATATTATTTCGGCACATGGTTTAGCATTTAAAAAAGAGTATAAGAAATCATGGAGAGCTTATGGAAATCCACATAGTCTACTAGAAACAGTAACCGTACATTTTATTGATATGTTAAATTTTCATTTTGGTAAACCGAAGAAAATTCAGTACTATCCAAAACTAGTTGCAAAAAATGGTACTGCATACGATACAGTAAACATGAATATAGCATACGATAATGAGATTAATGTCCAAATTTTAAATTCCTACGCATCACCACTAGTTAATGAAATTTCAATTCTTACAAGTAATTCATGGGTCACATTAAGAAAAAATGAACTTATTATATATCATCCTAGAGATACGTTTGACAAGAACGGATTTTTTAAAATTCCACCAATTCATAAAAAATTAAAAGTAAAAACAATTGAGGATTATAATAAATCATTAAAAGATTCATTAGAATATTTTGTTTCCCATGTTAAAAACAATATAGCATTTGACCTGAACTCTTTCAATACAAGCCTAGAAACTAATAAAATCATTCTTGATTTAAAAATCTAATTTTGTGAGTAATTTTGTTGCTATTACAAAAAGAACGGATGCTAATGATACTAGTATACTAATTGAAACTAATCTCATCATATTTTTCGGCTTCTTAAGAAAACTACAAGTTTTTGATTTTTCCAGAATTACTTTTGGGAATCAAACACAATGTCTCCGTAATAGTTGATGCTAAATAACCAATGGCTAGAGCAATTAGACCGTATTCAGAGCTAAATGCCAATATGATTCCAAGAAATGTAATAATTGCTACAATTTTACTATACAGAACTCTCTTGCTGTTCTCTTGACCTAGTAATCTAGATGTAAAAATCTTAGTGAATGTCATTGGAATTATACAAAAACTGATAATTTTTACAGCGTCTACTATTTGAGAGTACTCTGGAAAGAAAATTGGTATTATCAAAGGAGCCACAAAGAACCCAAATACTGAAATGGCTATTGCAATGAAAATTGTATATTTTTTTAATTTTTTAT
>PYIL01096154.1_pt1 | contig 13359 bp, 13 predicted proteins | sample 3578041 | NCBI WGS metagenome assembly PYIL01 (sample SAMN08408023, study PRJNA431606) | Marine metagenome isolate SA_KN192-05_S13_150m, whole genome shotgun... | biome: marine; feature: oceanic pelagic zone; material: water; isolation source: 150 m water sample, 0.2-0.8 um fraction ... | reverse complement strand
GGCCCCCTTTGCAAACCTCCTGGTGGGTTGGCTGATCTCGATCTACGGGCCCCGGCCGGTGGTGGCGATCTGCGGCGGGCTACTGGTCCTTGCCGCGCTGGTTCTGCGTTCGTCGGGGCGACTGGCGCGCCTCGACACTGAGTTCGGTGCCTGAGATGGCTTAGGGGTTGTCGTCGAGATCGGCCAGATGGGCCAGGCCCTGGTCACAGGTCTCGAGAAGGGGACACCATCGACACGCCGGACCGGGCAACTTGTTGGGTTCCTCGGCTCTGTGGAGCAGGGCCATGAGTCGACCGACGCCGTCGGCCACTCGAGCGATGGTGGCAGTGAGGGTGTCTTCGACCACTTCCTCGGGGACGAAGTGGGCTTGGTCTAGGTAGTACGAGGCGATGAGTCTCGGTGGGACGCCGATCCGTAACGTCTCCACCAGAGCGTAGAAGCGGAGGTCCTCTCGGTGGACGGGCACGAAGCCTCCGGTCTTCAGGTCGATGATCACCTTGCCGGCCCGATGGCCCTCGGCAACCCCGAGAGACAGGTCAACCTTGCCGCCCAGGATCAGCCGGTTGTCGCACAGTTCGACCCGGACACGGCTCTCAGTTACCGGTCGCCATGCGGGTTTGAGGTCGGGCCAGCATTCGATGAACTTGCTCACCGCGTCGATCGCCTCAGACCGCAACTCGGCTCGGTCAGCCTCGCTACAGCCGCGCAGCCAATGGCCGAAGTCGCCCGAGTCAGCTTCAAAGCGGGACAGGGCCTCGTCGACCAGGATCGCCGGTTCCTTCTCGCGCCTCCAGTTGACCGACAGTTCGACCGCTTTGTGGACGATGGTGCCCCGGGCCAGCGGCACACGCCACTCGAAGGGACTGGTCTCCTCGGCCAGGAAGCGCGCTTCGCAACCGTGCACCATGGCCAGGCGGTGCTTGTTAACGAAGAGGTCCTCGCTGTCGGGAAGGTCATCTAGGTGGGGTTCGGCCGCCGTCTCTAGGGCAGCCCGGAGGTGGTGCCGAAGGCCCTCGGGGAACACCGGACGGTCCCCAGGTGGTGCGCCCAGCTGGTCGAGCACCTCCCGCTGTGCCGGGTTCAGGTCGGAGTCGGTCTCCACTGAGGCATTGTCCACCATCGGTGTCACACCCCGTCGGGATACTTGGAGGACCATGGATGCCGCGAGTACGACCACCCTGCGATTCGCCGAGGCGGCCCGGACTCTGGGGCGGTCGGCACGCCACCACGGCCTGAGAGTCCCCACCTTTCGGAGCCCGCCCGGGATCGAAGATGTCCGCCGCTCAATCCGTTGGGGCGGTGATGCATCGACCATCTCCGTGGTGCTACGGGATCGACCCTGGAGCGCCGTCCTGTCCGACATGATTGAAGGCGTCTTGGTAGCCAACCGGCTTGACCGGGGTCGCGCCGACACCCTCCGGGCTTTTCTCTGGACGGCGGTTGAGGACCAGGCCATGGCTGCCTGAGCTTGACCAGGTCGGGTCTCGGTAGGGGCCCGGGGGAGCGGCCGGCACCTCTCTGGCTAGCGTGGTGTTTCATGATTCACGTCATCAGCCCGGGTGGCGGAACAGGTAGACGCAGAGGGCTTAAACCCCTCGACCCCTTAAGGGGGTGTGTGAGTTCGAATCTCACCCCGGGCACGAATGTGGACTCATCGATCCTGCCTGTCAGACTTTGGAGATCTGACGGACGATGGAGAAGGCCATGGTCGAGATCAATGGTGATGTAGCTGAAGGTTTCGGTCTGGTTGCCGACGCGTTCACCCGAAACTTTGATGACCACGGAGAGGTCGGGGCTGCTTTTTGCCTCTACGTGGACGGTGCCGACGTTGTCGACCTCTGGGGCGGAGTGGCTGATCCTGCTACCGGTGGCAAATGGGAGCGGAACACCCTCCAGGTGCACTTCTCGACCACCAAGGGCGTGGCAGCTATTTGTGCCGCCATTCTCCATGAGAGGGGCCAACTCGACTATGAGACGCCGGTCGCCGCTTACTGGCCTGAGTTTGCGGCTGGTGGCAAGGAGGCAGTGACGGTTGCCCAGTGCATGTCCCACCAGGCCGGCTTGGCAGCGGTCGACACCCCGCTAACCCTGGATGAGATATGCGATAAGGAGCCGGTGCTCCGTGCCCTTGAGGTTCAAGAGCCCTTGTGGGAGCCGGGAACGGCCAACGGATATCACGCCATCACCTACGGGTGGATCGTCGGCGAGATCGTGAAGCGGGTCGACGGACGACCGATCAGCCAGTTCCTAGCCGAGGAGATCGCTGGTCCCCTAGGCATCGATTCGTTCATTGGGCTTCCGGAGTCCGAGGAGCATCGAGTGGCCCCCATCATCGGTGCACCGCCTCCCGACGACCAGGAGGAGATGGAGATGATGCTTGCCCTCATGGGCCCCGGGACGTTGGGGTTCCGAGCCCTGACTATGGACGGAGCGATCGTTATGACCGATGAGCAGAATCCGTTTAACACCCGTCAAGTCCATGCGGCAGAGATCCCCGGAGCGGCTGGGATTAGTGAGGCCCGGGCTCTTGCCCGCATGTACGGGGCCTGTGTTAGCGAGGTCGACGGTTTGCGACTCATCGGGGACGGGACCGTCCGAACGGTGCGAGCGGAGCGGTCCCGTGGCCCCGACAAGACACTTGTCGTCGAATGTGCATGGGGATTGGGTTTCATGCGGACCGGTGAGATGAACCCGATGCTGACCACGGAGTCGTTTGGGCATCCCGGAGCTGGAGGGTCTCTGGCTTACGGCGACCTTGAGCATCGGGTGGGCTTCGGCTACGTGATGAACCAGATGGGAGGCAACATCACCGGCGATCCAAGGGCTGCCTCGCTGACCGACGCCATTCGCTCTTGCCTATGACCGGTCAATAGCTGACAACTTCGTCTCAGATTCGGTAGATGCGTGACGCTGTGCCGCTGAACATTGCCGTCTGTTCCTCCTCGGAAAATTCTCTGCCGATCTTCTTGAGGGCGTTGTAGAGCACCCGGTAGGAGACAGACAGCCGGTCCACCGGGAAGTTGCTCTCGAACATGCACCGGTCGGGTCCGAAGCACTCGATTGCGTGGAGGTAGTAGCGCCCCTGGGCCTCGACCAGTTCGTCAGAGGTTGCCGGGCGTTCGGCCAGGTGCCAGCCGAACCCGTTGTCGGGCATGGCCAGGCCGCCCAACTTGGCCACTACGTTGGGACACCCGGCGAGTGTCTCGATGTCGTCACGCCAGCAGTCGAAGATCTCCTCGCGCCGCGACTCGTAGGGGCCTACACCGAGCGGGGTTCCGAAGTGGTCGAGGATGATCGTTGTGTCCGGGGCGGCGCGGGCCAATTCGGCGAATTCCCGAAGTTGGTAGTGGTAGTGCCAACTCTCGTAGGTGTAGCCCAACTTGCCCAGGCGGCGTACCCCATTCCGGAACGCCTTGTCGGCGAAGAGGCCTGGTGGTGCCCGTCCGGGGATCATCATGACCTCGGGGTGTTCGGCGTGTGCTCCTGCATGGCGGATGCCCCGGAACAGGCCCCGGCCTGCCTCCTCGTGGGCTTCGAGTACCACTTCGACGGCCTCACCGAGGGTCAGGTCGGCATGGGCAACGATTCCGGCGATCCGGGCTCCCGGTCCAGCCTGGCTGTCGGCGGCGATTCCAGCCACGAACTCTGTCTCACCGACCGGACGCAGTTCTTCGGGTCCGTCCGTCCGGTAGGAGGCCCGACATTCCACAAACACTGTCCTCTCGACTTTGTGACCCGACCCGGTATCGGCCCATAGGTCCTCGAGTAGGTAGTCCATCCCGCTTCGTTCCCACAGGTGATGGTGCGGGTCAACGATCGGTCGCTCTGGATCGATGACCGGTTCGGCTACTGACGCGTGCCATTCGGGACCGGGTGGCATGAAGGGCTGTCGTTCGGTCACGAGGGGAAGCTACTTGGTGGTACCGGATGGCCCGTGGGGAGGGTGCCGGGATCGACCCAACCCGCATCAATGAAGGCCTCGACGATCACCGTGGCGTACCGCCAGGCACCGAGCGCCTCGAGGTGACCATTCGGGGGCGGTGACCGTAGTTCGCCCTGACCATCTAGACACCCGGGCTCGTGGTCCAGGCAGGACGCCGACTGAAGGAAGTGTCCGCCCGGCGACAGTGTCGGCCAGGTCGAGATGAAGCGGACCAGCCCTCCCGGGTGGCGTTCTGGCATCGATCGGAAGACCTCGCCGGTACCGGATGGAAGGTCCCCCCGTCCGACTGGCTGGTCTACGAAAAGGACACGGCTGCCCATCCCCAGGGCTATATCGACGAGGTACTCCGAGTCGGCGAGGTATTTGGCTGTGTAATCGGGGCCCTGCAGTGGCTTCCCGTCCTCTCCGGCCATGCAGGGGGTGAGAGCGTTCCCGCCATGGTCGACAACGACCACATGGGGTCGCCAGGCCGCGAGGTGTCCCAACCCCAGGTCGTTGGCCTGTTCCGCAAACCAGTCGCAAAGGGCGGTTCCGCCGTGGTGTCGTCGCTCGATGGTCGCCGTGTAACCGAATGCGCTCAGGAGGTAGGGCCGAACCTGGTCGGTGATGGAGTCGCCGGTCACCACGACGCGGAGTCGCTCCCCCTCGTCTAATACGATCGGTGTCGGGGGTGATGTTGTGCCCGAGGCCTGAGGTGTAAACCAGTCGAGCAAGACGCAATTGTCGCCCCCAAGGAACGCTTCCAGGCTCAGGTCGATACCCACCCGGCCGATGTCGAACACGAAGGCCTTGCCGTCCACCCACTCGACGTGCGCCACGTAGTCGTACACGCTGTCGCCGTAGAGGTCCCGCATCGGTGCAACCAACCACTCCTCGTAACGTTCAGGTGCAAACTCAGGCGGGTGGTAGTAGCGGTTGCCCACCATCACGCTGTCGACCACCCACCACGCTTCCCCAACCCCGGCCTCGGTGCAGTCGAACCCGATCTCTAGGAAGTGCCCGTCCACTGTGGTTCGACGCACATAGTCGAAGTCCACGACACAGTCTTCGTCCCCGGGACACCGGACGTCTCGGAGGTCGGTGTTCGCCCAGATTATCTCCGTGACAAGGATCGAGTCGTGGGTGAAGTCCTCCCACTCGGGCCCTTCGTAGGGTTCGCACGAGAAGCCATCCGTGTCGGAACCACGCTCCACGACCCACCAACCACCGTCGAACAGGTGGTCGGTGTCATCACCGTCTTCGGCACCCACCACTCGGTGGAAACTCTGGCCACCCTGCGTAAAGCGGAGGCCGCCCGTCTCCGGGTCGATGAGGTCCCCATCCAACCGGTATTGGACCGCAAGGCCATCAGCCCCGCAGATGACTGATACATCTCCGTTGACTTCCTCGGAGAAAATCGCAGCAGTCGGTGGCTGAGTGGTGGTCGGTGGCTGAGTGGTGGTCGGTGGCTGAGTGGTGGTCGGTGGGGTCGTCTTCGGCGGAAAGGTTGAACCATCGGCCGCAACGGTTTCCACCGGGCCAGCACAACTAGTGGCAACCAGCACCGCTCCCACCACGATCACGGGCCATTGAGGCACTCCAGGAGGCTAGATGCAGGGCGTAACTTCCCGGCCGCTGGCTCCCGGTTAGTCGGGCGTAGAATTGCCCGCCCGACAGAGGCGAAGCGCATGACAGCTTGTATCGATAATCCACCTACGCTGCGGTGGACGGGCGCGCAGGTTGAGATCATCGACCAGACGCTGCTCCCCGCCGAGTTACGGGTAGTCGGGCTGACTTCGGTCGACGAGATTGTCGACGCCATCGCGCGACTCGCGATCCGGGGTGCTCCAGCCATCGGAGCCTGTGGGGCCTACGGCCTGGTGGTCGCTCTCGACGAGGAGGCAGCTGAGACCCTCGCCGAGGCTCTCGAGGCTCTCGACCGGGCAGCCGACCGGATTGGGAACGCCCGACCCACCGCGGTGAACCTGTCCCATGCCGTCAACCGGGTACACCACAGGGCAATGTCCGGTACCACCGTCACCGAAGTCAGGGCCCTCGCCCTGGCCGAGGCCGACGCCGTGTACGACGAGGACCGGGCTGCCTGCGACGCCATCGGCCGGCACGGTGCCATCGAACTTGCCGCCCACCAAACCCTGATGACCCACTGCAACGCCGGGCGACTGGCCACCACGGGCATAGGAACAGCACTAGGGGTCGTGTACGGCAAGGCCCGGGAGGGCCAGGAGGTGGAGGTCTTCGCTCCCGAGACCAGGCCTCTCCTCCAGGGGGCCCGCCTGACCGCCTGGGAGCTGGCCGCCGCGGGCATACCGGTCACCGTGATCCCCGACTCCTCGGCGTGTGGCCTGCTGGCCTCGGGCAGGATCGACGCCGTGGTGGTAGGCGCAGATCGGATTGCCGCCAACGGCGACGTGGCCAACAAGGTAGGGACCTTCTCGCATGCAGTGGCTGCAGCCCGGGCTGGGGTTCCCTTTTACGTGGCCGCACCCACTTCCACTCTTGACCCGGCCACCGCCGTCGGAGGCGACATCACGATCGAGCAGCGTGACTCCGCTGAGGTCCACGGCACCCAACCGCGGGTCACACCGGTCGAGGGGGTGACCGTGTGGAACCCCGCCTTTGACGTCACACCCGCCGAGTTGGTAACTGCCATCATCACCGAGGTCGGCGTGCTTCGGCCGGACTACTCAGCGTCGATCGCCGACGCGCTACGGCGGGCCGGGCCGCCCTCAGGGGGATATAGCAATGGTTAACCACCACGCCGACGCCCCTGACGATCCGGTCGGATCCTGCGCCTATTTCAGCCGCCTGATCGGCTCCGACCCCGACCTGGTACTCCACGGAGGAGGAAATTCCTCCGTCAAAGCGCCTTGGCCGGACATTACCGGTCGTACCCGTGAGGCAATCTTCGTGAAGGGATCCGGCTGGGACATGGGAAGCCTCAAGGTTGATGGCCTCACAGCATTGAGTCTGTACCGATTGCAGGAACTCCTCGAGTTGGACGAACTCAGCGACGTCGACATGATGCGCGAACTGTCCGCCGCCAAATTCGACCCCGCTGCCCCCAACCCCTCGGTGGAGACCCTGCTCCATGCCTTCCTCCCGTACCCGGCCGTGCAGCACTCACACGCCGATGTCATCGTGACCCTCACCAACCTGGCTAGCCCCGACGCACTGGTCCGAGAGGTCTACGGCGACGACGTGGTGGTGATCCCCTACGTCATGCCGGGATTCGACCTGGCCCGGGAAGTGCGCTCAACCTGGTCCGAGCAGGCCCACGACGGCACGCTCGGCATGGTCCTGTGCAACCACGGGCTCTTCACCTTCGGCGAGGACTCGGAGACCGCGTACCGACGTCACTCTGACCTCATCGAGCGTGCTGTGGCGTGGCTGGACCGGGAAGCACCGATCGCCCCGCCGGTGGGTGCCGAACTTCCCGAAGTGCTCCTCACCGATCTGGCCCGACTGCGCTGCTACCTCTCCCAGGTGGCCGGGGAACCCATGGTGGTGGGCCGGCATACCGGCCCGACGGTGTCCGCATTCCTGGCCCGACCCGACCTGGCCTCTCTGGCCGGCCAGGGCCCGCTTACTCCCGACCATGTGATCCGCACCAAGCGCATCCCCATGATCGGCTCTACCGGAGAAGTCATTGAGGCTTACGCCGAGGCCTACCGGCAGTACGTGAAACAACACCGGGACAGGGCCAGCACTGAACTGACCGAGATCGACCCGGCCCCCCGGGTGGTCCTTGACCCAGAACTAGGAATGCTTACCGTAGGGCGAACGGCCATTGACGCCCGAGTCGCCTCCGACATCTATCACCACACCATCCCCGTGCTGTGCCGCGCCGAGGACCACCTTGGTGGCTACCAGGCTTTACCAGCCCATGAACTGTTCGACGTTGAGTACTGGGACCTGGAGCAGGCCAAGCTTCGCCGTGGGGGACCGGCCCCCGACCTGGCAGGGTCGGTGGCCGTGGTGACAGGTGCCGCATCGGGTATTGGGCGGGCCTGCGCCGAGGAACTTCTGCAACGTGGCGCTGCCGTGGTCGGCATCGATCGTGCCGCTGAGGTGGTCACGGTTGGTGAAGGTGACGCCTGGCTAGGTATCGAAGCCGACGTCACCGACTCGGAGGCGGTCGGAGGTGCCGTGCGATCCGCGGTCGAACACTTCGGGGGGATCGACATAGTTGTGGTAGCCGCGGGGATTTTCGGCCCCTCGACCAGCCTCGACACGCTGACCTCAGAAGAGTGGCGTCGGGTCATGGCGGTCAACGTGGACTCGGTACAGATCTTCTTCGGTCTGGTCGGACCACTGCTTGCTCTTTCACCGATCGGTGGTCGAGTGGCCGTCGTCGGATCCAAGAACGTTCCGGCACCGGGGCAGGGCGCCGCGGCGTATTCGGCCTCCAAGGCGGCCCTGCAGCAACTTTGTCGGGTGGCCGCTCTGGAATGGGCGGCCGACGGTGTTCGGATCAACGTTGTCCATCCCGACGCAGTGTTCGACACGGGCCTCTGGAACGACGAACTGATCGCTGAACGAGCAGCCCAATACGGTCTCACCCCCGAGGAGTACCGCCGGAGAAACCTGTTGTCCGCCGAGATCACCTCCCGCCTCGTGGCCCGATCCACGGTGGCGCTGTGCACCGACGACTTCGCTGCCACAACTGGCGCTCAGGTGCCCATAGATGGGGGCAGCGAGCGGGTGATCTAGACCAGATCCCGCTGACCGAAACTGGCTCGGGGTGCCCCGATATCGGGTACCCCTGAACCTATGCTGGGATCGTGCAGAGGCTCATCGGGGTGTGTGTGATGTCCCTCTTGGTCACTGCTGGTTGCGGCGGAGGTGAAGAGGATCCGATCCTGGTCCCGGCCACGATGGCACCCACCACTGCGGCGCCGGCGACCGTGGCGTCAACTACGACTACCACCCTGGCCCCGACTCCAACTACCGCAGCTCCCGTTGCCTCCACCACGACCACTGCAGCTCCCGTTGTGTCCACCACAGTCATCCCGACCACCACAGTCATCCCGACCACCACGGAAGCGGCGGACGTCGGACCGGCATCGGTGCTCGTGGAGGTCGGCGACTCCCTGTCCAAGATCGCCAAGCGATACGACACTACGACCGAGATACTGGCCGCCATCAACGGCATCTGTGATGTCAACCAGATCTACGTCGGCCAGAAGATCCTGCTCGCCGGCGCAGAATTCGATACCGATGACGAGGTCGACCCAGAGCCGATCTCGGTCACCGTGCTCGTGGAGGTCGGCGACTCCCTGTCCAAGATCGCCAAGCAGTACGACACAACCGTGGACGACCTCATGGTGGCCAACGACATCACCGACCCCAACCTGCTTTTCGTTGGCCAGGAACTCGTAGTGTCCGGCATCGTGCCAATCGTGCCAGACGTCGAACCCCCCGTCTGCTGATCCGGACGGTGAGCGTTCGTCTCACCGACGGCGACCAGGCGTACCTGGCCGGCGACCATGGTCCGTCCGCGCAGTCGGCGATGCGCATCGTGGTGCGTCTCGCCGACACTATGGAAGCCGAAGGACTCCTCGACATCACAGGAGCCCACATCGATTCCTGCCTCTACCACGGTCCGGCCGTGCTCGACTTCGCGGACTGGTTAGCCGATGGTGGTGCCCAAGTGGCTGTGCCCACCACTTTGAATGTCTCCTCCCTAGACCTCCTACACCCCGATCTCTACCGGGGCGATCCGGACTGGGCGGTCCAGGCCCGACGACTCATGGAGCGCTACGAGGAGATGGGATGCCGGCCGACCTGGACGTGTGCCCCCTACCAACTGGACATCCGCCCGTCGTTTGGTGAGCAGATCGCGTGGGCCGAGTCGAACGCCATCGTTTTTGCCAACTCGGTGCTCGGTGCGCGCACCCACCGCTACGGCGATTTCATCGACATCTGTGCAGCCATCTGCGGTCGGGCACCGGCCGCCGGCTTGCATCTCGATGAGAACCGACGGGGAACGCTGCTGGTCCGCCTCGAAGGCCTAGCCGACGATCTGCTCGACCGGGATGTTTTCTACCCGGTACTGGGTCACCTGGTGGGACACACGGCTGGCCACGATGTGCCGGTTATCGACGGCCTACCTCCCTCTGTTGGAGAGGATCGTCTCAAGGCCCTAGGTGCGGCTGCGGCCTCGGCCGGCTCGGTCGGTCTCTTCCATGCGGTGGGGAGCACTCCCGAGGCCCCTACCGTCGAAGCAGCCTTCCAGGGCCTCGAACCGGAGAGGGTTGTCGTGGTGAGTACGGCGGAGCTGCGGATCGCACGCGATGCACTGAGCACAACCGGAGACTCCCGACTTGGCACGGTGAGCCTTGGTACCCCCCACTACTCGGTGGCTGAGATCAGCCGGCTCGTGGAACTACTCGACGGCCGCTCGGTGCACCCGGATGTGTCCTTCTACGTGTCCACGGGACGAGATGTCCTGGCCGAGGTCGGACTACGCGGGTGGGAAGAACCCCTTCGGTTGGCTGGGGTCACCTTCGTCACCGATACCTGTACCTACATCACCCCGATCCTGGCCGAGACCAGTCGACCGGCCATGACCGACTCGGGCAAATGGGCCTACTACGCGCCGGGGAACCTGGGAGTCGAGGTGGTGTTTGGCAGTGTCGAGGATTGTGTCTCCTCAGCGGTGGCCGGTGAGGTTGTGCGCGACGACGGGATCTGGGGCGATGGCTGACCGGCCCCGGGTCTTGGTGGCTGGTACGGCGGCTGGGGAGGTCCTACGCCTTGACGAGCCTCTCAGTTTCTGGGGTGGTGTGGACCCCGTCACGGGTCGTATCACCGACCTCCGTCATCCCCAGGTAGGGCAGTCGGTGGCCGGTCGGATCCTGATCATGCCGTTCGGCCGGGGGTCGAGTGGTGGAAGTTCCGTGATCGCCGAGGGCATACGGGCCGGGACCGCTCCGTCGGCGATCCTCCTCCTCGAACCGGACGAGATCGTCACCCTTGGGGCGATCGTGGCGGATGAGCTCTATGGCGAATCGATCCCGGTCGTGGTGTTGGCCCAGGATCGGCACTCCTTGCTTCGAACCGGCCAGCAGGTCACCGTGGCCCCCGACGGTTCGGTGGTGGGGACGTGACCTGGATCGTCGGGGGATGAGCAACTGCGCGACCCAGGACGCAGCGGCTGCCATCAGGGCCTTGGGTAACGCAGAACTACCTGGTATGGGAGTACGGCTCTAAACCCGTCGCCCCATCGGTCTGGGTGGCGATCCCCTCAGCTCTCCTCGGGAATCCACGGTTCGGGCTGTAGCCCCAGCCCGTCAGCGATCCGGTTGGCGTAGGCGTAGTAGGCGGTGACCTCGACGATGTCGAGGATGTCGCGGTCGGTGAACCCTTCTGCCCGGAGAGGTGCCAGGTCGCCCTCGGACATCTCCGCTGGTCGGACTGTCAACTTGATAGCGAACCCGAGCATCGCCCGACGCCGGTTGTCGAGGGGAGCACTCCGCCAGTCAGCCTCGACCAGGGCCAGTAGAGAGTCGTCTCTCAGGAGTCGGCGTAGACCACGCCGGTGATGAGTCACTCAATAATGGCAGTGGTTTTCCAGGCTGACCACCAGGGCGATCAACTCCCGTTCGACCTTCCGCAGGGATGGAGTTCCGGCCATCGCAGACGAGTACACGGACTGGTGTGCGGCCATCCCACGTGGGTTAAGGGAGTGCACTGCCATGATGTGGTCCACCCGACTGGATCCAGGATCGACCACCTCGCCGTGCAGTTTGCTCAGGTTGTCATCGGACGACCACTCGCTATCTGGCACCGTTTCGATCCAGGACATGCCTGAGTCTCCCACGTAGCCCTCAGGAGGGGGCTAATGAGAACTCGGCCAACCGATCGTAAAGGGGCTGGGCCTCGGCTAGGACAGCCTCGAGGCGGCCAGGAAGCGACCCGGTACCCGAAATACCGGTCTCGAACCCGGTCGACCGGTGGGCATTCTGGTACCAGTGCCGGGCCCATACTCCGTCCTCGGGTTTAGGCCCAGCCGGCCAGGACAGCATCCGCTCCTCAAACGGTAAGCCGAGTCCCTGGCAGACCTTGGCCAGCACCGCACCCGGATCTTCCAGAAGGACCGCCGAGTCCACTACCAATGGCCGATCGCCGTTTGCGAGGATGGTCTCCAACAAGTCGACCTGCACGTCGAGTCCGATGTCGGTCACCTTCACGTCAGGAAGGTTGACGGAGTGCGATCGGAGAACCTGTCGGGGCTCCCGAATCAGGAGAATGTTGTGGCACGAACCCAGGAACGACCGGTCCAGGCCCACCAGGTGGTGACACATCTGCTTGAAGAAGACAACCGGGGTTTCGTAGTGGCCAAGGACCACCTCCTCCACTACGCGGGCGCCGTTCGAGTCCTGATCGGCCAGAACAGCGTCACGCCCTGGATGATTCCGGCCGCTCACCTCGAGGTAATGGGCATAGATGGGCTCGTCAACAACCGTGGTGTCGGAACGCTGCCGGAACGAGTACATCAGCGCTGTGGATATGTTCCGCGGGCCCGACCAGCAGTTGATCCGCAGCGTCATCGGTTGAGATCGGCGGCCAAGGCCTTTCCGTAGAGACTCCGGAGGCGTGCCGTGACCGGGCCCCCAGATCCGTTGCCGATCGTTCGCCCATCCACCGCGACCACAGGGGTTAGACCACCGAAGGTGCCGGTGACAAATGCCTCGTCGGCCGAGTAGACGTCGGTGAGCGAGAAGGGCTGTTGACGGGTTGCCATCCCATCTGCCTCGGCCACTTCCAGCACGACCTCCCGGGTAATGCCGTTCAGGCAGTAGTGGCCTGTGGAAGTCCAGAGTTCGGTGCTGCGGACGACAAAAAAGTTGGTGGCGTTACAGGTGGCGACAGCGCCAGTCGGGTCGAGCATCAGTGCCTCGTCGGCGCCGGCCTCGACGGCTTGGATTAGGGCGATCACTTCGTGCAGCTTTGAGTGGCAGTTGAGCCGTTGGTCGAGCGTGTCGGGCGCCGGACGACGAACGGTGGCCGTGAAGAGTGAGATTCCCGACTGGGTAACCTCCGGGCTGGCCGCCTTGTGCTCGGCGATGATCACCATGTTCGTACCGCCGACCGTGTTGGCCGGGTGCTGTGATGGCGTTCTCTTGTCGCCCCGGGTGACCATGAGACGGAGGTGCACGTCGTCGTGCATGGCATTGCGGTCGACCGTGGCCTGCAGGGCGGCGACCACCTCGGCTCGGGCCATCCCGATGTCCAGATGGATAGCCGCGGCCCCGGCAAACAGCCGATCCAGGTGACGGTCTAGAAATCCGAACTGGCCCTCGTGGAGTCGGATCCCCTCCCAGACACCATCGCCGACCAGGAATCCGCTGTCGAAAACCGAGATCCGAGCCTCCGCACGGGGGTAGAACTCCCCGTTGATATACACCTGGACT
>PYIL01144671.1_pt1 | contig 13361 bp, 15 predicted proteins | sample 3578041 | NCBI WGS metagenome assembly PYIL01 (sample SAMN08408023, study PRJNA431606) | Marine metagenome isolate SA_KN192-05_S13_150m, whole genome shotgun... | biome: marine; feature: oceanic pelagic zone; material: water; isolation source: 150 m water sample, 0.2-0.8 um fraction ... | reverse complement strand
CGTCCCTGAAGATGCCGATGTTGTGCTTCTCGCACGCCGGGACGGCCCCGCCGATTTCTTTTTTGTCGAACCGTAACAGCTGTCCTAGTTTTGCGAGAGGTCAGTCAATCGCCAGAGATGCGACCGGGTTCGTATAAAAAGGCTGCCCCGGGCAATTGCTGGGCTCGACATCGCGACTTCCTCTAATGAATTGGTTGCGAGCGTGCGAAAGTTGTTTTCGCTGTCAAGGACGTACGTGTCGCCATCTTCGCTCAGCACAAAAACTCGGCCATTGTACGCCCACGGAGACGCGGTAAATCCATTCGCTCCTGGGGCAATGCGACTCCGGACTTCCTGCGTCTGAATTTGTTGTTCCGTAAAATAGAGTTCTTCGCCTGTTTGTGCGTCGTGTACGGTGAAGAAGCCGCGGTCCTGGAGAGTGAAATAGTAATCTCCATAGACCAGTGGTGTTGGGTGATAGGGACCCGCCGTGTCGTCGTACCAGGCGATGTGTTCGTCTCGTTGCTCTGAGTCGTTGAGTGTAATGTCTCCGGCGGCACCAGGTTTGATGGCGTAGACAGGTCGGGTTGAGTCGCCAACATAGCCAGAGGTGATATACAGCAGGCCATGGGCACTAAACGGCTGCGGGATTGTGATCGAGCTCAGACCGCTAAAGCTCCACAACTCTTGTCCATTGAGGTCATACGATCGGACCTGGTCACTGCCGGTGGTGACGAGCTCGGTCCGGAGTTCGTTTTGCCAGACAAAGGGTGTGGACCAATTCGTACCTTCGTCACGGTCACGGCGCCAGCGTTCCTCGCCTGTTTCGGCGTCGAGTGCAACGACAAACGAATCGTCATCGGTATCATTCACAATAAAGAGGGTGTCGTCATGGAGCACGGGTGATGCGGCTGGCCCCCAACCCAATCGTGTGTCGCTCGCGTCAAATCGTTGTTCCCATAGTTGGTTGCCATCCATGTCAAAGGTAAAAACACCGACGTTTCCAAAATAGGCATAGACCCGTTCACCATCTGTTACGGGAGTCGATGACGCGTAGGTGTTCTTGAGATGTCGGTCAAAGTTGGGTGTTGCTCGGTGCACTTCCGACGTCCAGAGGACATCACCACTGTCGAAATCGAGGGCGTAGACCAACCAACGATGGACGTCGGCTTCTCGTTCCATGAGTTCGCCGGGTTCAGGGTCTCTGAAATCAGGAGAGGGTTCTGGTGACCCGTACGGAAAGTAGAGCCCCATGCGTGGTTCTTCAATGTCACCATCGCTGATCACTGTTGTGAGAAAGATGTAGTCACCCCAAATGACTGGCGAGGACCAGCCTAGTCCTTCAACTGGCGTTTTCCACACAACGTTTTCGGTGGTACTCCAAGTCGTTGGTAAGCGTGGGTCGTCTTCGGACGTTGAGAGGGCGTCGGCACCACGAAACGAGGGCCAGTTCTCATTCTCGGCGGACTGTGGTGCTGTCGTACCGAGCAAGACACACAGCATTGTTACGAGAGTCGCCTTTATGTTCTGACTGACTAGTAGATCGCGCATGGAAATCTCCAAATTAATGTGCATACGTCGTTCGCGATTATACGTGTTTGGGACTTGGATCTTGCGCAGAACCGTATGCCGGTTCATTATTGGTCCACTGATTCCGTAGGAGGGTTTATGGGTACTCGATATTTCGTTACCGTATGCACGGTTGTTGCGATGGCGGCACTGATTCCTTGTCTGGCGCTCGCGCAATCATCGACATCGCTTCGGACTGCGTGGGGAGACCCTGACCTTGGTGGTGTTTGGAATAATTCAACATTGACGCCGTTTCAACGTCCGGAACGTTTGGGCGACCAAGAGTTTTTGACAGTGGAAGAGGCTGCCAATATTGAACAGGAAGCTGCCGATCGTAATATTGACTTCGCGGGTCGACCAGCATTGCGTACCGAAGTCGGAGGCAACGTTGACCGAGGTGTTGATGGTGCGCCTGGGTCATACAACAATTTTTGGATGGAGCGTGGAACGTCTGTGGTACCGACGAGGCGCACATCGGTCATTACCGATCCGCCGAATGGCAGGTTGCCGTCTCTGACGGCCGAGGCACATGCACGCATGACGTCTCCAGAGGCGGAGCGACTCGCGGCGGTGCGGGGCGGTCGCTTACCGACTGATTCGTATACTCAATTAGACGGTGGTGACCGGTGCTTGTGGTATCGCGGGATCCCGTCTTTTCCGACCGCGTACAACAACAACTACCAAATTGTGCAGACACCGGACTTCGTTGCGATTTTGCAAGAGCACATCCATGACGTGCGTTTTATCATGCTTGATGGACGGCCCCATCTCACGCCGGCAATCCGCCAGTTCGCAGGCGATTCACGTGGGCACTGGGAAGGAGACACGCTGGTTGTCGAGACAACGAATTTTAATCATCACGCGTTTATTCGAAACTTCAACGGAAACTTGAGTGAAGAGCTTCATGTCATTGAGCGGTTTACGCGGACCGACGAAGGCGCCCTGGACTATACCTTTACCGTGACGGATCCTAAAACCTGGACGCGTGAATGGGGTGGGGCACTACCGATGACACGGAGTGTTGGGCCGATGTTTGAGTACGCCTGCCACGAAGGCAATTACGGCTTAACCAATATGTTGGCTGGGTCTCGAGTACAAGAAGCAGACGAACAATAGCACTGCGTTCGAGTCATATCGCTTGACCCGACACGTCGCCCCAGGAATCAGCGTGTTCGTGGTTACGTAGGCTACGGTTGGAATTCCCGATCTATGACGTACAGTTTGACGGTGTCACGTTTGACGCCATCAGCACTCATGGCTTCGGTCGTTTCTGGCGACTCAAGCACTTCCATGAAGCTATTGAGATCTGTTGGCTCAAAGCAGCAAGCCACCGTGTTGTCTTCCTGTACGGCAATGCCCACGGGTGTGGTGACCGTCTGACTTTTAAAGAGTTCACCATGGGTTCTGAAACTTCGTTCCCAATGCGTGACATCTTCTACTTCGGCTGTGATGATTACTTTTGCCATCAGTTATCTCCTCTGACGAACGCTTATTGCTTGGTGAACCCACTTATAGTGGTTCGGCACTAATTGTTCTGAATTCTAATAATCCTAATTCCCCCTGAATACCAATGTGACCACGGAGGTTTTTGATACTCGTGGCGGCTGTAATTAATTCACCGTTGAGTGAGACCCACAAACGTTCACCGTCGGCCTTGATTTCATAGGTGTGCCATTCTCCAGCAGGTTTGTAGGCTCGTTTAAGGGCTTCGATGTCCGATTGATGATCAAATGGCGGCGCACCGTACGGAATGAGATGCGCGAGTGGTGTGTCCGTGAGTGTGTCCATGCACTGCACTTGATAGCCATTATTTGGCCATCCATTCTCATCGTCTGCACTTGTTGGGCCGGTCCGAATGAAGATACCGCTGTTGGCGCCGTCCTCAAGGAAACGAAATTTCATCGTCAAGACGAAGTCAGTAAACGTGTCATTGGAACGCAACCACCCAGTTCCGCGATCAATCTTCAGAACGCCTTACTTTTACCGAAAACTGGCCGTTATTGATGATTTCCCAGCCGTCTAAATTTGTGCCGTTAAACAGTTGTATTTCTTCTGCAGCGGCCTGATAACCAATAGATACGATCAAGCCAATTGCCATTGCGGTCAGTGTGCGTGTCATCATGTGACTCATTTCTGTTACTGCATGAAGAGGCACGGATGTTCAGAGTCGTTCATTGTACTGTTGGTCTCTTTAAGGAATAGGTATTCTGTCTTCCAATTCTTCAAACTAGTCTTTGTACACAAGGCGCTCATTATCTGCGCAAGTCCATGCTGTGGCGATTGGTTTGTCGATATTGTCGGATAAAACAATTCTCGACAAAAGCACATTCTATTTATCTAGTCGGAAATCGTGTTCCTCTCCCGTAAACTACCGATAGAACAGGCAGACTATGTCCCAGTATTACAAAGGTAAGCGCACGCGGAATATCTTCAAACCGGAGGAGTCAAAGCCATTCAAATTGTCGCGGTCGAAACTCGATCTGTTCGTGAATTGTCCGCGCTGTTTCTATATTGATCGGCGACTCGGGGTGGGGCCACCGCCGGGGTTCCCATTCAATATCAATTCGGCCATTGACCACTTGCTGAAAAAAGAGTTTGACGAGTATCGTGAGTCCAGTGAACCGCATCCGTTGATGCGCGACGCGGGTATCGATGCCGTTCCCTGTCAGCACGAGAAACTTAATCTGTGGCGGGAGAACTTTCAGGGGGTGCAGGTTCCGCATGAGGCGACGAACCTGTTGATTACCGGAGCCATTGATGACCTGTGGGTGACATCCGCGGGCCAACACATTGTGGTGGATTACAAAGCGACGAGTAAAGACACACCTGTGAACATCAATGCGCCTTGGCAGGATCAATATAAGCGTCAGATGGAAATCTACCAATGGTTGTTGCGTGGAAATGGTCTTGAGGTGTCTGATACAGGGTACTTTGTGTATTGCAATGGTCGTCGGAGCGAACCGCGATTCAATCACCGAGTGGAGTTTGATATTTCGGTGATTCCGTATATCGGTAATGATGAGTGGGTCGAGTCATGCATTACGGATGCGCACGCATGTTTGATGAGTGATGAGATTCCGCCTGTCGACCCGGATTGTGACTATTGCACGTATTATTCGGCGGTAACGGACGTACTATAGGTCTGTTCTACCGAGCTATCGGGGATAACAATTGACGCCGGACCGCTTATTGCAACTGTTTTTGCGTATTGGGGGCACGTCAATGCTGTTGGCGCTTGTGTTTGTGGTGGCGCCACGTGCATGGATGGAGGAGATCCATGCCGCTCTTGGCCTCGGCGTCTTTCCTGATACCCCGATCGTGTGGTACCTCGCACGGTCCACGTCGGCCTTCTATGCCATGATGGGGGGGCTGTACTGGTTGGCGTCCTTCGACATGGGGCGCCAACGTCGTCTATTGCTGTTCTTGGGTTGGTGGACTGTCGTATTGGGTGTGATGCTTTACGGCATCGACCTGTGGGTCGGGTTGCCATTATCGTGGACTCTGTCGGAGGGTCCCGTGGTGATCCTCATGGGACTAGCCCTACTGTATTTGATTTCTCGAACATCAGACGTTCACGTGTAAGTTGTTCGGTAAGAAGAATTTCCCGCTCGTTATTGAGACTGCATGTGACACTCCTGCAGATCGTCATCGCCGTTGCGCGTTCTGTCCTGGCGTATGTAAGTGTGTTCGTTTGGGTCTTGATATTTGCCCCGATTGGCATCGTGTGGACGGTGGTGTTCCGACGGGCTGACGTGTTGTACGCACTTGCGAGCGCCGGAGCACGTCTCGGTCTTATGATGGCTGGCATCCGGTTTCGTATGCGATACGGGGACCGAGTTCAGCCTGGGCGGGCCGCAGTGTACTGTTTTAATCACACCAGTAATCTTGACCCGCCAATTATTTTTCTCGCATTGACAGCGGTCCATCCAAAGCTTAAGGCGGTGTACAAGGCAGAACTGCGGGCCGTCATGCCTTTGTTGAGGAATGTCGCTGACGCACTTGGGTTTGTGCCGATCGAACGGGACAACCGCGAACAAAGCGGACACGCGATTGATGGTGCTGTCGACATGCTTGCCAACGGCGACTCATTTCTGACCGCACCCGAAGGCACACGGAGCCGAACACGGTCATTACTACCATTCAAAAAAGGTGTCTTCATCATGGCGATCAAGGCGCAGGTGCCCATTGTGCCAATTGCCGTTCGAGGGGCAGGTGAGGCCATGCAGCGAGGTAGTCCCTTGATTCGACCCGTGACGGTGGAGGTCACGATAGGCGAATCGATAGCGACGCGCGGTCTTACACTGGGTGATCGGGATACGCTGATTCAACAAACAAGAGATGAATTAGAACGTCATCTCTTTAGAACCGAAACAATCGATTGAATTTGATCACGAAGCCTCGGTTTCGGAGTTCCGCATAGCGATTGGGTCGGAGTGGATTAGTGTCTTGTTCTTCGGTATAGACAAGAAATAGTTCGCTGCCTGGGGAGTACTCCCATCGTAACCTCACGTTCGTCGCGAGCGTGGTGTTTGTCGAATTGAATTGCAGGAGTCCACTCACAAACATGCGTGGCGAGAAGGTGTAGTTGACGCGGGTGCGAGCCAGATCTGTGCGAAACGAACCGTTCGGTAGATCGATCCAATTAAATGACACGCTTGGCTCGACCGACAAGACCGACGTTACGTCAATACGACCACGACTGAGATTCACCGACGTAATGTCACCGTTGAAGTAGCCACCAGTGGTTAGTCCGACGGTGCCTGTGAGTGGGCGCTGTGGACCGAGGGCATACGTCAGTCCGACGTCGTTGAAGCTGTAGCCGCCGACTGGAATCGCAAGACCGCGACCCGGTGAAAAAGAAGTATGGAGGAGTTCGTAATTATCGCTAAGGTGCGCGCCAATCTGGTCACTATTTTCCAGCTCGGTTTGGAATCCGATTTGACTCTGTCTCGTTTCGAGATACCCCTGGTCCGCAGTCAGGAAGTAGTCGAGACTCGCTTCAAATACAAATTGCCGAACCGATTCGATGGAACTGGGGCGTGGACTGAACCGGCCTGAGACGGATGTGCGGCGAAAATTATCTCGGCGAATAAAACCCACCTCAGGGCGGAAATTATCTTCCACGAGAAGGTGCTCTGTTTGGAAGCCGTATTTGTCACCACCGTAGTCAAAGTGGGCTTGATAACTCGCATCACGGTCATGAACGCCAGGTGTGCGCGTCCGGGCGTAATAGCCAAGAAAATTGATGTTGTCGTAAAACGCAAAGTTGGTATCAACGCCGTAAGATTGACTCGAGCCGTTACCAGCAAGCGATACTGAACGATTGGTGATCATCGTTCCGACCGTACTGCGGCGGAGGATGTCACGTTTTAGTCGCAAGACCGTGAAGTTTGTGTCGATTGACTGTGTCGCCACGTCACATCCAAGTTGGGAACACATCGAGTTCGAAGCGATTTGATCGTCAGTTTGAATAGTTAGAGCTCCGACATCAAAGGCGCCGATTTTCCCGGTCAGTCGTCCACCGCCGAGGATAGGGACGACTCGTCCACCTTGAAGACCGATGCGTCGACTGTAGAAGAGAGTGGGTGCGCTCCCACCGCCCACGACGCCGCCTCGGCGTCGTCCGATGCCACTGCGAAAACCACCGCGCGCGAAATCAAAAATACCGCGCCCTTCCAGAAAGAATTCTCGTTTTTCTGGAAAAAACAGGCTGAACCGGGTGAGATTCACTTGCTGTTCATCAACTTCAACCTGCGCAAAGTCCGTGTTGTACGTGAAATCGGCGGTGAGATTTTGAGTAATCCCGTATTTCACGTCGACACCGGCGTCACCCGTATGCAGTGGTCCGGATGCACCACGACTCACCTTATCAACAGTGGTACTCCCGATCGCATACGGTTTAATTTCGACAAGCCGGCCCGTATCGGGTGCCTCCAGTCCTACCAGTGTTCCCGCCGCAGAGACGCGAAATACGCCACCACGCCCACCAAACCCAGCGGCCGAGATGGGAATCTGTGTGAGATAGGTCCATTCGTTTTTTCGAATAATGGTTCGCCGTAGCTGTATTCCCCAGACTTGATCTTTTGTTGGGCGGTACCGCAGGGATTTGAATGGAACGACCATTTCGATCGTCCATCCTCCATCGAAGCGGTCGGTTTGAACGTCCCAGACAGGGTTCCAATCTCGATTCGGATTCCCCTCATTGGTAATTGCCTGGTCGACAAATCCACCAACGGGATTTGCATAAAAGAGTAGGGCATTTCGGCGGTCGTAGAACGTATCAATCAAAAAGCCGAATAAATCGTTATTGAGCAGATTGAATGCGTCGCGACGCATTTCTGTTGCAGTCCATTCACTTGGCGGGGCGCTGTCCCAACAGCGACCTGACACGTAAAAATTTTCATCGTCATACATTACCCACGCGTCGGTACGTTCGGTCGACAGTGCGCCTTCGTTGGGTAATTGCTGAATAAAGTCTGATACAGGTTCAACCGTGTCGTAGACCGATTCATCCAGGCGACCATCGACCTCCAATGGCTCGGTCAGTCTGATTGCACGCATTGTTGCTTGCCCGCCATCACGAGTAATCACCGATGGTGGTATTGGTGGAGGCGGACCATCGATGACCACGTCACCAACTGTTCGCCCGGACGCGTCTTGATTTGTCGAGGCAGGATCGTTGTGTGCCTGCGCCGACTCAAGTCTCTCAGGAGACCAGATGAGGAATCCGAGAAATACGAGAGTCAGATGTAACGGTCTTGTCGCGCGCGCGTGTCGGGTCACTTGGATATCTCTGTGATCAGCGAAGTACTAAATTGTGTCACGAGGAGCGATGAGATCATTCGTTCTTTGGCGTTCGGGTTTTACGGGCGGTCGCCGCTGCCACGACGTAATGTCTGCATATGAGCCTGTGGATGATAGTTTACGAACAGTTAGATGGGTACGCCGAGTACGCGAAGGGCTTTTGCAATTGGTCTCGTGTAGGGATAGAACGGGTGGCTGTAGAGGAAACGTTTAGAGATGCCTCGCAGGCGGCTGTCTCGGATAGCCCGTGCGCCGACAAGCACGCTCCATCGTCCGAGATTCGTCGAAGTGCCGGCTTGCGTCAGTTCCACCGTGTGTTCAAGCGACTTGTCGAACACAAGGAGGTCACCTTTTGTTGCGCCGATGTCATTGGCGAGGCTTAAGGACGTCCCCTTTTTTGTTCGGAGCCGGAAATCGCCTCCCGTATAGTCGTCCGGCATTCGTGACAGGAGAACAAGTGATTGCAGTAGTGGAAACGGGGCCGGTCCGTAGTAATCCCTATGTGGAGGCAAGTAACCAGTATCTGTAATGTATTTGGTCACAATGATGTAATTCTGCAGGGTGTCTTTCTCGGATCGGTAGTGTGGGTCATCAAGCCACGTTTGTTCGAGGGTGTCCCGGATATTGAGAGCTTTCTCGAAAAACGCGGCCGTTAGTTCACCGTGGTCGTTGTGCAGATATTGATAAATCCGGTACGTGCGTCCGACTTTGTCGTGTGAGCGGGGGTGCACGTAATCCGGGACCCAGTCCGTATTGATGCGCGACACACACACCGGACCGGTGCGGAGAAACTCTTCACATTCATTCCTGTAGTGATCGATTTCCGTGTCAGAAAAATAATTCTTGATAAGAACGTAACCTTTGTCGGGATTTAGAAGGTCATCGATATACGCGTCACGGTCGTATGAGGGATTAACTGGCATCGATCGTCCTGACAAGATGACCAAGCGCCTCGGCAACGTGTCGGTCATGGGGGATGCTGCCGGTGATGCTTTCAGACACATGCGGTGTGATGCATACATTTTGCATCAGACGAAACGGATCCCATAGAGGCATCGGTTCGCGCCAAAAAACATCAGCTCCGTAGAAGGCGATACATTTTGTTCGGAGTGCGCGAGATACGGCTGCTTTATTGATGACGGCCGCACGACCACAATTAATGAGGACGAGATGAGGGCGAGCGAGGGCAAGTTCGTCGTTTGTAATAAGGTCTTCAGTGGTTGCCGTGAGGGGCAGCTGAACAAAAATAATGTCGCATTCTTGAAATAATTGTTTACGGTTCAGAAATTGTATTTTGAGTCGTTGTTCGATCGTTGCTGAAAAACGCTGCGGATGATTGTAGAAAACATCAGCTCCGAAGGCTTTGATGCGCCGGTGGATTTGATGTCCGATTAAGCCGTAGCCGATGATGCCAACTTTTTTCCGATACGCGGTAAGTGTGGAGGTACCGGTCCAGTTGTGCGCCCCGACGGTCTCGTTAGCAATCGGAGCAACGAGTTGGCGGTAGAAGCGCGTTGGCGACCGGAAAGCATGCCAGCGTGCCCCAGCGGCAAGGGTTTTTAATCCCGTCAACATTAAGAGGACTGCGACTTCAGCGACATCCGTTCCCCGGTCTGTGTCAACGGTTTGAACAGTAATGGGCGAGGTGTTCTCATCGAAGCTGAGCATCCACTGGTCGGTCGTATTGAGACAAATCCCTGCGAGGTGAGGAAACGTTGCGAGTGTGTTTGCTGACAATTCACGTGTCTTATTGACAATGATTCGCACGCGTGGTTCATCACCGGCCGATAGTGTGTCGGTGAATACATACTTGGTCGGGTCGAGGTTCGCGAGGAGGTCACGATAGTGACGACTGCGGCGCTTCGGGTCGACAAAGTAATTCAGAAAGACGATCGACGGGTCCACGTAGGTAATCCTATTCGCACAATTAGCGGCAGTCACATAGAAATGCCATGAGTGTGAAAACAGTGGTCTTTTGTCCAGTGAAAAATGCCGCTGGTTGGGACCGGGCACGACAAGAGGGTTTTCGTCGAAACGTCCCGAGCGATCGCGTGGAAATACGGCTACAGTAACCTTATACAGGTGAACTGGACTGATCCTGGTCGACGGTAAAGATTATGTGGGAGTAAATGATGAGACGACTTCGTTTTGTGATGTTCAGCGCAGTGCTGCTCGTTGGGGCGTGTGGCGAAAGTCAGACACCACCCCCGACTATTGAGCCCGGAGGCCTTGCACTTGTTGGGGCGCAATTGATCGACGGCAGTGGTACCACTCCGGTTCAGGACTCGGTCGTCGTCATTCGTGATGGTCGGATAGAACATGCAGGCCCCCGGGATACGACTGCGGTGCCTGCCGGTGCCGAGGTTATTGATGTTGCTGGCAAGACGATCATGCCTGGCCTGGTGAACTTGCATGTTCATTATCGAGGCGGGCCAGAAGACATTGAGCGCCAATTCCGGACGCAGCTGTACTATGGTGTCACCACGGCTCGAAGTATCGGAAGTGACTCAGCCGAGGCTATCCCATTTTTGCTGGAAGCCAATGCCGGGCGATTGGGCTCTCCACGGGCGTACACAGCAGGACTCGGATTTTCTCATCCTGGCGGATTTAATGCGGCGGGTCGCAATGCGCCAACGACTGAAGAAGAAGCCCGGTCGTTGGTGCGCGCTCAAGTCGACTTAGGCGTGCATTTCATCAAGATGTGGGTCAACGACGTGGCAGAGCCTGGTTTGAAAATCACCCCGGAGATGCGCACGGTGATTGTTGACGAGGCCCTTCGGAATGGTGCGGTGCCGGTCGCCCATATTGATGACGAAGCCGACGGCCGACAACTGATTGAGGCGGGGCTACGCGATTTCCTGCACAGCACCGTCTTAACGTTCGGACCAGGCGCGGGCGTTCCAGTTGATACTCCGGAGCCATCACAAGAGTTCCTGCAGATGTCTCTGGAGAACGACGTGTCGTTTACGCCAACGTTGTCAATCATTCAGAACCGGTGGCATTTTGCTGAGCGCCCAGAACTTCTTGATGACCCCGATTTACGTCTGGCGTTTAATCAGGATGCATTGGCCCGACTGGATGACCCAGAGGTGCGGGCGGAAATTGTGAACAGTCCTGGTTTTGCCGATCAGAAAGCGCAGTTTCGTCAGGTCCAGGATTTTGTGAAGACGATTCATGACGCGGGCATTAAGGTAGCCTTGGGAAATGATGCCGGCACCCCAAATGTCCCGTTTGGCTGGGGCATGCATCACGAGATGGAATTGTACGTCGAGGCAGGTTTAACACCCATGGAAGCGATTGTTGCCGCCACGGCTACTGGTGCCGGACGGATGCCTCCTGTCGGCGAAGTCGATTTTGGTACTCTTGAGGCGGGGAAGGTCGCAGATCTGATCGTGCTGAATGGCGATCCGTTATCTGATATCCGGAACACACTCAATATCGACCAAGTGATGCGGTTGGGTGAATGGATCGAGCGTGAGGGGTTACTGCCAACACCTTAACAGTGACGGCCTACAGTTTAGTCGTCTGATAGAGGTCGGGCAGCGTTAATCCGGAACGCCATCCACAAGAACAAAATGCTCGTCAGTGTTTTCTGTGCGACCAGGCAGAATGGCCTAGTAGGCCTCACTGTTGAGCCAGTCGGACGCCGAACTTCTGTCGGGAAATTCAATGATCACGTTGATGTCTCCGAGCGAGTCCCCTTCTTGGTAGGTGACTTCGCCACCACGCGCAAGAAAGCGTCCATTAAAGGCCGTGATGGTTGCTCACCGTATTCATTCATGAACCGTTCGGGATTTGTTACGGTGACGTCGTTACCGGACAGTCTCCAGACTTTCGTGCAGTTCCTTCCCATGACGCACGTGATCGAGTTATTGCAGGCCGTCTGGTTCGACCGCGGATGGCCACTGCCCGCCACGGGAGCCTTGCTCGTGACGTCCGTTGTTAGCGGCACGATTGCGGTGCGATCCTTTCGCTGGGACTAACAGCGCCCGTACCGCACGTGTCGCCGCGTTGTCCCGACTGGAGGAATCTTGAGTTGTTCCAGAAGGGTGCCCGTCGCGCGGTCCTTGACGACGACACATCGGCGCGCTACCCGTCGTGCTTCGGTCAGCGTCGCACGACTGGGGACATCAGTGGCGGCGAGCAGGCGGACAAGGCCAAGACTTGTGGTGGCTTCGATCGGCGTGTCGAACATGGGATCAAAATAGACCACGTCCCAGGACCGAGAGGGAAGTGTTGCCATTACGTGCTCGGCTGTCGCATGGCGAACGGTCACGCGCCGCATGGCGGCCGTGAGGTCGGCATTCCGGTGGTCATAGTGTGCCATGCCATGCGCGACCACCGTCGCGAGGAGTTCAGAGGCCTCGAGCGATTTGACACGCCCATGCGGGCCGACCGCATGGGCGGCCACGATGGCGTCAGCGCCCAAGCCGCAGGTGCAATCAAGAAATCGGTCGCCAGGTTGTAGCCCGGTGACGGTCAGCAGGCGGTCACCTCGTCCGGCGTGCACCGCCGTCACACGATGGTGTGCCATATTGGGGTGAAAGCTATAACTCTGCTCTTCGTAGACCAAGCGCAGTCGATCAGCGTCGACCACGAGTGCCCCCTGTGTCCCGTGCCGGCGACTGAGGAGGGCGAGACTGTCATGCCGTCGTGCGACGAAGGGACGATGCAGACGGGCGGCCACTGTGCGGGCACGGACTACGACGTCCAGGGTTGGAGACATCGTAGTGGTGATGAGTACGTCAGACGGAAGAAGTCTTTGCACGGGCAATATGCAGGAATCGTCCTGCGGGCTACAATGCTGTCGACGCGCGCGTTGCCGACAGTCGCTCACGAGGGTCTTTACTGCGCGTCTAATTCATCGTACATCAACTGCATAAAGTTTCCTGCGAAGGGCTCGATGAACCCGAAGTCATTGAGATGCGTAGGCAGGTCGAAAGCTTCTCGGGTTTCTTCTGGGGTGAGTCCCGCATCACGCGAGTTGACGATGTGGTCCTCGAGATATT
>PYIL01062643.1_pt1 | contig 13417 bp, 17 predicted proteins | sample 3578041 | NCBI WGS metagenome assembly PYIL01 (sample SAMN08408023, study PRJNA431606) | Marine metagenome isolate SA_KN192-05_S13_150m, whole genome shotgun... | biome: marine; feature: oceanic pelagic zone; material: water; isolation source: 150 m water sample, 0.2-0.8 um fraction ... | reverse complement strand
AAAGAATTAGAATAGAAGATGTTGATCTTCGAAATAACAAACTTATCTATTGGGATTATAATACTTCAGAAACACTTGCTGCTGACATGGATACTGAAAGTATTTACTATAAGCAATTAGCTAATACAGTCCAAGGAGAATCACTCACTCATTTCTTAACAAAAAGATTTCAAAGGGTTGGAGCCACATCTGCAGTGGAATTCTGTAAGTTTGCCAAATTCAAGACAGAAACACGTGTGGGAAACATGTCAGATCAGGATTTAGTAAAACTTAGTGATGCATTACAAACTTATGAAGGATTTCGTTCACCTGATCCTACATGCTTAGCTCCTTTAGGTGAAATACCTCTTGCAAAAGGAATAGAACGAAGGTTTGAACCAGATTTCATGGTAGTGGTACAACGAACTGCATCTGCATATTCTGGGTTTCCATTTGTAATAGAGATGGGTATAGCATATGGTGGTAAAATAGAATCACGTGGAACAAAAGTATACAGGTTTGCAAATCGTATTCCTTTGTTGTATGATGAGGGAAGTGATGTAGTGTTAAAAGTTGTAAATGATACTGATTGGAATAGATATAAAGTCAAAAACGACTCAGCACCACTGATCATTGTATCACATATTTGCTCTACAAGAGTTCCCTACAAGACTGTAGGAAAAGAAAATGTTGCTGATCGCCCAGAAATAGAAAGGGAGTTACGTCTTGCATTACAGTTTCTATCAAGAAAACTTTCTGGATATATGTCAAAGAAGGGTAAAGCAGAAATGGCAAAAAAACGAGCAAATTTGTATTCAAAATATCTACCACTTGTTGCACAGTTTTGCACTGAACTGTCAGGAAATACAAAGCCGCCAAAATATGAAAGTATGATTCAGGAGGAAATCAAGATTGAAGAAAAAACAGAATAAAGAAATTAAAAAAAATAAATCAAAAGAGCTTATTGATATTCTCAAAAAGCATGGAGCTCAAGTTTATGATGATCTTGAAAATGGACAATTCCCAAAATTTTCCATTCCAAATCGTTCGATTAGTAACATTATGTATGATAAGAAATTAAGGCAGTATGTACTTGGAACAAATACATCTTTGAGAAGTTCTCGAAACACTTCTCAACTACGTTCATTTACTCAATTATTATGGCTTGCATTTTTTGCCAACAAATTAACACATGAAAAAAAATCATCAACACTTAGGGATGTCTATTATTCATCTCAGGCATTTTCCATGGACTTTGAAGATCAGGGTGAATCAGATAACATTATAGTTGATCTAGAAGCAGTTTTATCAAAACCTCGAGAGGATTTCTTTGTATTTCCTGAAGAGAGAAGTAGTATTTTTGGTGATTTGACAATTGAATACACTATTCCAGGTTATGAAGGAAAATCACAGAATCTTTCTAGTCATCCTGATGGATATGCAATTGGACCAAGTATGACGTCTGCCCAATTGGTTGATACTAGTGCTGAACTTGTGATAGCCATTGAGAAAGGTGGTCTGTTTACAAGATTCGTCGAAGAGCAAGTTGATAAGAAATTCAAATCCATTATAATCAATACAGGTGGTCAGGCTCCTCGTTCAACTAGAACATTATTAAAAAGATTACATGAGGAAATGAATCTACCTGTAGTGATTTTAACAGATGGTGATGTTTATGGTGAACATATTGCAATGGTAATCAAGTCAGGTTCTGCAAATGCAGCACATCTGAGAGAACTAACTGTTCCTGATGCAAAATGGATGGGTGTTTGGGCTACTGATATTGAAAAATTTAAACTTCCAACAATTCCGATGACAGAGTCAGATATCAAACGTTGTTATGATTTGCAAAAGGATCCTAGATATCAAGAGGGAATATGGAAAAAAGAACTTGAAGTTTTTACAAAAATAAAGAAAAAAGCAGAGTTAGAGGCATTTTCAAAGTATGGACTAACAAATATCACCGATAAATATCTGCCAGAAAAATTAGAGTTGGCAAGAAGCCTATGATACTGCTATTCTAAGAGTAAGAACACCATTTCTATATTTGAAATCTGCAATTTGCATGTCACTTGATCCCTCAATAGATACTTCTTTTGAGAAGCCCTGTGAACCCCTGACATATAGAACACCATCAATTAATCTTACCATGATTTTATCTTCAGGACCTGGAACCTCAGCAACAAAGACAGTTTCTTTATCTCCTTTAATGAGATCGTATACCCAGTTCTTTGATTCTTGCTCTCTTGCAGAAAATTTAGGCTTTCCAGTGATCATCATTTTTTTAATTATTCTAGTCCAATAAACAATTGTTACTAGAGCAATTCCAATCAAGATGAAACCCACAAATGAATTGTCCCCACGTAATGAAACTGCATAAACCAAACCAAAGAATACCAATAAAATTACTGGAATTACATAATTTAGTGATTTATCAGTAGGCCTTGTGGCATTTTTGTACTTACTCAATATTCTAAAACTACTTTCACCAAATATAAAGTATATTTGATTTTTATAATCAAAATTGATCTAGATTTTAATGGCCGATTACTCACAAATTGAAAAAACACTCATTTCAGAAATTAAATTAACGCCAATTCAAGCAAAAATTTTCCTTTTAGTTGTAACTAAGGCTAAAATGACTGCAAAACAAATATCAGAAAAATTACAGATTTCAGTCAATGATGCCTCTGATAACTCGAATGATCTAATAGAAATGGGTGCATTCATCGATATGCCCAACAACGAATTCGAGTCAATGCATCCAAGATTCACTGCAGTGAATATGTATAGAAAAATGTGTGAAAGGGAAAAAATTGAGTTTAAAAAAAATCTTGTAGTTGATAATATTGGTGTTGTTTTAGAAAAACCATATGATGATGCAAGGACTAAATATAACAATAAAAACTGAAATTTATGAGCGAAGGTTCTATTGACGATCCATCTGAAACTAAAATACCGACACCTGAAATTTACAAATGTTGTGATAATCCACAGATTACATATAATGCTCCTGTGAATATCAATATAGAAGAACATACAATTGGCACTGTCGATGTTTGGAGATGTGCATCTTGTAAGAGATCATTTTGTGAAGAAAAGCAATTAGGTATTGAATCTATAACTGACATAGTTGGAATGCCTAGAATTGAAGATGGTGAAAAATGGTCAGTTGTTGTAAGTAAATTACAAAAAGGAAAAGACAAATGGAAACTAGTTAAACTAAAAGAAAATGGAGTTTTAAAATTTGAAACTGCTGATGAGCAAATCGTTGATTTAAAAATTGAGAATTACAAAATAGTTGATGACTTTCATACAAGTTTCCTTGTATTAGACAATATTCATAAAGCAGTTGAAATATGATTTTAATTGAAAATTATAGTTAATATCAAAGAAATAGATGGGACACAAATGGCTGCCAAAATTATTGGTGACTTTAAGATAGACGAAAATTCATTTCCCTTTACTGCAATTGCATTTGGGAGAATTGGAGGTCAAAATATAGGTGCAAAACTATCAAATGAAACTGAAATTAAAATCAAAGAATTAGGATATGATTTAGATGAAGTTATTGGACAACTTCAGAGAAATCTTTTACAGGGAAATCTCAATCTACCAGAAGGGTTAAAGAAAGAATCTTTTATTGACGACTAAAATTCTGCTTCTTCTAAAGCCTTTTCACAGGAACAAGATTTTTTTTCGGGAATCTTGTTAATCACTAATGTAAGTAACTTTTTTGTCATCTCAACATTTTTTGCCAGGGTTTCCATTACTTCTTTTGCTGTAACTGGTTTTTCTGCCCATACATCATAATCTGTAATCGTTGAAATTGATACATAGCAGATCTGTGCCTCTCTTGCGAGCTGACATTCTGGAACTAGCGTCATGCCAATAATATCAGCATCTGTAGTCCTGAAGAATTTTGATTCAGCTTTTGTGGAAAATCGTGGTCCTTCAATGCATACATATGTACAATCTTTATGAATTTGAATTTCTTGATTTTTTGCTACATCCAAAACTACATTCTGTAGTTCAGGACAAAATGGATCAGCAACTGATATGTGAATAACTTTGCCGTTTTCTGAGAATGTACCTTTTCTTGATTTGGTAAAATCTATGAATTGTGAGGGTAATGCAAAATGACCTGGTTGAAATTCCTCTTTTAGACTTCCAACTGCAGATGGTGCAATAATTCTCTTCACTCCAAGTTCTTTGAATGCCCAAATGTTTGCTCTAAAATTTATCAGGTGAGGCGGAATTGTATGTTTTTTTCCATGTCGTGGCATGAATGCAATCTTTCTACCATTAAACTTACCAATTGTTATGGAATCTGAAGTTTTACCATATGGTGTATCAATTGTTATTTCTTTATTATCACTTAGTAAACCAGAATCATATATTCCTGTACCACCAAAAATACCTATTTCAGCATATTCGCTCATTAGTAATGCACCAGCGATTCAGTTCTATACTCTTTAATTTTTTCTATTCCCTTTAGATCAGTTAATTCAATTATAAATGCAAATCCAATTACTTTTGCATCTAATTTTTCAATTAACTTTGCAGCTGCTTTTGCAGTCCCTCCTGTAGCCAAAAGATCATCACAAATCAAAACACGTTGATTTTTTTCTAAAACAGTTTTCTGAATTTCCATTTGTGCTTTACCATATTCTATATTGTATGAAACTTTGACTGTTTTTCCAGGAAGCTTCCCTGCTTTTCTTAGTAAAATCATTCCTTTGTTGTATTTTTGTGCTAACGCACATGCTAGAATAAATCCTCTTGATTCAATACCAGCAAATACATCTATATCCTTAGGATGAAATTTTTTAGAAAACTCGTCTATAACAAACGATAACGCTGAAGGATCTTTTAAGATCGGACTAAAATCTCTGAATAATATCCCCTTTTTTGGAAAATCCTTATACTCACTAATTTTCTCTTTTAACTCCACAAGATTAACCAAAAAATGAGAAATAAAAACCGTTAGATATGAAAATTAAAATTTTACCTTAATGTGAATACAATGGAATTTGTATTTTCACCATTATTTACTACAATATTATAATCACCCGGTGTAAGATTAGATGGAACTTTCCATAAATGATAGAAGTGTCCTTCTGAATTCACAGTCAGAATCAAGTCTACAACATGGTTTTCTTGAGAATCTTTTATGGTGATAGAATATGCAGTTGTCAAGTCAACATCTCTTCCATTTATTGTCATCAAATCACCCTTAGCGTATGTTTTATCTGTTTTATCCAGAAATATCTTCACAGTTGAAGTATCCTCCAAAACCATAAACTTATGATCACTGAAGTTTTCACCACTACGGATATTGATTGTCCATTCACCTGGATTTGCCTCAGACGGAACTTTGAAATTATTTACTGTAAAGGTACCAAATTTATCTGAATATGTTTCAATCATTCTATTTACATCTCCTTCAGGATTTAAGATAGTGACTTTAAGTAATGCATTTTCTCCAGTCTTACCTATTACCAGAACTTGTTGTCCTGTATAGTATTCATCTTCAATAGTTTGGAATTCAATTGGACCTGAGCCAGTAGATAGGCCTATTGTGAAAGTTACTAGATCCCTTTGTCCAGATCCATAGCTGACCTCAGCTGTAAAAACACCATTACCTAAGATATTTTCATCTACAATAAATGTGGCATATCCATCGTTATCCAACAGTACAGAATCACTAATTTTTTCTTTTGTTAAAGAATCCAGGATAACTATTGTTACAGCAGTACGCGGTTCGCCTTGTATTGAGAAGTCAATGGATGTTCCAGTGAGATAGTTTAACTTGGAAGTTTTTACTGTTAGAATATACTGTGGTTCTACACCAATACCAATAACATAGACAGCTGATTCCCCACCTTGAAATGAACGTAGTAGATATGTTCCCTCAACAAAACTTCCATCAGTTTTTACATCGAAATCAACTTTTCCAGTTTTATCTGGAAAAATAATTTTTGAAAAAACTTCTAGACCAAGTGGGTCTTCAAGTATTACTGAAATTTCTTTATTTGGAAGTGCATCGGCAAAAAATCTAATTTCATCACCAGGATTGTATGTTATTTTTGCTGTTGAAATATTGATTAGTTGTGGTGAAATCACCTGGATGGATCTTAAAATAGTTGATTTTCCATCTGTAATTTCAACCGTCATTTTTCCTAAATCAAGTTCAGGCGAAAATAAATTATCAATTGACCACATTCCATCAAATCCGGAACTAAATGTTTCAATATTCAGTATTTGACCATTATTTTTTTTCATAATCATAGTTAGCGTTTTGTCCGGTGTTGCATTACCACTAAAAGTAATCGTTTCACCTTTCTTTACAGTGTTCGGAGTGTAGTCCATTGAGATCTTTACAGTTTCAGACACATCTCTTTTTTCAGCAGTGGATATGCGTATACTAATTTCCTTTTCAGTTCCACCAGAATCAATCAAACTAAATTCGGTTCTATCTGACGATAATTTTTCTGGAATTGTTGAACTAACAACAAACTTGCCATCATTATCAATCTGTATAGATTTAATCATTTTATTATCAATATAGAAATCAACATTTTGTTGGGGGACAAAGTTTTCACCTATGATTCTAAAATCAGAGCCCAGTGATGGCTTTTCAGGAATTAATCTAAAACTTGAATTTTCATTTATTGCAACAATTTCTGGTTTGCTTTGCTCTGGTTTATTTATTTCTGGAATTATATTTGAATCTGGTTTATTGGTAATTGTTTTTGCAGATTGTATGACTTGATCATTATTATCTAACGCCTTCCAATTTATTGATGGATTAGCCATTAATGTTTTTAATCCAAATTTAACACTATCACCAGGTTTTATTGTTTCATGTGACGAGAAAACTAAGATTTGTCCTCCAACTTCAAATTTACCAGTCCAGCCTTTTTCAGTTTTAAATGATTTAAAAGAGTCATCTTCAGTAAGCCAAATTCGTACTTTTTCAATTTCGAACTCACTTCCTCTATTATTTTTTAATTCTAATATGGAAGAATTATCAAGACCCATACTTGTTGCAGTCACAAGTTGTTGAGCGGAAACAGGCTGATAGGATATAATCAAAACTGATGCTGAGAATAGTAAAATACATAATATTGGTAGAGATATTCCCATTATTGTCGATAGATAATATCTACAATTAAACATTAATCAGAAATTATTCTTGATTTTTAAGAAAAAAATTAAGCTATTTGTTCAGTTGCCTTTAATTCGTATGGATTCTCAGCCCACCAACTAGCATACAATTCATCTATTTCTTTCATATCTGATTCATTAAGATATTTTCCATCAGACATTGATGAAAACATTTCAATTTCATCTTCGCTAATCACAGTTGGAAAAACTGACGAGATTCCTTTTTTTGATAAAATAAATTTAATCGCCAATTCCGTGATGCTAAGTCCATTACTTTTTGCAATTGGCCGTAGTTGTTCCACTTTTTTTAATGATGCTTTTATCCATTCACCCTTTCTAACTGACCGATGATCTTTCTCATCAATCTTTGTGTCTTCATTAACTTTTCCAGTTAAAATTCCAGATGCATCTGGGACTCTCACTAGTATGCCTACGTCATTTTTTATCCCAGATTCAATCAATTTATTCCCAGGTGTTTGTTCAAGAATATTATAAACAGTTTGAACAGCAGTGACATTTTTTTGCGCCATGGAATCTAGACCCTCTTGGGTCCATCCAATTGCAGGACCTAGTGCAACTTGATAAGTTGTAATTTTTCTCTCAGTGACCAAATTATCTAATGTATGAAAAATTTTATCATCATGAACGTGATTCATTTTTGGATTGTGTAATCCATACACATCAACAAAATCAGTTTGTAACCTCTCTAAACTTTTTTTTAATGCATGACGAGTAAACTGTTCATCAAATTTTTGTGGAAGCTCTTTATGACCTACTTGATCTACACTTTCAAAGTCATAGCCATATTTTGTAGAAATAATTATTTCATTTCGCATGTCTTTGAACGTTTCACCGATTAGTCTCTCACTCTTACCCCTACCGTACATATCACTAGTTTCAAAGAAATTTATCCCACAATCATATGCCTTTTTTAGCATTCTTTTTGCTTCATCTTCATCAATTTCTTTACCCCACCAATTCAATGCAATAGTCCAAGCACCAAACCCAATCTCTGAAACCTCTAATCCGCTTTTTCCTAATTTGTTGTATTTCAATTTACAATCTTCCTAAATCTCTTTAATTCAGTCTCAATTTCTGGATCAGTAAACACTGAATCACCATAATTTTGATTTGAATTTAATTCTATCCAAGATTTACAACCTTGAAAATCAGGTTCTAACCGTATGTCTATTTGCGGAATTTTATAGGTTCGTAGAAAAACAGCTTTTAATGGTTTTTCTGGCATCCAATCAATTCTTTCTTCAATATACTGATCACTCCATACATGAAAAGAAGATAATCTGTGGACAATCTGCTTTGAAGTAATATCTTTTTCATCTAAAACTTCTGCAAAGGATGTAATTGTGTTAAAGCCTTTTTTTGGTTTATTACTCAACGTTTCATTGAGAAAATCATGATAATCAGGTTTTACATGTTTTGCTTCTTGATGTTCCCATGTTGGAAAAAGTAAAAATTTTTTTGATTCTATTTTAAAACCTGATGCAGTTTCTAAAATTCCACCTTTTCTTAGTATCACAGTTTGTTTTCCTTGCTCTAATGCCTTAACTACAGTTGCCCATTCTTTTAGACCGTTCATTATCCAAGGCTGGTGATTAGAGGAATAATATCCTTTTTTACACATACAATCATTGGTGTGTCTACTTTTACATGTGCAGATACTCTCGTACCTCTCAATTCCATTATGAGGTTCTGAAACATGTGTAAATCATCTGATTCAAACGCTAGCATAAAGTCCTCATCATGAATTCCAAATGAATAAGTTGTATTCAATTCAACTTCTGGAAATTTCTCAGCTGTCCTGATATGCTCATCCATCATTTGCTTCCTTTGTTCAGGTGGTAGAAGATACCACTCACGTGTTTTTATGAATGGATATACAATTGTATATTTTTTAGCTTCCATTCCTCCAACAAAAGAATGAAGCCTGTTTTTTTGAGCGTATATCGATGGACGTGTAGATGACAAATATACTCTTGATGGAATTATGTATTTTCCCACTACTGTCAAGTAAATCTTTGAAATTACATCTTGAATATCTTCGATTGATTCAGACATGAACCAAAATAGAAAATCTGCATCATCTCTTAATCCTAGCGTAGAATAGGATCTTATATTTACAGAGGAGTTCTCTATTACATTTTCCAATTCTCTTGCAGATTCTTGTTTAGCCAAGTCAGCCATCCATCTCCATTTTGGATCTATTTTAAAAAATGAAAAATTAAAAAAATACCTTTTTTCCTCTTCAGACACACTCTTTTTGTTTTTATGTGTTATTTAAAATAATTATTTATTATAGATATCTTACTTTGACTCTTCTAGTACCCAATCATAACCACGTTTTTCAAGTTCTTGTGCAAGTGATGCATCTCCACTTTTTATCACTTTTCCTTCCGCAAAAACATGTACATGATCAAGCTTATCCAAGAAATTTAGGATACGTGCATAGTGTGTAATCACAATGGTGGTAGAATCTTTGTCAGAAACCTCACTAATGGCTTTTGCAACTGCCTGAACTGCATCAATATCTAAACCAGAATCAGGTTCATCTAAGATTGATATTCTTGGTTTTAATACAGCCATTTGCAAAACTTCAGAACGTTTCTTTTCTCCACCTGAGAAACCTTCATTGAGGTATCTAGAAAGGAATTCATCTTTTAACCCAACAGCATTAATGTTTTTTTTGAGATAATTTTGAAATTCTCTTACAGTAATGAATACTTCTCTATCTTCACCCTGTAATGCTTTACTTAATGCATTGTAAGATGTTCGAAGAAAATGTGAAAAACCTACACCGGATACTTCAGTTGGATATTGAAATCCTAAAAATAATCCTTTCTTTGCACGTTCATCAGCTGTTAATTCTAATACACTTTCATTATCTAGAAGAATATCTCCACTACTAACCTCATATTTTGGATGTGCAAGCAGTGTATACGCTAAAGTGCTTTTTCCAGAACCATTTGGTCCCATTATTGCATGTACCTCACCAGGTCCTGTTTTTAGATTAACACCTTTGAGTATTTCTTTTCCATCACGTGTTACATGAAGATCCTTAATTTCTAAAATTGCCATGTAATGATACTTGGAGTTTGGTATATAATCCAGACTAATTTTAGCTATTCCTAATCAAAAAATAAAGAGGGGGGGATTATTTGTTGGCCAAAATTGGTCTTAAACTCAGAATAATTCTATTTGACAAAAGAATTTCTTTTACTCTGTTTCTAATAGTCACTTCTGTTATTCCAGAAACTGAAGACATATCTCTCTGTAGAACAGTTTGCCCTAATAGAATAGAGCCTATATACAAGTAAGCAGATGCAATTCCGTTTGGTGTTTTACCATCGGTGATCCCTTGCACATCTGTTTTTTCTGCAATCTCCAAAGCAAGACGTTCAACACGTGGATCGGCTCTTGTTAGATTTGCAATTTTAGATATGTATTTGTCTATGGTGACAATTGGTGTTACATTTTGTCCCAATTCCAAAACTATGTTCCGGTAGTATTTTGCAGCGAGTTTTGATTTTGCCTTAACATCTTTTGGAACACATACATTTTTACAAATCTCTTCTAATGAGCGTACAACATCACATTGTTTACATGCCATGTAGACTACAGCGACTGTGATACTTATCACAGATTTACCTTTCACTTCAATATTCTTCCCATCCAAACTACGATAGATCTTGGAAGATGTCTCAACAACATTCTTTGAAAGATTACAACTTTCACATGCTTCAGTAATTTTACCTAAAACATTTGTCAGTCTTCTCTCCCGTGGAGAGGTTACTCTGACCCTTTGCTGCCACTTTCTAAGATTTTGCATCTGATTTGATAGAGAACTGTTGATTTTCTTACCACTGAAATCAGTGCTACCAATAGATATTTCGGTTGCAATTCCCATATCATGTTGAGCAAATGTAGTCTGCCCACTAGCTCTTGCTAATCGCATCTTGTCTTCTAGATTAACAGTTTTCGTTTCTGGTCCATAGTCGGCCATCTGTTCATCTACAACAATACCGCAGCTTGAACAGATTCTTTCACCATTCTGAATGTCATCTACAATTGCAGATTTACATTCAGGACAGCTAATTTCTATTTCTAATGTTTTCATTTATGTCGTTTTCTCCTGTTATTTTTCATTGCAGGAGCATCTTCTAGTGAAAAAACTTTGATTCCACTAATTTTTTTTAAATTGTTTGTGAGTGGTATAGCCGATGCAAATGGATTTTCAGTAGGTCCAATTAATTCTGTGACTTTCCCAATTTTTTGATTGTTTTTGTCACATAGAATTTGACCTTCTTGTATCTGTTTACTAAGTCGTACAATGACTCTGCCACTATTGGCTAAATGCAACACTTCACCTACCTCCTGCAATTATTTTCTAATCTATCTAACTACTTTCATTAAGTTCTGTCAACAAAACTTTAGCTGCAAGCTATTTTGATTATTTTTTTGACTGTTTTGTTCTTTTAGAAACTAATTTTTCTGAAATCTGATTCATTATACTTGTTTTAGTTAATTTTTTTTCAACTACAATGTATCCTGATCTTACATATGGTCGTTTTGGAAATCTAACTTCACCTTCTGTCTCTGTTGGTTCTAACCCTGCAGCTTTAGTTGCGTCAATCAATTCTTTTAATGATGGATCAAAAATACATTTTTCCTTGGCAAGTCTTCTTCCCTTGTTTCTGGTTAATGTTTTATTAAAATAATCAAGCCAGATTACGATGTGTTCGTAATCTTTCATCTAATCACTTTACCAAAGTTGCGTTAATAATTCCATCTTGTCCAGGACGTGATACAACTTTACATTTTCCGTTTTCTGTTTCAAGAATGGCACCTTTTGTTATTACACCACGTCTTTGATAGTCATTATTAGTTGCATTTTCTAGAACTCTAATAATTTTTGATCTTTTAATTTTTGCATTATCTAAAACCAAGTTAACATGACTAACTGTTTTTAGTGCAGTCTTTCTATTGTTTCCTCTTGTTTTTCTAGTTGATGTTTCTTGATCACCTATTAGTGCTTCATTGGGATATCTGTCTGTCTCAAACTTCTGTCGTGTTTTTAATGGATGTCTTATACCACCAGTAATTTTTCTTGTTTTTAGATTTTCTACTGACTTTTTCACACAATAATTCTAAAACACTCTAATTTATACAAAACGAAAGTTTTCAAATAAATTACTATCTAATGCGAAACATTATTTGGTGAAGTTATTGTTTTAGCGGAATTTCTGGCTCTAACTTTTTTGAATAATTTTTGCCTGAGTGTGTCAGTATCGCCTTGAACTCCAAAATACTTCTTAAATTTTTCAGTTGTACTATAGACCTTCAAACGTCCAAGACTTTGATGTTCAATAAAATCCAGCTGTCCCAATTCTTTGAGATGTGAATAAACACCAGTGCCTCTAACTTCAACTAATTGTTTACTAGAAATTGGCTGTTCATATGCAATATATGATAATGTTTTTTGTGTTGCCCTAGGTAAAATTGGTTTTGATGCATATCGTCTACCAATTGAAGAGCTGTATTCTGGTTTTAGTTGAAATACATACGACCCATCTGGCAATGTAATAATTTCTATTGCCTTGAACGCCGTTTTTGTTTTATTCATTAATTTTTCAAGTAGATTCAACGTTTTTGTCCTTGATTCTGTGCCTGATGCCCTGATTAGTTCCTCAATACTTAGTGGTCGTCCTGCTGAATATAGTGCAGATTCTAGTCGTGCAGTAGATTCATTCTCATTTTCTATTTTTACCAATATGAAAAATTATCTGAAAATTAACTTAAAATCTTCTTTTATACATGATTGATCAAATTGTGAATTATTCTTTGATCAGTGTAACTTTGATATCATCATCTATTTGCATTAAATCAACTTTTTCATCTCTAGCCAGAAACAGAATTGCAAAAAAGCATCTAATTGAATCAGTAGTATCAAGTTCTTTTGTTATCGATTCTAGAAATGCTGTGCCATTAGTCTCAAGTTTCTTTAATATCAGATCTTGATACTGACCAATTATATTTTCCAGATTATTGAAATATTTCTTAAAATCTGGTACTTCAATAGGGTCAAATTTTAATTGGTTTGATCTTCGTTCTCTAGGATTTGCAATTGTACCAATAAGATTTTCTAATAAATCTAATAGTTCATTCAAAGAAACTGGATATGTTGATTCATGTCTGTAAGGTATATCTAGCATCTGAATATCAATATCTGATCTTTGTCTAATTGGCTTGTTTT
>PYIL01143785.1_pt1 | contig 13509 bp, 10 predicted proteins | sample 3578041 | NCBI WGS metagenome assembly PYIL01 (sample SAMN08408023, study PRJNA431606) | Marine metagenome isolate SA_KN192-05_S13_150m, whole genome shotgun... | biome: marine; feature: oceanic pelagic zone; material: water; isolation source: 150 m water sample, 0.2-0.8 um fraction ... | reverse complement strand
GTCATTCTGAGCGAAAGCCGGTATCCAAATTGCCTGCAAATGCCAACGTCTCCTAACTGCCAACACTGTCATTCCTGCTGAGGCAGGAATGACAGTTGGGGTAGGTGCTGAAGCTTTTTCCTCCCCTTGCGAGTTGTAACTGGGGAAACTATCATGGCCGCACCCGTAAACACACTTGTAATGTGATTCCCCGAGGTGACGCGTATGGCTCCCAGTCAGGAACTAGACACCGTACTTGAGATGATCAGGGTTAGGTCCGCTGAGGTCAGGAAGACCGTCGACGATGACCGTCTTTCCTACGAGCGGATAATGTCCACCTTACCCCTTGATGACGACATCGAAACCAAGCGGGTGGGCGCCAATGGGGTAGCTGCCGAATGGATATGGGCACCGGAGTCGGAGGAAGGCCGGGTGATCCTATATCTCCACGGCGGCGGGTACGTGTTTGGCTCGGTCAGAACCCACAGGGTGTTCCTAGCCCACTTGGCCAGGGCGGCCAAGGCCCGAGTGCTGGCACTAGACTACCGACTAGCACCAGAGATGCCCTTCCCAGCGCCAGTGGAAGACACTGTATCGGCGTACCGATGGTTGCTGTCCCAGGGCATCTCCCCGAAGGACATCGCCATCGGAGGTGACTCGGCGGGCGGCGGCCTGGTCGTTGCTGCCTTAGTCGCTCTGAGGTCAGTTGGAGAACCCATACCCTCTGCAGGGGTCTGCATCTCACCCTGGACAGATATGGAATCAACGGGCAAATCCATGACCACCAATGCCGAGTCCGACCCCTCGGTATCCAAGGAGCGGCTGCTCAAGATCGCGGCTACCTATCTGGACGGCAAGAACCCCAAAGCTCCTCTTGCCTCTCCCATTCACGCCGACCTCACGGGACTTCCACCTCTGCTGCTCCAAGTGGGCGGTATAGAAGTCCTGCTGGATGACTCCACCATGCTGAAAGAACGGGCCCAAGAAGCGGGAGTGTCGGTGGAGATGGAAGTGTGGGATGATATGCCCCACGTTTGGCATCACTACGCTCCGATCCTACCAGAAGCACGAAAAGCCATCGGCAAGATCGGGGAATTTGTTCTAGAACAAACCGGTTAACAGGATTACTCAGCTAGATTGACGACTATTTGGAGAGAGAATGATTTACGACTATCGAGTTTACACACTTGCGCCAGGGGCCACCGCCGATTATCGGGCCGGAGTGAAGGAACTTAGCCTGCCCATCCGACAGCGCTATGGCATCAGGTTGGCCGGCTGGTATTGGAGCGAGATAGGCTCCTTGAACCAGGTGGTTCACATCTGGGGCTACGAAGACACCAAGCACATGGAAGAAGCGAAACACGCCTTCCACACCGATCCCGACTGGACGGGCAAATACCTGCCAAGGACCAGAGGCCTGGTGGAATCCCAAAAAACCTCCCAGATGAGCGCTTCAAGCTTTGCGCCAATCTACCCGGTCAATGGAGATGTACCCGACGAAGGAACGCCCGAGTTCGTCAAGAAGAACAACATGGTGTTTGACTACCGGACCTACACCTTCAAGCCCGGCGGCATCCCCGCCTACATGGCCGCCGCTGAGGAAGTAGCGCTTCCCATCAGGGCGCGTCAGGGAATCAAGCTCGCAGGCTGGTATTACAGTGATGTGGGGGACCTGAACCAGGTGACTCATATCTGGGCTTACCGCGACCTTAAGCATCTCAAAGAGGGCAAAGAAGCCGTCAACGTCGACCCGGAATGGACCGGGACCTACGTCCCCCGTGTCCGTGGTTTGCTGGTGGCCCAGAATACCCACCTGATGAACACGTCAGAGTTTGGGCCAGTACCAGATTAGCCGTCAGTTTTCAGCTATCCGCGGCCAGAAAAAGACCCTGCGCATAATATGTGCAGGGTCTTTTTAGTTGTACTCAAAACCGGAGGTAAATAGCCGACTGCTAAGCCTTTAGTTATGACAACCTCGGGCTTGGATGTCCCAGACGACCTCCACCTTGTCTCCACGCAGTCCAATGAAACGGTCCCAGCGGCTGACCATTGCATCCTGTTGGGCGGGAATCAGAAGTACCTGGTCGCCGACTTTCAGGTTGGCTCCGGACTCAACCTTGAACACTGAGTGGTCACTGTCCAGAGCTTCCACCGTCACTCCCGGTCGGTCAAACACCGTGGGTAGACCAGAGAGAGTGCTGACAGCACGGACACCGGCATCCCCGATGGCCACGCCAGGTCTGGGGGTGCTGATGATTGTGGTCAGTATCTTGGCGGCGTAATGGAACTCGGTCATGTAACTGTAGTGGGTCTCCATCATCAGGTAACTACCGCCCTGGATCTCCGTCACACCGGGAATCTCCGACGCAACGTCGTAGCTCCAGGTCTCCCCGGTGGAGACGATGTCAATGGGAATCCCCTCGCCTTCGATGGCTTCCTTCAAATCGATTACCCCCTTGATGGTCCGGGCTGCTTCCACCGCACGATCCTCTCGGTCTGGCATGTCTGGAATCGTCTGATGACTCATCACGCCGCGGAACCGCAGTCCAGGTAGGGAAGCGATCTCCTTGGCGAGGGCCACACCGTCACCGGTCTCGCGGACGCCACAACGTCGCAGCCCGGTCTCAAGTTCGATGACCACGTTTATCTCGACGCCTCTGGCCTGGGCGGCTGTTGAGAGGTCTCGGGCGTTGGAGGCCTGATCACAGGCCACCAGCATCTCGGCCTGGTCGGCCAGAGCCGCAAGCCGCTCGATCTTCATGGGTTCGATAATCTCAGAGGTTATGAACACACTGGGGATGCCTCCGTGGACCATCACCTCGGCCTCTGAAACCTTGGCGGCGCACACCCCGCCGACAGTTCCGCCACGGCGTATCTGTCGATGGGCGATGGCCGGCGTCTTATGGTTCTTGGAGTGCCCTCTCAGCTTGGCGCCACGGCCTTCGTAGGTGTTGGCGATGACATCCATATTGTTATCCAGGTCGTCCATGTCGATTACCAGACAGGGTGTGTCCAGGTCTGCCATGGGCGTTCCAGGTGTCGGTCGGTAATGTTCGTTCATTTTAAAAACTCCGTTGTTAGTGGTGAGAGAAATCCACCTTAGTCCCACTTTATAAAGTGGGACTAAGGTGGATTTACGCCAGTCTTCCTCGTGCTGATATGGGCCAGAAGCCCTCCAGTTTTCCGTTCTTGGCGGCGCGGAAGTAGTCGTACTGGTTCACAGTGGCTCCCAATTCGTAGGGCACCAACCAGGCCTTATCGCCGGGGTTAAGTCTGCTCTGAGCATCACCCTCAAGCTCGACTATACCGTGCTCTGCACTGAAGCGGGTGGCGTTTCCACCATCCACTCCTTCCAGCACCGGACGACCCTGGTCTGGGGCGGTGGATTTATGTCCGGCGTCTAGGACGGCCATCGCGTCGACGGGGTGGGAGATCACCGACGCCAGTATCTTGGCCGCTGGTGCAAGTTCGGGCAGGAACGCTGTGAGCCGGTGGTCCATCAACGGGTAACGACCCGCGCGGACCTCGGTCACGCCAGGCATCCCTATCGCCTGGGCGTAACAGTGAGTGCCGCCTACGCTGACCACGGCCACAGACAGGCCAGCCTGCTCCATGGCAGCTTTGTTGTCCATGACTATCTGCAGGTTGGCCCGAGATTTGGCTTCGTGGGCGGATGGGTCATCATCGCCCTTAGGGCCTGGCACTGAGCCCATGATGCCTTCGAATTTCAAACCAGGCAGTGAGTCAACGGTCTGCGCCAAGGCAACAGCATCGGGACCAGGGGCGATGCCACAGCGACCCATACCGGCTTCGATCTCAACCAGCACTCGTAGCTCAACCCCGGTGGCAACGGCCCCTTCGGAAAGTTGCTTTCCGTTGCCCGGGTTGTCCACCGCTATACCGATGCTGGTCTGACCAGCCAGAGCGCAGAGCCGCCTGATCTTCGAGGCGGTAACCACCTGGTTGGCCAGCAGGATGTCAGTGAACCCTGCATTGGCGAAGACCTCAGCCTCGCCCAGGGTGGTCACGGCGATGCCGCCCATGGTGCCCCCTGCCTCAAGTTGGCGTCGGGCAATCAGAGGGCAGAGATGGCTGGTTACCACCGGCCTGGCTTTCACAGATGAATCGGCGAAATAGTTCTGGAAGGTCTGGATATTCCGGTCCATGACATCCAGGTCGATCACCAATGCCGGGGTGTCTAATTGTTCCACCGGTGTGCCCACCGGATGGAAGATGGGACGTTCCATATGGGTTGTCTCCAACGGCTCTATAAATCCCAACATCAGGGAATCCGTCAATCACAGAATCAAGCACTCGGGCTCGGTGGGCAGAAGAATACCATAAACCAGTAGTGGTGACAGCCGTGATGGTCCATCGTAAACACAGGTAGATACCAGGAATGGTTGCAATTCCCAACTCCGGGTGCAACAATCGCAACGGCTCCTGGGCGCGGTTTCCTGCCTGAGAACGCTTTGATCTATAGGAGAAATTGTATGCCAGGACTTCTGGAAGGAGTCAGGGTTTTGGACCTGACCCACTATATCGCCGGACCCTATTGCACGAAGCTGCTGTCCGGCCTTGGGGCTGATGTCGTCAAGATCGAGCACCCCACCCGGGGAGACGGGGTCAGGTGGCTGGGGCCTTTCGCCTCGGGCAACAGTGAAATCCCCCCTAGCCCCCCTTTTCAAAAGGGGGGAACTCCGCCTGAGGATGGGGCTTGGTTTCTTTATCTGAACACGGCTAAACAGAGTGTGGCTTTGGATTTGCAGTCATCTGAAGGGCGGCGAGTGTTATTGGAAATGGCAGCCAAGGCCGACATCCTAGTTGAGAATTTCGCTCCCGGCGGTATGGATAGTCTGGGGCTCTCCTACAGCGAGTTAAAGAAGGCCAATCCAGCCCTGGTCATGACCTCCATATCAAACTTCGGCCAGACGGGACCCTACCGGGACTGGAAGGCTTCAGAGCTGAACCTCTACGCTCTCGGCGGGTTGATGAATATCACGGGAGAACCCGAGCAAGAACCCCTGAAAGAGGGTATGCCACTGGCACAACTTGGCGCTGGGCAGAACGCTTTCGCCGCGACGATGGCTGCCCTGATGTATGCCGAAGAAACCGGCGAGGGGCAGCAGATAGACCTGGCCATTGCCGAGTACGCCACCAACATACTAGAGAACGCGCTGATGCAATTCAGCTACTCCGGCCAGGAATACAGTCGGGTGGGCAACCGCGGTTACGGCCGCGCCGCCTGGGGTATCTACCCCTGCCTGGACGGCCACGTGGGCATCATCGCCGGTCCTGACCACCGCTGGCCCGAGGTTGCCAGAATCATGGAAAGAGAGGAACTCTCCGACCCCAGGTTTGTCTCCCGTTCCGGCAGATTGGAAAACGCCGACGAGGTGGACGCCTATATGCTACCGTTCCTGGTCGAGAACAATAAGGTTGACATCTTCAAGGCGGGACAGGAAAGCGGGCTGGGCTTCAGCTTTGTTGCCACCATGAAAGATATCCTGGAGATGGAGCAACTCCTGGACCGGGATTACTTTGTTGAGCTGGACCATCCCGTTGCCGGAAAGCTGACCTATCCAGGTGCACCGATCATGCCGGAAGAGGATGTCGATGCCTGGGTCTTCCAGCGCGCGCCGTTGTTGGGCGAACACACGAAATCAGCATTGGATTCTTGGCTGGGTTACTCCGACTCGCAAGTTTCCGACCTGATCAACCAGGGCGTACTAACCCAGGGACAGGGGGTCTAATCACATGGAAAAGCCTCTTCAGAATATGCCTCTAAAAAACTACCGGGTACTGGACCTCTCCCGCATCTGGGCTGGGCCTTACTGCACCAAGTTGTTCGCCGACATGGGTGCAGAGATCATCAAGATGGAGTCGCTCAGTGTCTATGACTCCCACCGAGGGCCGGTCAGCCCAGCCCGGGGCATCGCCGCCTACCCCGACGGAGAACCGGGCGAGGAACCCTGGAACCGCAACGGCTGGTTCAACTGCCTCCACATGTCCAAGTACGGAGTCACATTGGAATTGACCAAGGATGAGGGCCGTAGGGTCTTTGAACGCCTGGTGTCCATCAGCGACGTGGTGATCGAGAACTTCAGGCAGGGAAGCCTCGAAAGACTGGGCTACACCTACGAAGGGCTGCGCGAGCATCGTCCGGACCTGATCTACGTCTCAATGCCCGCCTTTGGTAACACGGGCCCATGGAAGGGCTATCTGGGCTACGGCATAGGCCAGGAACAATTATCGGGCATGGCCCACATGACGGGTTACCGGGGCGAAGGGCCCATGAAATCGGGCATCAACCACGGCGATCCCATCACCGGCTCCCACGCCGCCGGGGTGCTGATGGCGGCCCTCAGGTACCGCCGCAAGACCGGCAAGGGTATGTTCATCGATGTCTCACAGCAAGAATCATCCGTTGCCCTGATGGGACCAGAGGTCCTGGGCTACCAGATGACCGGACGGGAGCCAGAACGCAAGGGCAACCGCTCTGCATGGTATGCTCCGGCCAACAGCTATCCCTGCGCTGGCGAGGACCGCTGGGTAACCATCGCCGCCACCAATGAGGACCAGTGGCAGAGCCTGGCCAAGATCATGGGTATCCCCGACCTGACAAGCGACTCCAGGTTCGAGACATGGGAGCTACGCCGCGAGAACCACGACGATTTGGACCGAATCATCTCTGAATGGACCTCCAACCAGGAGGTCTACCGACTAACACAGAAGCTACAAGACGCTGGTGTGCCGTCCGGGCCGGTGTTGCGGGGGCCGGACCTGTTGAAAGACCCCCATTACGAAGACCGGGGTACCTTTGTCACCGTGGATCATTCCCAGGTAGGCCCCAAACAATACCCGGGGATACCGTGGAGAATGTCGGCCACACCCGGCCAGGTTCGCTGGCCGTCACCCACTTTGGGACAACACAACCGGGAGGTCTACAGCGAACTGCTGGGGCTGACCGGAATTGAGATAGACCAGTTGGATGAGACAGGAATCATCGGCACCAAGCCAACGGGATCCCGAATAATCTAGTTTGCATTCCACTGGCGAAGACCAGCCTCTAAACCGATCGGTACGCCCCAACGGCATCTTCTATGGGTGGATGATCGTCGCGGTCATGTGGCTGGTCAATTTCTCCACCATGGCCACCGGCAACCTCAGCTTTGGTCTGTTCGTGATCCCAATGGGCGGCGATCTGGGGATGAACCGGAGCCAGTTTGGCTGGGCGGTCACCACCCGCAGGATGGCAGCGGGCTTATCCAGCTACTTCGTTGGTCGGCTGCTAGACCGTTACGGGTCCAGAGTCCTGATTCCGGTCTCCGGTTTGATCATCGGTGTCGGCTTGATCGTCTTAAGCCAGGCAAATTCTCCGTGGCAGGTCATCGCCATATTTGGCGTATTGGGTATGACCGGTTTGGCCGCTCCTCAAAACATAATGACCTCGGTGCCAGTGGCCAAGTGGTTCCAGCGCAAAAGGGGAGTTGCCCTGGCATTGGCGGTCAGTGGCGTGGGCATCGGCGGGGTGTTCTTTTTACCGTTCACCCAAATGCTTCTGGGCAACGTGGGTTGGCGCACCACATGGGTGGTAATGGCTGTGATATTCATGGCCATGTCGGTTCCCCTCTCCGCCATCTTCTTGCGCAGACAACCCGAGGATATGGGCCTTGCGGTAGACGGCAGACCGCCGAACAGGCTGGAGAACAACCCTGCGGGATCCGCAGCCCCACTGGCACCTGAAGAAAGGTCTTGGACCGTGCGGGAAGCATTCCGAACGGCAACTATGTGGAAGCTGCTGCTGGCATTCGCCCTTGCCGGGATAGCCCAGGGCGGCACCAGCGTTCACCGGATACCCTACTGGATCGAGAACGGGTTCGACCCGCAGATCGTATCTTATTCATTCGCTGGCGACGCCGGTGGCGCAGCCACCATGGCTCTTTTCGCAGGCTGGATGGCCGACAGGGTTCCCATCAGAGTGATCGCCGTCGGTTCATTCTCCGGGTTGGCTTTGGCCATGGGGTTCGCATTGATCGGTCGAAACGAATTCTTTCTCTTCGCCTCTGGCATCACCTTTGGTCTTTCCGTAGGCGCCGGCATGATCGTCCACTCCTATATCTTCGCCGCTTACTTCGGCCGGGCATTTCAGGGCAGCATCCGCGGCATAGTCCTTCCAGTTATGCTTATCAGCGCCGGTCTGGGCGCTCCTTTGGTGGGTTACATCCACGACGGCACAGGAAACTACGTATCCTCATGGTGGATGATCGTGTCCCTGAATCTATTGGCAGCTCTAATCATCAGCAGCGCAACCAAACCCTTGCCTCCGGTGGTCAAAGAAGATCCGATACACGAATCTGCCGTCTGAAATCTCGGCAAATTCGCCCTTTAATACCCCAGCGCTGCGCTATACAATAGCGGCGGCCAGGCCGACCGTGCATTAAGACTTACCGCTGAGAGCTTATGGCTGACAGCTATTTTTGGAGGAACTGACATGGCAGATGAAGTAATCTACGAGATAAAGCAGGGCATCGCCTACATCACGATGAACCGGCCCGAGAAGCTGAACGCCATCGACCCGCCCATGCGTCAACAACTGTGGGACGCTTTCCAGGATGTAGACAACAACCCTGAAGTGCGCTGCGCCATCGTCACCGGTGCGGGACGGGCATTCTCCACGGGACACGACCTACTGGCCATGGCCGCCGGTAACGCCAACGAAGGCCCCAGCACCGGCGACCTATATGTGGTCCAGTCGAATATCTGGAAGCCCATCATCGCCGCCATCAACGGCATCTGCCTGGCCCAAGGCTGTGGCATCGCCCTGGGCAGCGACATACGCGTCGCATCCTCCAAGGCCGAGTTCGGCTGGCCCCAGGCCAAGCGGGGTATCGCCTCAGTGAGCGGTCCGGCGCTGCTCTCCCAGGTAGTGCCAAGAAACATCGCCTTTGAGTTCCTGTTCACTGGAGACTTCGTCGACGCCAACAAAGCCCTTGAACTGATGCTGGTCAACTACGTGGTCGAACCGGAAGATGTGATCGCCAAGGCGGAGGAGATCGCCGCCAAGATCGTGGCCAATGCCCCGTTGTCACTGGCCGCCATCAAGGAAGCCTCCATCAAGGGCGCGGAGATGGGCCTGGAAGAAAGAGTCGCGTTTGCCCAAGACAAGCGGAACGAGATCCTCGAAAGCGAGGACGCCAAGGAAGGCGTCTTGGCCTTTGCCGAGAAACGCGCGCCGGTCTGGAAAGGCCGCTAGGAAACTGGCGTTCAGCAACCTTAGTTATGCCGCCTAGAAGGTGACCACATCCAACCTGGGTCACCTCAGCCGTTCGTGGTTAGGCTCTCGAACCATGAACGATCCCAAGTCGAGGTCCTTCGACGTCCTTCCGCGGAAGGACAGGGCGAACGGGTGGTCGCGGAATTGGGTTGAACTCCAGTGATCAGTCCAACAATCAGCAAAAATACTGACAATTTAGCCTTGAAGCGTAGGACGCTCCTGGCTAGGATGGGGCCGTGCTCGAACAACTGAAGGCATATTTCGGATTCGACCAGTTCCTGCCTCTTCAAGAAGAAATCATCGCCAAGGTGCTCGCAAAACGCGACTCCTTAGTGCTGATGCCCACTGGCGGCGGCAAGTCGCTGTGCTATCAACTGCCAGCCCTGAAATTCAAAGGCCTCACATTAGTGGTCTCCCCGCTCATCGCCCTGATGAAAGACCAGGTGGACGGGCTGCGGGGCAATGGCGTCCCCGCTGGTCTGCTGAACAGTACCCTCTCAGCGGAAGAGTCCGCCCTGGTCCAAGACCAGGCCAGGAAGGGCAAACTCAAGATACTTTACGTGGCCCCAGAAAGATTGGCCTTGCCGGGCTTCCAGCGGTTCCTGCAGTCCCTTGAAGTCAGCCTGATCGCCATCGACGAGGCCCACTGCATTTCAGAATGGGGCCACGATTTTAGGCCTGATTACCGCAACCTGGAAGCTCTGCGACAGGGATTCCCCGGAGTCCCGGTCATCGCCTTGACTGCCACCGCCACCACCCAGGTGCGGGATGACATCGTCACCCAACTGGGCCTTAACGAACCGGAGATATTCATCTCCAGTTTCAACCGGCCCAATCTAACCTACACCATCCAGCCCAAGACGGAGCCTCTGGTCTCATTGCTTAACCTTTTGGAGAAACACCAGGGCGGTTCCACTATCATCTACCGGTTCTCCAGAAAAGCCACAGAAGAAACGGCCATGGAGCTTACGGACCGGGGCTTCAGCGCCTTGCCGTATCACGCGGGTTTGGACCGTGACCTGCGGCGAGAGACCCAGGAGAAGTTCATCCGCGACCAGGTGCAGATCGTGGTGGCGACCATCGCCTTCGGCATGGGCATCGACAAGCCCGATGTACGGCTGGTGGTGCATTATGACCTGCCCAAGACCGTGGAGGGCTACTACCAGGAGACTGGCCGGGCTGGTCGGGACGGGTTCCCCAGCGACTGTGTGCTATTTTATTCCTACGGTGACCGGTCCAAGCAGGAATACTTCATCAGCCAGATCGAAGATGACAACGAGCGGGACAAAGCCCACACCAAGCTTGACCAGATACTTACTCTGTGCGATCTACAGACCTGCCGTCGCGCCTACCTGATGGAATACCTGGGCGAGTCCTGGTCGAAGACCGGTTGTGACGGCTGTGATATCTGCCTGCTACCCCGGGAAGAGTTTGACGCCACCGAGATCGCCCAGAAGATATTGTCTACGTCCATCCGCACCGGAGAGCGGTTTGGTGTGAACTACCTGGTGGACGTCCTCCGCGGCGCCAACAACAAGGCCGTGCGCGACCGGGGACACCATGAACTGCCCGTCTTCGGCATCTCCAGGGACATGGACTCGGACGATCTGAAAGAGATGGTGCGTTCTCTGGTCACCAACGGACTACTGACCCAGCAGGGCAGCGGCTACCCGACTTTGGCGGTCACGGCCCGAGGGCGTAAGTTCCTAAACGACCGGGAAAGTTTAACTCTGACTAGGCCCAAACAGGCCGCACCGACCATGCGCAAGAGCTTTGATGCCTCAGGCAGGGAGACGGCCTACGACACCAGGCTCTTTGATGAACTGGCAGCCCTGCGATTAGAGATTGCCACCGAACGTGAGGTGCCTGCCTACCAGATATTCGGCAACAAGGCACTGCAGCAGATGGCCTTCCACATGCCTCGGAACGAGGAGCAATTTTCCAATATCTCGGGAGTGGGAGATGCCAAACTCAGGGACTTCAGTCGCCCCTTCCTAAAGGTCATCAACGAATATATCGAGGCCAACGGTCAGCCCGAAGGCTACGAACGGGTACCGGTGAGCGCTCCCAAGAAGCGGTCCAACCGCGGCATCAGCATGAGTATCCGTGAGACAAGGGACCTGATCTCCCAGGGAATGTCTCTGAGTGAAGCGGCTGAAGAGAGGGGCATCAGCGAAACGACTATCCGCAGCCACTTGGAGCGGCTGGTTCAGGAAGGCGGGCAGGTAGACCTTGACCACCTGATGCCGTCCGAGAACCGCCGAATCAGAATAGAAGCAGCCTTCAAAGAAATAGGAGAGGCCCGCCTCACCCCAGTGCGTGACATGCTCGGAGAAGACTACTCCTGGGACGAACTGGCTGTGGTGCGATTGGCCATGCGACAAGAGCAGGCCGTCGGCTAGGCCCATCTGGCAACGTTTTCCTTACCTTGCCCTTCTGAGCCAGCCGTAGCGGCGAAGAATCTGCCAGGTTTCACGGGAACTACGCGCTTCAATCCAGCGGCAAGGCTCGGCGGCTAGGCTTCGGAAGATCCTTCACTTCACTCAGGGACATTGCGGTGGCGTTGCCATTCGTCTTTCTAGCTGGCAAGCACGCAGTACCAGTGGATTCCGGATTTCGCCGGAATGACGAGGGGAGTCGGCCTGTAGGGGCAGGTGTCTAACCTGCCCTGGCACTCCGAATCCAGGCATATGAAAACCCACCTGCTCCTGTCTAGAAGGCTCAGCGCCTCAGCGCGGTCCGTTTAGATATTCTTGGCTGACGAAGAAACCGGGACGGGTTTAAAACCCGACCTTACAATTTGCGTCATCCTCAGTGGCTGATACTGCGACTTAAAGCCCCAGAGCATCCGCCAAGCGGCGGCGGTGGAGCTTGGGCTCTCCAAGGTAGTTGTAGAGGGTACGGGACGCGGTGGTATGCAGGGTTAGACCGTACTCGGTCATGCTGCCCACACCGGCGTGCACCTCATGGGCGAAGTTACAGGCCTCATAGTAGCCCTCGCTGGCCACGGTCTTGGCGAGGTGGACGCTGTCAGCTGCGTCACGACCGATGTCCAGTTTCCATAGCGCTTCGTAGGCGGTCCATCTTGCGGCGTCCAGGGCGTTCAGCAGGTTGATGACCTGGTCCTGCACGCGTTGGAACCGGCCAATGGGAGTGCCGAACTGGTGACGGGTGCGGCTGTAATCTACCGATATCTCGTAGACGGCCTGGCTGCCACCAACCTGGTAGGCGCAGATCACTGGTATCGCTTTGAGTTGGGCCCGTTCCAGGGCTGCCCAACCACCGGCCAGTTCCTCGCCTAGGATGTTGGTCGAATCTGCGGCGACGTCTTCCATCTCGATGGCCGACTGGTTCCAGGCGAACCCTGGTAGATGCCTGATGGTGATACCCGCGTTATCGGCCGGCACAATCACCAGGCCAACGTCGTTGGTGTTCTTAGAACGGACGGCACACAGCAGATGGGTGGCTGTTTCACCGTCGAAAACGTAGGCTTTGTTGCCGTTCAGGGTCAATCTGCCGCCGGTCTGCTCAGCGGTCATATGGACATCGCTCTCCAGCCAACCAAAGTCTTCCTCAGTGATGGCCGCCACCATTCGGACCTCTCCGGTGGCCATACGGGGGAGCCATTCTTGCTTCTGTTCTTCGGTGGCGCCCTCCAACATCGTTAGCACAGACACGACGGCGGAACTGATGTGGGGGCCGGGTACTGGACCTCGGCCCAACTCCTCAAAAAGGACTCCGGCGTCGGTGAAGGAACCTCCCTCGCCGCCGTACTCAATGGGGATTAAGATGCCCAGCCAACCAGTCTTGATCAGCTGCTCCCAGGGTTCTTCAGGAGAGGTCTTAGTGGGCGATGCGATTTGCAGCAGGGTCTCTTTTGGGTACTCTTGTTGGACAAAGCTGCGTACCGCAGTCTTGAGCATCTCTTGTTCCGTGGTTAGGGACAGGTCCATGTGTTCGTCCTTTAATTGATGGCTAGTTTATTCGATTAACGCTGCGGCTGAGAGTATTTCGCTCCCACGCTAGCTCTCCCTCTCAAGGGGAGAGAACAGCTCCTTCCCTTTTTGGGGAAGGTTGAGATGGGGGCGCTCCCAGTTAACCCAGCGCTCCTGCTTTCTCTCGGACCTCTCGGCCAATGCCGATGCGTCGGGACATTATTACCTTTTGGATGTCGGTGGTGCCGCCCGGGTGGATGGCGACGATGCCAGCCCGAGAGTGGGCTTCCATATGACCTTCCGATGCGCCAAGTTCAG
>PYIL01202852.1_pt1 | contig 13607 bp, 7 predicted proteins | sample 3578041 | NCBI WGS metagenome assembly PYIL01 (sample SAMN08408023, study PRJNA431606) | Marine metagenome isolate SA_KN192-05_S13_150m, whole genome shotgun... | biome: marine; feature: oceanic pelagic zone; material: water; isolation source: 150 m water sample, 0.2-0.8 um fraction ... | reverse complement strand
TTTCATAAATCAAAAGGAGAAGATATGAACAGGGCCAGAAGACTGACCGGGCTTTGGATAGCCTGTTCCTTAGTATGCACCGGTTGGGCATTTGGTCAGCCGTCAACTGGGATGATTCCGGCCCCACCGCGTGGTTCTCAGGGTGATGGACCGCACCAACGTCTCATCATCCGAGGCGCAACGGTTATTGATGGGACCGGTGCTCCACCAAGGGGACCTGTTGACATAGTTGTCGAAGATAATCGGATTGTATCGGTAAGAGGGGTCGGCTCTCCAAGAACGCCGATTGCCGAGTCTGCGCGACCCCAAGGTGCAATTCATGAAATCGATGCGCACGGAATGTTCGTCATGCCTGGGTTTGTTGATCTGCATACCCATATTGGAGGAACACCCAAGGCGCCCGAAGCGGAGTACACCTACAAGTTATGGCTGGGCCATGGTGTTACTACAGTTCGGGATGCTGGAGCGGGAGCACGCGACTGGGTGCTTGAGGAGTCCGCGCGAAGTGCCAGAAATGAGATCGTCGCACCACGAATCGTTCCATACGGGCGTCCTGGTACCGGGACTGGCTGGGGCGGTGGACCGGTTGAGAATGCTGAGGTGGCGCGTGAGTGGGTGCGATGGGCTGCAACGCAGGGTGTAAAAGGACTGAAATTAGGTTCCTACGACCCGTCAATCATGGCTGCACTCATTGACGAAGCGAAGCAGCACCGAATGGGAACAATGGCGCATCTTGGGCAAACTGGTGTTGCACGGATGAATGCTATTGATGCGGCGCGACTCGGATTAGGTACGGTGACTCATTATTATGGCCTATTTGAATCGCTATTAAAGGACTATACCGTCCAGAATTGGCCGCCCGATCATAATCAAAGCGACGAGCAGCATCGATTTGGGCAAGTGGCACGGCTCTGGAACCAAATTCATCCTCGAGGCAGTAGCGCATGGCAGGCGCTCATCGATGAATTCCTTCAACTTGGAACAACGATCGACCCGACGATGACGATATACGAGGCTGGTCGTGATGTCATGCGTGCCCGAAATGCTGATTGGCATGACACCTACACGTTACCTTCGCAATGGGAATTCTTTGAACCGAGTCGAATTAATCACGGTGCGTACTGGTACTACTGGACTACCCATGACGAGGTCGCTTGGAAAAATTTCTACCGTGTCTGGATGTCATTTCTCAATGACTTTAAGAATCAGGGTGGCCGAGTTACCACAGGATCAGACTCAGGGTTCATTTATAACCTGTACGGATTCGGTTACATTCGTGAGCTTGAATTGTTACAGGAGGCGGGTTTTCATCCGCTTGAAGTCATTCGGTCCGCTACTCTTAATGGTGCCGAAACATTACATGAGCCACTAGGTATTCCCATCGACTATGGGATCATTCGTCCCGGCCTGCTTGCTGATCTCGTCATTGTTGATGCGAATCCCTTAGAGAACTTACAAGTGCTCTACGGGACTGGTGCGGCGAAATTGAATGACCAGACCGGCAGGGTTGAACAAGTCGGAGGCGTCAAGTACACGATTAAGGATGGCATTGTGTATGACGCTAAAGAGTTGTTGGCCGATGTGGCACGTATGGTGGAACAAGCGAAGCGTCAGTAATAGAGCCAGAACATCATTTGAGTGCGCGAGTTTCTTCCAGTAGGAGCACGCTCTATTGCTTGAGGTTGGAAGCTCTAACCAGCTAGGACACTACTTTACGGTTGGAATGCGAAGACGTTGACCGATCCTAATCAACGTGCCCCGTCCTAAGGTGTTCGCAGATTGAATCGCCCCCACTGTAGTGCCGTACCTGCGAGCAATAACACCAAGGTTTTCACCACTGGTGACTCGATGCACGAGATAGGTCGGTTTGGGGGGTGTTTTTCGGACCCGAAGGGTCATACCGGTTTCGAGGTTCTGATTCCAAATCTGATTGTCCCAGATGATTCTCCACGGGTCTGACTTGAGATTCTCTGCAATGGTGTGCAGGGTTTCGCCAGCCTGCACTGCATGTACTTCGTGTGCTCCCTTCCAGTTGGTTGAGAGGGTCAGCCGCAGACCGGGCGGTAGGTTCTCAAGATGCCACAGCGCATTATCTTTACGCATCGTGTCTAGATTCACACCCATGGTGCCGGCGATATTGAAATAGTTGTCGCCGATTCGGGTAACGTATTCCAAATGTCCATTACGTTGAACCGCTACGTCGGTTCGTGGTTCCGTTGGATATGCAATGAGTTGGCCGACTCGCAATTGCCGGTTCGCGAGAAACGGGTTGTGCAGGCGTAGTTGCAGGATTGGGAGATTCAACCGCTGCGATAACTGCCACCAGTCGTCACCTTCAGCAACCGTTGTTACCTGGACTTGGTTAGCGTGATACCGGAGTGAAGATTCGTGAGTTTTGAGGACATTCCGAAAGTGACCTACCCCAAGTACGTACTGCAGCGTTTCGAGGTACATTGGCCGTCGTCGCGCTACTCGGGTGGGTCCGCCATTATAAGCGGCGACCGCGTAATCTTCTCGGTCGAATCGCTTAATCATTTGAGTCAGATACTTGACGCCTGCTTCGATGTTTGTTTCCACTCGCAGGGAACGGAACGTCGCTGGCATTACTTGGAAATAACCCCGCGCACCAGCACCAGAGGAAAGGTTTGCGTTACCACCCGATTCGTAGAGGCAGACAGCACGTGCCAGATCAAAAGGCAGTCCATACTGATCGGTATGGCTTCGGATTTCGTCCTCAATTTCCATAACCTTCCGATACATGCCTAAAAAAGAGGGTGATATGGCTTCCAACTCCAAAGGTGATTTCGTTGTGGTGGGGGCTTGTTGGAGTTCTTGGCCGCTGACAACAGTGAGATGCATTGCTATGACAGAGGACATTACGAACAGAAAGGTCCCTTGCATGATGGGTCGTCTCCGTATGAATGAAACTTTGGCGAGGGAGTTGCTAATCAATATGGGTGAGCATTGTAGCAAAAGACGAGTCGTCGTGAAATTAACTTAAATTTATTTTGTCGTTATTATCAGGTCCACTGTGAAGGTTTTTCTGTGTTTGACTAATAGACTGTGACACTGGCGGTGTTGTGTTACTCTCCGAAGTCAAAAGTTTGCTTACGGTTTCATTGATATCAAGGAAGACACTTTATGCGGATAGGATTTTTTGGACAGTCGCCGTTTGGGGCTGCAGTCTATGAGCGTTTATGCGAGACAGGCCATGAGATTGTTGGGGTTTATGGCCCGCCTGAAACCAAGCGGACAGATCCGGTAGCGGAACTTGCACGGCGTGACGGCGTTACTCTTTTGCAGCCGAAACGCTGGCAACAGAAGGGTGTGGTGGATGAAGAGGTTTACGCACAGTATGTGGCAACGAAGCCAGACCTCAATGTGATGGCGTTTGTTACGCAGATTATCCCAGCGCGCGTCTTGGAGTACCCGGCGCATGACACTATTCAGTATCACCCAAGCTTGCTGCCGCGGCATCGAGGGCGCAGCGCGATCAATTACGTACTGTTACAAGGTGAATCCGAAGCAGGCTTGACCATTTTCTGGGTTGATCAAGGTCTTGATACTGGACCGATTTTGTTGCAGAAACGGTTTCCAGTTGGTGAGAACGATACGGTCAACAGCATCTATCGAGAGCAGTTTTTCCCTGTCGGTGTTGACGCGTTGGTGGAGGCAGTCAGACTCGTGGCTGATGGCAGTGCTCCCCGGATTGTACAGGATGAAACCGAGGCAACCTACGAGGCTCCTTGGGAAGGGGACATCGCGCGTATTGACTGGACGCAACCCTCTCGTGCGGTCCATAACTTGATTCGAGGCAGCGATCGCCAACCGGGAGCTTGGACGACACTTGATGGAAAAACCGTAAAATTCTACGGCTCTTGCGTTGTAAGTGGCGCCTCAGAAGCACCCGGCATGGTTACGGGAATTGACGACAACGGGGTCACCATTCAATGTGGTGATGGTGGTGCTGTCCGGATTGAAACGGCCATGCCGGATGGCGCCAAGCGGACCAGTGCGTTCGAGTGGGCTACAGCGGCGTCTGTAAAACAGGGCACCACCTGCGAATAATAGTGGCTACTCGTTTCTAGACTCCTGTCGAGTACGCTGAGCGATTCTCGGCGATATGGCGAACAACTGACAGCACCCGTTCAACCTCGTCCGGCGTGTTGTAAAAATGGGTTGAGACTCGGCACGCGAAATCATTTAACGAACTACCAGGAATGTAAATGCGTTCGCGATCCATTAGAGCCTTTTGAGTGTTTGCCTTTGGGATTCCGTCAATGAAGAATGTTGTCAATCCACCACTCATTTCAGCGGACCCGGATGTGCCAATTCCCACTCCAGGGATTTCGTGCAGGCCGGTTTTGAGTTGATTGGCGAGTGTCTGTACGCGTGCCTGAATGTTTTGTTTGCCGATTGCCAGTTGGAAGTCGACTGCGTCTCCCATCCCACGAGCTGATGGGATATGACGCTGGCCTGACACTTCATACTTTCGTGCACCGTCCTCGTTCCTGTCAGTTCGTCGCCACATATCGCCCCATACTCGCTCTTGTACGTCACGTTTGAAGTACGCGAGACCAGTACCGCTTCCGGCTAGTAACCATTTTTGTCCCGCCGTGCAGAAATGGTCCACCCCAGAATCGTGCAGCTGCAGGTCCAGCATGCCCAGTGCGTGAGCGCCGTCCACGGAGAGCAGTACCCCATGTCGATGTGCCATTTCGGCCAAACCTTTGATTGGCATCAACAGGCCGGTTACGAAGATTGGGTAGCTCACAACTAAGACACGTGTCTTGGTGGTGATGGCAGCTTCGCAGATGTCAATGACTTGTTCAGCGCTTTCCGGTGGTGCAGGGATATCAACCGTGCGGACGATGATACCGTCTCGGTCTTCGCGGGCCCTCCAGGAGCCATATCCCCCTGGATGCTCGTGGGAGGACATTAGGATTTCATCGCCTGGCTGCAGATCCAATCCACGACAGAAGATTTTCATGCCTTCGGTAGTGCTACGTGTGAGCACAATTTCGTCAGGGTCGGCACCGACGAACGACGCTAATTTTTCACGGACGGGTTCAAGGCTTCCGCCAGCGCGTGGGTCGGCTGCGAGCTCCCTGAGATATCGTGTTTGTGCTTCTACGACAGGATTCGGGATTGGCCCCATCGTACCGTTGTTCATGTATGAAATGTCGTCGACTATATTGAATTCTTTTCGGACTCGTGCCCAGTACATCTCATCGAGGGGTCCAGTGGGACGGATTCGTTCACGCCAGAGCTGATTTGACGACCCGGTGGCGCCATGCAGCAGAGCGGGGCTTGAGACGTTGGTCGTTAGGCCACCCACAACGGCTGCCATTGAACCTTGCAAGAAACCGCGGCGGGAAACGTTAACGCTTGAACGATGCTTACTATTCTTTCTTGGCATTTTCATAGGTTCCTCTCCAACTTTTCCTAACAGCTGGTTTCGATGTCCGTTTACTCATCTAATGGGAAGTAAGAACTTGCGCGGTATCTATAAGTCTGCAAAACGGTTTAAGCAATATATTTAGCAATAGTTTAACAAGAAATTAATGACTGAGTTCCGTTTCGGGTTCGCTTCTGGATTATCACTCATGTTATCCTACTGTGGCGTACACAGAAGGAATTGTACCCCCCCTGTAGATAATTTGATTAACGCAGTAAATTCGGGGGATAACAGGAGAACTGTTTAATAGCATTATTGTTGAAAAAATTACACAGATTGACGCTTGGTTATATCTGATATTGGTATCCTCGCAAGCGGTCCTAGAGGACTCCGGTTTTGACTTTCTAGAAATGTTTTATGGTCGATAAAGCAAAATATCCTGGAATTCGTGTAACGACTAATGGCAACCAGTTGGTGGCCTATCACACAGAGGCTCGTCTGAGTGACGGTGGTGTGTTCTTTCCGATTACACCCTCGACGGAGATGGGTGAGAACTATCAACTGTCCTTTGCTGAAGGAAATTTGAACGTGTTTGGCGGGTCAACCTTGGCAATCGAAGCTGAGGGAGAGCATGCCGCTCAGGGTGGGGCCACGGCTCTGTCTGTAACAGGTCGCCGAGTAGTTAATTTCACGTCCGGACAGGGGCTGCCCTATGCTGCGGAGCAGTATTATCACGCACCTGGAAAACTCTCGACGATGGTTGTCGAAGTGGCAGCCCGCGCCTTGACGAAGCATGCCTTAAATGTGCATTGCGGCCACGATGACATATACGGTGTGCTCGATACCGGCTGGATTATGGTGTTTGGTAAAGACGCCCAGCAAGCGGCTGACCAGGCGCTTATTTTGCGGAAAGTGTGTGAGTTGTCCCTGACTCCTGGGATGAATATTCAGGATGGCTTCCTAACATCCCATTTGGAGCGAACTTTCTATAAACACGAAGCCCAGTTGATTCGTGACTATATGGGCGCGGCTGACGACCTTATTGAGTGTCCAACTGCGACACAGCGCGAGCTCTTTGGCCCGAAACGTCGACGCGTACCACGGATGGTGGATTTAGAGAATCCTCTTCTACTCGGTCCGGTGCAGAATCAAGAACACTTCATGCAGGGCGTGGTAGCCCGTCGCAATAATTTTGTTGAACCAATTCTAGATTTTCTAGAGAACGCGTACGAAGAATTTGGGAAGTTGACCGGGCGGTACTACGGGTTTATCTCGGGTTACGAGACCGATGACGCCGAAACCGTATTCGTCTCTATGGGATCAGCGGCTGAGAATATTGAAGCTGCGGTAGATCATCTTCGTGCACGTGGAGAAAGCGTTGGTTCGTATCACTTGAATGTGATTCGACCTTTCCCTGAAGCTGCGGTCGTCGAGGCGCTGACTGGCAAGAAGAATGTCATTGTCCTTGAGCGAACTGACGAGGCGATGGCGGGTGATAACCCGATGGCACGAGACATCCGCACTGCTTTGGAGAAGGCGATCGAGAATTCGAGACAGTTAACGCACCAGCACTTGCCAGCAGTAAGTGTTGAGGAGATGCCACGATTGTATCGTGGTGTTTATGGTCTTGGGTCTCGAGATTTTCGGCCGGAAGGTATCCTCGGTGCCTACGAGTATGCAACTGGTGCACGTGCCAGGACCGATGGCAAGCGAGCGTCTGACGGCGAGACATTTTTTGCGCTAGGGATTGACCATCCGTATGAAGTGAAATCCGATGAAACCCCATCGTTATTGCCTGAAGGCGCGATCGCCGTCAGACTGCATTCGATTGGTGGTTGGGGCATGATCACCACCGGTAAAAACTTAGGTGAAATCATCGGAGAACTGGGGAGCTATCTATCGAAACGCGATGAAGCGTATGACGAGCACGGCCGCTTAAAGGAATTGGTGCACGTTAGTGCGAATCCAAAGTACGGCTCTGAGAAAAAGGGTGCGCCGACAAACTATTTTCTCGTTGTAGCACCGGAGCGCATTCGTGTTAATTGCGATTTGCGTCACGTCAATGTTGTGCTCTGTTGTGATCCGAAGGCCTTTACCCATACGAATCCACTCGAAGGTCTGGTGAAGGGTGGGGCTTTTGTCTGGGAGTCGGATGAGACCCCAGAAGAGGCTTGGGAACGTATCCCGATGCAGCACCGGCAATTCATCATCGATAACGAAATTAACGTCTACTTGCTGCCAGGTTTTGACATTGCTCGTAATGCAACGAGTCGATCAGATTTACAGTTGCGTATGCAAGGTAACGCGTTTCTTGGAGCGTTCTTTGGTGTATCAACATTCCTCCAGGATAACGACATCAAGAAAGATCACTTTAATGATGTCGTAAGACAACAATACGTTAAAAAGTTTGGACGATTTGGTGATGCAGTCGTGGATTCCAACATGACGGTCATGACTGATGGATTCGAACGCATCCGTAAGGTCGATCATGGTGAGATGGATGCGCAAGATCGATCAAGTATGCGTGGTCGCTCCCTATTACCAATGGTAGCGACTTCGGAGTCTGCGAATGAAGGGGGATGCTTCCAGTTTTATGGTGCTGAGCCTCCGAAGGGACAACCAACCAAAGCTCCATTATTTGACATTGGTTATTTCGATAACGAGTTTCGTGCAGGGCTCGAATACGACCAACCGGCGACACCATTGTCTTCCGTTGGAATGATGGCTGCTGGAACGGGTGTGACGTCATCCAAGTACGTGGCACGCCGTGAAAAGCCAGTTTATATTGCTGAGAACTGTACGCAGTGCATGGAATGTATCGTAGCCTGTCCAGATACTGCACTGCCGAACACTGCCCAAGATATTGGGAGCGTACTACGGTCGGCTATCGTGAACTATGTGACCGAGCCTGATCAACGCCAGGTCTTACTCAAGGCTCTTCCAACGATTGAGGAAAACGCACGCATCCAGATGTTGGACGCTGCTAAGGCTAAGGCGGAGACATCATTTTCTACGATTATCCGAACCGAAATTGAAGGTTTGAACGGTGCGGTCAAGCAGTCAACTAAGGACGAACTGTTCGAGATCGTCGAGAACTTGCCAGTCGCGTTTACGAAGGTGAATGCGATTTTCTCCTCGAAGGAAAAGAAAGCTGCAGGAGCTGGCGGGATTTTCATGATTGGCGTATCAGATTTATGTAAAGGGTGCGCCGCCTGTGTTGAAGTCTGTGGTGACCACGATGCATTGCGAATGGAACCAGAGACCGACGCTCTCAATGCAGAACATTTGAGTCAGATGGCGTTCTTAAATACGTTAGCCGATACGCCACCGCGATATCTCGGTCTGTACGACGACGGATCTCCTCTAGATTCAAAGGATGCGGCGCTTAGGAATCACCTCATGTTGCGCAAGAATTACGATGCGCTGGTTTCTGGTGATGGCGCATGCGCAGGTTGTGGCGAAAAAAGTGTTCTGAGGGCCGTTGCATCAGTGACGGAAGCGTTCATGCGACCGCTGTATCACACGAAGGCCGACCGTATGCGTGACAAAGCCGATCAATTATCGGAAGTTGGTGTTGCGAGGCTGGCCGATCTTCAGCAGCGTGATTCAGAGGACTACGAACGGTTCAAGCGTGCAGTCGCCCACGTCATCATGGGCCTCGGTGGTGAGAACGACAGTGATACCACACAACGGTTGGCCGATAATGGTGTATTAAACGACACTGATATCGTCGACGCATTGGTCGCGGTGCTGCGTCAAGAGGCGTTCAATCACAAAGACCTACAGGTACAGGAAGGGCGGCTCGCTAGTGGCATGTCGGTCATGGCGATGGGTGCGAGCACTGGCTGTAACACTGTTTACGGTTCAACGCCGCCAAGTAATCCGCATCCCTATCCGTGGATGAACTCACTCTTCCAAGACGGGCCAACCATTACATGGCTGTTTGGTGAGAGCTTTATGATGGATCACGCACGCCGGTCGGTTATTCCCGAGCGACTTGCGAGTGCATTGCTAGCCGACGACCAACCCGTGTGTTCTGTCGATAATTATTTCGAGTACACTCACTTCACCGATACGCTGATGACTCATCAGGAAATTATTGAATTACCAAAGGCGTGGGCCATTGGTGGTGATGGGGCAATGGGTGATATCGGCTATCAGAACTTATCGAAGGTGATCTTACAGAATCGGCCAAACGTCAAAATGTTAATGCTCGACACTCAGGTGTACTCGAACACGGGTGGTCAGAATTCAGACTCATCGATTATGTGCGGTGGCTTCGACATGAATCAGATGGGCAAGGCCACTCAGGGTAAATTGAGTGAAAAGAAGAACGTGGCTGAAACATTCACTGCAGGTCACGGCTCACCATTTGTTGCACAAGTTTCACTTGCTAATGCGCCAAAGTTCTACAAATCATTGCTGGACGGTCTTGACTACCGTGGCACGGCGTTTTATCAAACCTTCACGTCGTGTCAGCCAGAGCACGGTGTGGCTGATGACATGTCTGTGAGGCAGGCCCAGCGGATTCGCGATTCCCGTGGCATGCCAGAATTCGTTTTTGATCCCAAGCGCGGAGAAATTTACAGTGAAGCCTTCGATCTAAAGGGTAATCCATCAGTGAAGACTGACTGGTGGGACACCAAGAATAAGGCGACTGGTGACCGATACCGCTACACGGTTGCTCACTGGTGCACGACTGAAGCACGATTCCGCCGTCACGTGAAAAAATTTAAGGCCGACGATGCACCAAAATATACGCATCTCGATGACATTCTGCCTCGGTTAACCTTCGACGACGTCGTACAGCGACGATTTCTAGATCCCAAGCATCGGTCTTATATCCCTGATTTCGAGGTGTATATTGTGACCGACGAAGATGGCCCTGAACCTTTACCCAAAGACCAGATTCGCAAAGCCGGGCATTACTTGCTTTCTCGACAGATGGTGCTGTTCTGCATCGAGCGACGAAAGTCTTGGCGTTTCTTGCAGAGCAAGGCTGGAATCGAGAACCTTGAATATCAAGCGCAACGGCGCTTGTTGAAGAAGGTCGACGCCGGTGATATTTCCGTTGATGAGTTCCGCGCGCAAGCTGCAGAATTGTTGCGTCAGGAAATAGATGGTGCTACCGACAAGAAGCCTGCTGCTAGTCAAAAGGCACCTGTTTCTCGGCCCAACTAATTCGATTTTCGTCCTACTGTCTATCCACTTGATGTCCTGACGGAGCAGTGTGGCTCCAGGTTTCTAACTGGTGTCTGTTGAGGGTAGTACGGGTGGTGTATGCTTTTGAGTGACCAGACCTATGGGAACTTTAGACCTTAGCAAGTTGACACGGCCCGAACGCTCTGGGCAAGATGGCATGGTGTCGCCTCAGGCTAGCCGGTTTCGCAGCCGAATGCCGGAATCGGCGAAGCGACACACTTTTCTAAGGCGGAAAGTCTTGGGGCCAGCGCGAGAGGCTGAGGTCAATCCTAACCGTTCTGAAGTGCGAGACACTTCGAAAACTACGGCTGAAATAAAAACGCTTGTATTGGAAATGGGCGCAAAAGTTGTTGGCGTCGCCAAGTATGATCCGCGGTTTATTTTTCGCGACGCAACCGTTTGTGATCATACTCACGTTGTCGTCATTGGCATGTCGATGCAATTCGATCAAATGATTGATATTGGCCCCCCATCGCAGGCGGAAGTCCATCGTGTCTACTATAACTTGGATGATATGGCAGTGCGTCTTGCCCGTTATATTGGATCGTATGGCTACAGTGCGCGTGCTCAGACCAATGCTGGCGACTTTCCATTGCCAGCGTATGCATATCTCGCTGGCCTTGGTGAATTAGGCAAACACGGTTCGTTGATTTCTCCAGAGCTCGGTTCTGCTTTTAGGTTAGTGGCTGTTTCGACTCAATTGCCACTTGAGGTAGATGGACCGAAAGACTTTGGAATTGATGAAACCTGTAAACACTGTAACCTTTGCACACGTTTCTGTCCTGGAGAAGCTATTTCGTCCGAGAAGCAAGAGGTTAATGGTGTGTCTCGTTGGCACGTTGACACGCCGGCTTGTCGGCCATGGTTCTACGAATTGTATGGCTGCAAGTTGTGTCTGACAGTTTGTCCGTTTAATGCTCGCGGTCTTGGGAAGGATACATTCACGGTGGTTGCCGATGATATTCGTGAAGCTAAAGATGCGAAAGGCTTGGTTGCTTTGATCAGCGAGAGGAGCGGTGAGACATTTGAAGTACCGGACTCAGATACTGGTTCGGATATGAATGATAAAAACGTTTAATTTCATGGAACAAGACCAGCCTCACGTTTGCAGAGGTTTGAGGAGATAGATGTTATTGCGATTAGTGTTCATTGGTTTCACTTGTTTGGCGACGGGCTGCGCCTTAATCAATGGCATGGTTGCTAATACAGCTGGCAAATTCTTTGGTTCAGCCGAAGCAGTATACGCTTCAGACGAAGACCCGGAACTGGTTCGGGATGCACTTCCATTCTCACTCAAGACCATGGAAACGCTTCTTGATTCATCTCCTGAGAACAAGAACATCCTGTTGGGTGCTTGCAGCGGTTTTACCATTTACGCCTACCTCTTTCTCCAAGCCGATGCGGAAATGGCTGAGTGGGATGATTACAATTTGGCGCTCGAGTTACGAGAGCGGGCCAGAAAAATGTACGTTCGAGGACGCGATTACTGTCTCCGTCGATTAGATGTCACCTATCCTGGTATTGGCAGTCAATTGCTTCTGGATCCAACCGTAGCGGTTTTGGATATTGAGTTAGATGATGTCGAGGCCCTGTACTGGCTAGGCACATCATGGGGATTGGCCATATCGAATGGTCTCGACCATCCTGAGCTGGTGGCCGACCTTCCGGCTGTCAAGGCGCTGTTGGGCCGAGCGATTGAACTGGACGAGGATTTTAACCGTGGTGCCATTCACAGTGCCCTCATCCCGCTTGAGGCGTTGCCCGAAGAAATGGGAGGCTCGCCGAGCCGGGCGCGTCAACATTTCGAGCGCGCCGTCGAGTTGTCTGATGGGCTTGATGCATCAGTGTACGTAACTTTCGCAGCCGTGGCTCGAGGCGCTGATGATCGCGAGGAATTCGAACGGTTACTCAAGGACGCTCTTGCAGTGGATCCAGATGAGGACAAGAGCTATCGCTTGCTGAATTTAATTTCGCAAAAATTGGCGCGAGATCTTTTAGATCATCTTGACGATCTGTTTTTTGAATAGGAGACGCGTGGATGAAAGTTAAATCGTTACTGGTCACACTTCTGCTAGCGTTCGTGGGCGCTTCGAGCGTGGTAGTTGCTCAGCGCACGACCATCCAATTAGGCATGGTACTACCGGCGAATTCAGTATGGGATAAGTCTTTAAAACAGATGGGCGCTAATTGGTCAACTGCAACCGATGGACGTGTCAGGTTGCGGGTGCTAGCCGGTGCCAATGACGAATCAACGTTATTGCGGCGCCTTAAGCTTGGTCGACCGCAGGCTGCCGCGCTTGGACAACCTGGCCTCGCTCAGATTGACGATGCGTTTAGTGTCCTCGGGATTCCGTTCTTTTTTGAGTCTTATGAGGAAGCGTTCTACGTATTGGAGAAATTGACACCTGCCTTGACTGAGGTGCTGGCCAGGGAAGGGTTCGTGCTTCTTAATTGGGGTCATGCAGGGTGGGCACATTTTTTCACGGCCGACAAAACAGACAGTATTGATGCACTCAAACAACACAAGATTTTCACGTCTGCTGGCGATGATCGCATGGTGCAATGGTACAAGCAGCATGGCTTCGACCCTCAACCGCTTGCGCTTTCAGATGTTTTGCTTGGATTAAATACGGGACTCATCAATGCTTATCCAGTACCACCCTATGTGGCCCTATTAATGCAGTGGTATAGCAAGACGCCGTATATGTTGAATCTTCCCCTTGCTCCGGTTGTTGGGGCAACGGTGGTGACGACCCGAGTGTGGGATCGGATTAGCCCGGCAGACCAAGAGGCGATGCTTCAGGTGGCAAGAGAGGCTCAGACTCAATTAATGCTGGATGTACCGTTGCAGGAGCGCGATTCTGTCGAGCAAATGAAGAAACGTGGCTTAACTGTCGTTGAATTAACCTCCGAAGCCGAAGCTGAGTTTCGATTGGAAGCGGAGCGGTTAGCAGCATCGCGGCGGGGCACAGCAGTCCCTAATGATATTTTCGACCTCGCGTTACGG
>PYIL01314193.1_pt1 | contig 13665 bp, 10 predicted proteins | sample 3578041 | NCBI WGS metagenome assembly PYIL01 (sample SAMN08408023, study PRJNA431606) | Marine metagenome isolate SA_KN192-05_S13_150m, whole genome shotgun... | biome: marine; feature: oceanic pelagic zone; material: water; isolation source: 150 m water sample, 0.2-0.8 um fraction ... | reverse complement strand
TGTTGTAACCACATCAACAAATGGCACGGCAGCAATAGCACCTTTCCACAGCTCTGGCTCCATATTAACAACAGCCCCAATCAGTAGCCCTCCTGCACTGCCACCTTCAGCAAAAAGACGATCCGAATTAGTATATTTTCTATCAATTAGATACTTACTTGCGTCAATAAAATCATAAAATGTATTTTTTTTATTTAACATTTTACCATCATCATACGATTGCCGACCATATATCTGACTACCTCTTACATGCGCAATAGCATAAATAAAACCTCTATCCAACAAACTTAATCTTGTTGAGCTAAAATAAGGGTCACGCGTAGAACCATACGAGCCATATGCGTAAAGGAGAAGATTTTGAGGTACATCTTTTTTCATCTCTTTATGATAAACCATTGAGATAGGGATTTTATTTCCATCTTTTGCCACAGCATATAGACGTTCAGAATTATATAGTTGTTTATTATAACCACCAATGACTTTCTGTTCTTTCATCAAATCAACGTTGCCAGTATCCATATTATAATCATATGTGGAACGAGGTGTAACCAATGAAGTATAGTTATATCTGAGAATATTTGTATCGAACTCTTTATTAACAGAAATACTTGCTGTATAAGTTGATTCACCAAAATCTAAATATTCATCTGTTCCTGTTATTTGATTCATAATACGTAACCCCCTAAGACCATCTTTCCTTTCATTTAGTACAAGATGATTCTTAAAAATTTCCATTCCAAGTAAATGTGCATCTTTCCGATGAGGAATAACTTCTCTCCAATTTGACATTTTTGTTTTCTTATCTGATGTTTCCATCAATCGGTTATTTTCGGCCTTCCAGTTAGTAATGATATAAAATTTATCTTTATAATGTTCAATACTATATTCATGATCAGATTCTCTTTTTGTAAAATTATTAAACATGCCATCTGGGTTATTAGCATTTAAAATCTGATAATCAGATACTAAAGTACTTCGATGATATATAATTATAAATTCTCCTGATTTAGATCTATATACACCATTATAGAAAGTTTCATCATTCTCTGAATAAATTAGTTTATCAGTTGAGGATTTAGACCCAACTTTGTGCCTCCATATTTTTTCACTTAATAAAGTTACTTCATTCTTAGAGGTATAGAATACTGTCTTATTATCGTTTGCCCATGCAACGCTACCTGAACTATTAGGTATGGTTTGATTTAAAACTTCTCCAGTTTGAAAATTTTTAAAATGAATTTCGTATATGCGTCGACTTAAGGTATCAACACCATAGGCTAACCATTGATTGTCTGGGCTAATAGTACGACCACCAATTGCAAAATAATCATGACCTTGGGCTAATATATTTTCATCAAGAATGATTTCTTCCTTATTACTTAAGGAACCTTTTTTCCTACAATGAATTGCATATTCCTTTTCTGACTCATATCGTGTATAATAATAATAACCATTATCAAGGTAAGGAACAGACTCCTCATCCTTCTGTATCCTTCCAACTATCTCATCAAAAAGACTATCCTGAAACTTTTTAGTATGAGAAAGACTTGATTGAGTATAATTATTTTCAGAATCAATATAATCCACCACTTCTTGTGTCTGTGAATCATATTTTTCAGCTGATTTCTGTTCATCCGTGAGCCGCATCCAATAATAATTATCCACACGGGTATGACCGTGCTCTGTCATTTCATAGGGTTTCTTGGTTGCGTCAGGGGGCAGATTCATTTTTTCCATACAGCTACAGAATATAAAAGGTGTAAGCCAGCTTATTTTTTTCATTCGTTTCTCCCATTTCTTTATTCAATTCCACATTACTTTAATTTTCGCCCCAACCATAACCAGGCACTCCCTAGGATAATGCCTAAACCTTCCCGTTGGTGTTCCCACATGTTTACCATGCGGTCATCTTCCTGTTGAGACATCCAAGGGTTAAGGATGCCCGAAGCGATCAATAAGCCCAAGACCAGCAGAACCAAGGCCAATTGGTTTAGGTATTTTTGATTCACTTTTTGGCTTAATGGCAGAACGGCCACCGCCACATAGATTAAGGCCCAAATCCAACCATCGGGATCATTCAGATTCACCGCCGCGAAAGCGATAAACATAAGGGCAACGGCCCAAGAGAGTATCTTGTATTTATTTACGGCCATTGAATTACGCCTACAACTGGTCGGTGATCTGAAGCGATTCGTTCACCCAGGACAGTTGAAGTGGCCTTTATGCTAGGCATCCCCCGAATCACAATATAATCAATCTCTACTTTTGGTGCATCCGCCGGCCATGTGAGCTTGGGATTTAACTTGGGAATGATGAATCCGGACTGACGTGCCAATTGCATGGTCGGCGAATCTGGTTCTGCATTATAGTCCCCTGCCACAATTACAGGATGTTTTCGAATGGCCAACGCTTTATCCAAAGCTTTAAACTGGGCAACACGCAGTGACGATTTCGTCCAATCTAAATGGATACTGGCAAATGAAATCGGTTTCCCATTCACCATCACTTCCACTTCAAGGACCACACGAGGTTCGGCCCCAACAGGCAACCGATGAATATGAGATTTAAGAATGGGATATTTTGAAAGGACGGCCAAACCATATTCACCCCCATCATAGTCCATAAATTTGGCAAAATTGTGATACATGCCCAACAATTCCCCCAGCACCATGGCCTGATTGACTTTCCCGCTCCGGTTCACCCCTTTATCCACTTCCTGTAAGGCGACAAAATCCGGTTTTTCTGATCTGATCACATCCGCGATTCGAGGGAGGTCGACTGCATCATCCATCCCTTCACCGTGGTGAATATTATAAGCGAGAACCCGTAATTCACCTGAAAAACCCCAACCGATCAGCAGCAGCCAGCAAAAAAATATTTTCATCTTAGTACCACTTCCATATCCCGACTTAATTTTTTGTTTCACTGAAATGACGCCTTAACGTCCGATCAAGCCACCGGGATAGGCTACCATGCTCTCATGGCCGTTTTCACCGACCGCCGCTACACCAAAGAGATAATTATCTATGACAATACCTTCTAAGGTATGCTGCGTCACATCACCGCCCACCCATTTTGAATATTTCCAGGTGGGAGCGGTGGTATCCCGCCAATAGAGTTTGTAACCAGCCGCACCGTCGACCTTATCCCAGGATAAAACAGTAAAGGGTTTTACAATTCCGCCGATTTTGACGTTTTTTGGTTTAGGCGGCCCCATGGCCAAGGTGACCAAAGCTGCTGCATTTACCGCCGTCAGTTTGGCGCAGTAATCAAAATTCACACCTTCAATCACATCGCCGTATTTGATACCATTTTCTGTCCGAATATCCTGGTGCTGGCGGTTATAATTCTCATGGGCCTCCATTATCCGCACACCGGGAAAGCCGGCTTCATTGAAAGGTCGGTGATGACCGCCGCGGCCGAAACGATCCAAGCGGTAGATCAACAAGGGATTCATTTCCGGCAAGTATATTTTGGTGCTAGCAAATGCATGGCGGGCCAGCTGGCGGGATTCACCATCATTCTCGCCCCCATAAAACCGCTTTTGTTTCAATTGTTTTTCTGTTTCCAAAATAGAATAGGGTTCAGAAAAAATTCTGAATGTGCGGTTGTCTATAACACCGTCCACCCCCTCGATATTGCCGATCATATCATTGTTTAAAATACCCACAATTTCCCAGCCTTCTTTTTTGGCTTTTTCCGCTAAAAATCTGCCGCCGAATAATCCCTGTTCCTCACCAGAGAGTCCTGCCAGAATGATACTGGTGGGAAAATCATGTTTCGATAAAACACGTGCCAGTTCAATGGCGCCGGCCATGCCAGAGGCATTGTCGTTGGCCCCGGGGGAATCACCTTTTCCGTCTAATGGGTCGGAAATTCTGGAATCAATATCACCACTCATGATCACATACCTATTCGGATATTTCGTCCCCCGTTTCACCGCATAAATGTTGACAATCCAGGTGTCTCTTTTGATTCGTGATTTGGGACTCCCTTTGGCCAGGGACCACTGTTCTTCTACTTCAAGACATCCGCCGCAGTCCTTGGATATTTCTTCGAATTCTTTCTTAATCCACCGCCGGGCGGCGCCGATCCCCCGGGTATTGGATACTGTATCTGACAATGTATGGCGCGTACCGAAATTAACCAGTTTTGTCACATATTTTTCTAATTGGTCCGTGCTAATATCATCTAATATTTTATACACACTAGGATCAACTGTGAGGGATTGCGCCGACAACAGCAAAAGTCCTGAAAAATAAACAATTATCATTCGTCTCATCATGGTTCGTTCCTTATCCAATGTTATGCATGGTTTTATTCGAAATAATGTTGAATCCGGCGCTTTCTGAACAGGTTTCCGCAACCATTGATTTGGCTACCGTTTTGCTATGTATCGCCCGGAAAGAACTGGGTGTCATCCAGGAGGTCAATTTTGCCACACCCATGGCGATCTTCTCTCCCGGTCGGAATTCATTTCGATCACCCATTAATAATGAAGGCTGAAAAATGAGCGTTGAATTTAAACCTAAGGATCTAAGGTTTGATTCAAGTTCACCTTTTACCCGGTTGTAAAATATTTTGGAGTTGGCGTTTGAGCCGGCGGCAGTAACAATACTGAAAACAGATGCATTCGATTTTTTTGCTGCACCGGCAAAAGCCAATGGATAATCATGATCGACTTTTCGGAAATTTGATTTGCTCCTCGCCGTTTTAATAGTGGTGCCTAAACAACAATACACATGATCCACGGGGAATAAATTCTCCCATGGCGACATGTCAAAATCGATTACTTTTTCATCTAATTTTTCATGTTCAATTAATAATGACCTTCGAACAGGCGTAATTATCTTGTTATAAATGTCTGAAGCCAAACATAATTGTAGCACTTCAGATCCGATTAAACCGGAAGCGCCCAAGACTAAGGCTGATTTTTGACCCATTATTGTCCTACTTTTATTTTATAGATTTGTCCCCCCTTACCCACTGCAAACCCGCCACGGCTACCCTTAGCAAATGCTAAGGTCGTAAGATCTTTCACCTCCCAATAGTGGGGTGCCCAGTTCTTGCCGTTATCTGTAGTTCGGTCAAAGCCGGATGGTCCCACGGCAAAAAATGTATTCCCGCGATAATGGGCCACGCACTCACGATACTGATGTGTTTGTTTTTCCGGGAGATGCCATGTGATGCCCCCATCCTGGGTATGGGCCATAGTGTTTTGAATGGTTTGGTTCATGTAGTCTCCGCCCACAGCAATGCCCACCTTTTTATTTTTGAAGGCCACAGAATATATACCCGTACTCTGGCCGCCATGAACTACCGGAGTTTCTGCCACAGACCAATTTAATCCGCCATTTTCACTCTTGAATACGCGGGATTTTATACCGCCCATTCCCAGCCAAACTGTATTTCGTCCCTTCACTGGCATTCCAGTTCCACTGGCGGCAAAACCAAACTCAGGGTCTAATTTTTCCGGTATACCATCTGCGGGAATTTCCTCCCACGTATCGCCCCCATCCGTGGTTCGGATGAGCAAGTGACGTCCATTCACCGGGTCGCTGAATGCAATCCCATTCCTCTTATTCCAAAATGACATTCCGTCAAAGAACACCTCTTCACGATTGTCAAAATAAACAAGCTTCCAGTTTTGTCCCCTATCGGTAGTTTTATAAAATCGAGCAGGAGAAGCAATTCCCATGACAATGGCGGTATTTTTATCGAAGCCCTCAACATCCCGAAAGTCGGGTTTGTCCATATTCGGGACAGAGACATTTTCCCAATTCGCTCCCCCATCTACAGTGCGTAAAACAGTACCGCCCGTTCCGCTCACCCAAACCACACTATTATTTACTACTGATAATCCTCGGAAAGATGCGTTTACACCACTATCTAAAGATGTTAATGAGAGAAATTGACTAACAACTAATGAGTGGCCCAGTAAATAGAGAAAAAAATGAACCATATATAATTAATTACCACTCAGAATTGTTGTGGCATTATTTATTGTAGCAGCTGCTCGATCTAGTGCCTTAGCAACTTCACTAATAAATAAATTGACTTCATCCCAATTCCTTTCTTCTAATCCTTCACGTATCCCAGGCAATGTTTTCACTCCATATCCTGTATAAAATCCTGGAGCATAAATCATATGTTTAAACCAATCTCTTCTGGGCAAACCATTTTCGCGTAGCATTGATTGCTCAACATTTTTTAATAGAGAATTAATTTGAGCTTTCTGTTCTGCTGAAAGAGAGCCTTTCTTAAATCTATTTAAGGCCTTTTCATAGTTCCATGCGCTAGCTTTTAATCTTGAGTAGGCTGCATCCAGAGGTTCAAAATCAAAATCAGGCACTACACCTAAACGTTTTGGTGGCAAATATGTTTTTTTTGGGTTTCCAGCAATAGTATATGCATTTTGATCCAATAATTTATTTTGCCTTTTCGTTTCTTTGGTCACTTTCTCAGCAAATTTTTTATTGCTTTCAATATATGTGCCAATATTCTCAACCATATTAACGAATCGAAAAGGTAGAATATCAGATTCAGATAATCGAAGCACTAAGCGACCTGTAACTTTTGATAAAGTAACACCATACTTAAAATCGCCATCACTAAATCGAGTATAATGATCATAGGAATCAAAAATAGAATGATAAGATCCTCCACCACTCTCACCACCAAAGCCAACATTTAGTGATGGAACTCCTGCATGATGGATATATGCCGTGTAATCAGATCCTGCTCCTAAGGCATAAATCCTTAGGTCAGGTCTTTCAGCATCCTTATTTCCACTTACACGAAGCCGCGCTCGAATTCGATCTTGAAGAGTTACATCCTGTACTGGATCTTTTACATCCTTCGATATTTCATTGACAAATTTTTCAAGAGCATGAGAACCTCCTACACCCAAAAATCCAACTCCTGTACCATCGGTATTAATATATGATATCATCTTTTCCCTTATTTCATCCCGATGAAACTCAACCCATTCAGTTGATCCTAATAAAGCTGGTTCTTCAGCATCCCAACCTGCATAAATCAAAGTTCGTTTGGGGCGCCATCCCGTCTTAACTAGTTCACTTACTGCTCTAGCTTCTTCCATTAATGAAACCATTCCACTAATAGGATCTGCGGCTCCCTGAGCCCAACCATCGTGGTGATTTCCTCTCATAATCCATTCATCCGGGTATACAGAACCTTCCATACGACCAATTGGATTATAAGCTGTACGTAATTTCCATTCGAACTCAAGATGTAGATTAACTTTAACAGGACCTGGACCAACGTGGTAAGTTAAAGGCAGACCTCCCCTCCAAGCCTTAGGTGCAACGGGGCCACCCAATTCTTTTAGCAATGGTAAAGCATCACCATAAGAAATAGGCATCACTGGGATTTTCATAATTGTAGGAGCATCTGCTATATCTAAACGCTTTGCATCTTTAGTTGCTCCGTATCCTGGAGTTAATGGGTCACCTGGGTACATTGGCATATCTAATACAGATCCTCGTTGAATTCCGTGTTCCATTCTATATGGTCCATCAGGATAAACATCTCCTTGAACATAGCCATCATCTTTGGGATCAGAATAAATAATACATCCAATTGCTCCATTTTCATAAGCAACTTTAGGTTTTATTCCTCTCCATGAACCACCATACTTAGCTAATACAATTTTGCCCTTAACATCTATTCCTAGTCGAGCTAATTCTTTATAGTCTGCAGGAATTCCATAATTAACAAAGACTAATTCAGCTGTTACATTTCCATCAGCTGAAAAAGCATTGTATCCAGGGAGGACGTCTTCTGTAATACCAGAGGTTGCATCTTCTTTAAGTGCTGGTTCTTTCAGTTGGAATGACACCCTCTTTGGAGATACCATTTCTAATTTTCTTATCTTAGGAAAAGGAACCAAAACTTCAAAAGTTTCAATTTTTGTATCATATCCCCACGATTTGAATTTATCTGCAATAAACTCTGCATTTTGTTTGCTCCAAGGTGAACCTACATTGTGAGGCTTTGAAGACATGTGTTTCATCCAATCATTCAAATTTTGTGGTTCCAAAACATTATCAAATTGAGATTCCAATTGAGTTTGAATTTTTTTGTCTAGTGATATATCAAAAGTTGAAACCTGATCAATTTTTGGATCATCAGTTTTAACTGTAGGAGAGTTACCGCACCCACTGATAAAAATAGTTAATGTAATATATCCAATAATATGGTTTTTCATTATCATCCTCCTCAAAACGAGTTCATTAATAGGGTAGTTAAAATAAATTGCAGATCAATCAAAATGAAGGTTATTTATTATTAAATAATATTTGCTCTTATGCCAAGTCGTCAGAATATGAAACAAATTTGGCAGTAAATCGTTAATTGTATAGTTTTTGCATATCTATTAATAAAAAGGAATAATAATGAATAAATTTCAAGAATTCATGCTTAAACATCCTTATATCAGTATTGCGGTGATTATGCCATTTGCTTTAGCATTTGTATTGGGTGTTTTTTCCATTCTACTAAATATTGTTTTCCCCATATTGGTTTCAGCATGGTTATCAGGATGGATTTACACAGCAATTGTAGGAAAATCTGTGAATAAGTATTACCACAGACCTTTCTGGTATATTCGTTACGATTGACGAATTTCAGTTAGCTTAGGCTTTATACGACTCGAATATCGTGCATTTGAGACAACTTTATCTGGGTCTTTTCTAAGTATACGTTGTTCTTCAACAGGTAGTTTTGCAAAAGCTTCACATTCTTTTGAACAACACCCACTATATGTTACATAGCATTCATCGCACTGGATAAACAAAATGTGACATGCGTCATTTCCACAATCCAAATGCCGATCAGCTGGGTTACCACATTGATGACATTTACCAATTATATCATTCGTCACACGTTCACCCATTCTAGCATCAAAAACGAAATTTTTTCCAATAAATTTTGATGTTAATCCTTTAGTTTTTACATCATGTGCATATTGAATAATACCACCATGAAGTTGATTGACATGTTTAAACCCACTATTGATTAAATAGGAACTTGCTTTTTCACAACGAATGCCTCCCGTACAATAGAGAAGCACTTCATCATCCTCATGACCCTTTAATAGCTTCTTGACTTCTGGTAAAAGTTCTCGTGAAGTATCTACATCTGGAATAATTGCATTTTCAAATCGACCTACTTCACTTTCATAGTAATTTCGCATATCTACCACAAGCGTATTATCTTGAGCCATCTTTTTGTTAAACTCTTCAGCACTCAGATGATGTCCGACTTCATTCATATTATATTCTTCTTTACCAACATTGTATGCTACAATTTCATCTTTTACTTTGATTTTTAGTTTATAAAATGATTCTCCATCCTCAATAGCAATTTTAAGTGGCATTTTTTTTAGTATAACATTAGAATTCAAATTCTCTATTAGTTCACTCCAATTGCTTTCTGGACAACTTCCTTGAGCATTAATGCCCTCAGTAGAAATATAAATCCTTCCGAAAATATTTAGCTTTGACCACGATCTATAAAGTTCATTCCTTAATACCTCAGGCTGATCAATATTAATATACCTATAGAACGAAAAGGTTTTTCTAATAAAAGTTTCATTCTGCAACTCTGCTTGGAGTTCCTCTCTACTTTTTTTGTTATATAATATTTCTTTTTTCATGATTACTATTAATCTAGAGGATATATATCAGGACGTCTATCTCTAAAAAACATCGTTCTGGCAGGTGATTTTTGTACCTCACCAAGATCCATATCATAAATAAGTATGTCGTCAACTCCTGAAGGCGATCTTGCAACTACCTTACCTTCAGGATTTGTAATAAAAGACTCGCCAGCAAACTCGAGCTGATCTTCTTTTCCAACTCGGTTTGCCAATGCACAATAATAACCATTTTGAAAGGAAGCAACTTGAAGCTCAGCTTCATATAATCCATCCGGCCACTCTCCTAGGGTTCCGGCTTGTGGTATGACAACAACGTCTGCTCCATTGACACCCAGGCTTCGCATAAATTCAGGATAGTGTCGATCATAACAAATAGCGACGCCTATTTTACCAACAGATGTGTCATATATTGGGGCTCCATGATCCCCTTCAGCATAATAACTTTTTTCATAAAAACATTCATAATCTGCCACATGTACCATCCGAGTACTACCTAATAAATTTCCGTCAGAATTAATTACTGGCGATGAATCATATGTTTTCCCATTATCTAATTCGAAAAGATTTAGGACTATAACCATTTTATGTTCTTTCGCTTTCGAAATAAATTTTTCGGTGATAGGTCCGGGCACCGTCTCAGCTAGATGAGAGATATCTCCATCAGCTAAATATTGTGGGTAAAATGGTGTAAAAGCAAGTTCAGCAAATACTACTAGTTCCGCACCTTGGGATGCAGCCTTATCTAAATTATTAAGACCTAATTGAATATTGGATTCAATATCTTGAGTGGCTTTTTGTTGGATAAGACCAATCTTCATTAATTCGTTTCAAATTTGATCCCAGAAAATCCTGGCATCTTTTCAATTAATTCTTTGCCCATCAAAATGCTCGGCGTGTAGTAACCTTTATGAGTATGGTCACCTAATAAATATTCAGCAACTTCGACAGTCCCCCATGCGGTAACATTATATCCATCTGCCGAATTAAATCGACCCACTACAGTTTTTCCTTTTTTATTTTTTACTTCACCCCAAAAGAAAGATTGTGCTTTGGCACGTTCTTCTGCTGAAGTAGGATTCCATACTTTATCAATTCTATTCTTAATCAATTTTTTGACCCAACCAAACTTTGTAATTCCCAAAAATTTGCGTTGTCTACGTAATTTCTTAACAGACTGATGTGAACGTGCGAAATAAAACTCAATATTGGGTATACCGGTACTATGGTAAGCAGTAAAAATATCCCCCCAAGGTATTGTCATAGTATTAATTGGTCCAGCGCCAAAATCAATCTCACGTTCCTTATGAGCAAGAGGAACTTTTATAATAACTCCATCTTTTCTAATCTTACCTCCAAGCGCAAGACCCTCTACTGCTGTCTTGGCTGTCCCTTTACTAGGCCTCGAACCTTTAGTCAACCATGCCATAGTTAAATGTGTAGCATCAGGACATTTCTCTTTTAAATATGCTGCTAAACAATCAGTAGGAATTACATCAGACCCAACCCCAGGGCATAGCACGATCCCAGATGAAAGAGCCGCATCATCTTGGTTGTTGGCATAATCATAAACTGAGATCTCACCAGTAATATCAATATAATGTACTTTTGATTCTAGACATGCCTGAATCATGATTTCAGCTGTGGCAGAAAATGGTCCAGCGCAATTTGCAATTACATCATATCCAGCAATTTGCGATTTAACTTTTTCAACAGAAGACAATTTGAAGATTTTTGATTCTAATTCATTTTTACTTGCTATTGCAACGACCTCTGTTGAGCGCCCGGCTAATACAGGTTTAAGCCCTCTCTTAACGGCTTCGGCGACAACTAATCTGCCAGTATAGCCATTAGCTCCGTAAATCATCCATTTTTTATTTTCCATAAGTAATAGATTATAAAGGAATATAAATAAGAATAAAAAAGAAAAAGGATTAGCCTATCAATTAAGAAAAGCTAATTAATTCAATTAATCTATTTCCATATTGCCGCTGTCCATATCCATCCCTTGGTCTCTATCGCCTCTTTGACGACTATAACGGCTTCTGTCTTCCATTTTTCCAAAACGATATTCTAAAGTTAATCGAACTGTCTGACTACTCCAATTGCGATCAGAATCTTGATACCAATCTCGTATACCATCTTCATCTATATCTCCCCAAGATTCAAAGCCAAATCCTGAAAGTCCAAATGGATCGCCTATATTCAATGTTAGATTCAATCTTTCATCCATCAACTTCTTTTTTACTGACATTGATGAAAAGCTCATTGCATCCATTTTACCAATTGCAATATCCCTTGCTGGCATATAAAACATAAAAAACATAAATTCAGTTGTAGGTGTAATATTCCACATGGTTGTAACTCTCATACGTTGCCCTTGAGCTGTATCATTATAATCGCTTCCAAATAAATCACTGTTAATCTCATCCCAATAAAAAGACCCGGAAAACATCAGTCTTAATTTTCGCCCAAGTGAACCAACCGCGCTGTATTCGATACCTTTAGATTCTAGTTCATTAATATTCTCGTAGGTTGCTATAGATGTGCCATCTGATCTCACCATCTTATAACGCTCCATTTTATCAGTGGTGTTGCGGTAATATCCTCCTAAAGTCAATGAGACTCCTTTGGAAAAGCGACTAAAATTCAATTCATATGAATCGGTATACTCGGGTTTCAAAAATGGATTACCTTTTCTGATATTCTTACTATCTTGACGAGAGCTAAATGGATTTAACATACGAGATCTTGGTCGATTAACACGTTTTGAGTAACTAGTTTGAATTTGTAATAATTGTGGTGCGCCAAATGATAGTGATAGACTTGGATAAAAACTTGAATACGGATTTTTAAAAGACTCATTAGTTGTTTTGAGTTCTGACATCATATCAACCGTTTCATATCTTCCACCCGCGTTATAACCGATAAAACCTAAACTGCCACCATATTGTATATAAGCGGCGTGTACGGTTTCATTATACTCAAACTCGTTACTGAATGCTCTATCCGCAACATATTCTTTAGTTATTTCGTCAAAAAGTTCAGATATCTGTGTATCCCCTCGGTCTGTCGATTTGCTATTTAGTCCAACTTCTAATTTGGATCCATTATCAAAAGGATGACTATAGTCTAGCTTAAAATTATAGCTCTTACTTGTTCCGTCTTGCCCATTTTTGGATCTGTCATCGTTTACGTATTTTAACCCACCATCATCATTATTGTAGTATTCATTAATACCGTCATTAAGCCCATCAGAAAATCTAACATAAGAAGTAAGTTTTTGCTTAGGATTCTTAAACTTCTTATCATAGTTCAAGTTTATATCATATCCATTTCGATCACCATCACCATTAGTATAGCGCCAATACTTTTTATCATCTGGCCCATTATCCAGGGTATAAGTCTTATTTTCATTATTTCGATTTCCATTACTTATGGTTGCAGATACGCCTAATGATTGTGTAGGGTCAATAAAATATTCAAAGCCAGATTTTACAAATAGATTGGGGCCACCAGATTCTGAATCACTTTTTTTATCTAAGGTATTTTTAAATCCTGGGAATTGCATAGTACGAATACTAGAACCATCTGAAATTCGCTTGCGATCATTCATACCTAAGTTGATAAATGAATTAAATGTTGTTGTACGATAGTTCACCTGACCTGACAAATTACTTCCACCTTGAGAGTCACCTCCTGTATTTACATTCCCATTTAAACCTGCAAATTTATTTTCTTTTAGAACAATATTAATAATTCCTGCCATACCTTCTGGGTCATACTTAGCGCCTGGGTTCGTCATAACTTCAATATCAGCTATGTTAGCAGCGGGCACACTCTGAAGAAGTGATTTTATATCGCCTCCAGCAATACTAGAAGGCTTCCCATCAATCATAAGGTTTACTTTAGAACTACCTCTTAGGCTAATATTATCATCAGGGTCAACTTCAACTCCTGGGACTTGTCGCAATGCATCGATAGCA
>PYIL01260079.1_pt1 | contig 13687 bp, 11 predicted proteins | sample 3578041 | NCBI WGS metagenome assembly PYIL01 (sample SAMN08408023, study PRJNA431606) | Marine metagenome isolate SA_KN192-05_S13_150m, whole genome shotgun... | biome: marine; feature: oceanic pelagic zone; material: water; isolation source: 150 m water sample, 0.2-0.8 um fraction ... | reverse complement strand
CAGAGTGGCAGCCGTATCGACCAATACATAGTAGAAGAAGAATTCATGCGTCGGGGAATCGGCATCGGCGGCGCAGGCAGCGGAGCGCCAGCCATCCTAGCCGCAGGCACCGAGGAACAGAAGGAATATTTCATCCCCGGGATGATCCGCGGCGAGATCATCTTCGCCCTGGGTTTCACCGAACCCCAGGCAGGAGCTGACCTAGCCGGTCTGCAATGTAGGGCAGTGCGCGACGGTGACGATTTCGTCATCAACGGCCAGAAGATGTACACTTCGGCCGCCCATTACGCCTCCCACATCTACATGATGTGCCGAACTGATCCAGACGCTCCCAGGCACCGCGGTATCTCGATCTTCCTGATACCCATGGACACCCCTGGAATCACCGTGCGGCCACTGTGGACGATCCAGAGTGACCCGCCCGCCCCTCCTGGTACCACCTACGGCATGCCCAGGACCAACGAGACTTTCTTTGAGAATGTCCGCGTTCCAGCCTCCTGCATGCTGGGTGAAGAGAACGGTGGTTGGTATGTTGGTGCCATGGGATTGAACCTTGACCGTGTCGGCGCAAGCCGCTATCTGATCTCAGTTCGCCGTGACGAGGACATCGTCAACTGGGTCAAAGAGAATGATTTCAACGGGTACTCTCCGGCTGAAAACCCGGCGGTGCGCGACAAGATCGCTGAGATGTGGACAGAGGCCCAGGTCTGCCGTCTGATGACCATGCGGAGTATGTCGCTGGTCAACCGTGGCGGCAACTTCACCTATGAGGGCTCAGCAGAGAAGGTCTGGGCACCGGAGCACGGTGTGAAGACCACAGAAGCTATATCCCAGATGCTTGGCCCGTACGCCCAATTGTTGAGCAACTCCGAAGAGAACATTGAAGACGGGCTGTTCGCTCACAACCTGATGGGTTCGTTCCAGTCTGGTATCAACCACGGCAGTGTGCAGATCATGCGCGACCAGATGGCCCGCCGCGGTCTAGGCATGCCCCGAGGCTAACGGTGCAGCCGTGTTTCGTACGCTGCGCGGGGAACCGAGTCAAACCTAATGCGTTTTGCCGATTTGGCATGACCTCAAAACAAGGACAACCATGGATATATTGCCCACAGAAGAAGAACAGATGCTCAAGAACGTGGCCCGGGAGTTTCTGGAAGCAGAAGTCTCCACGGCCCTCGTTCGCGAGATGGAACTTGACGGACTTGGCTACCCACCGGCCCTCTGGAAACAGATGGCAGAACTGGGTTGGCTAGGGATGTCTATCCCCGAACAATACGGCGGCCAGGGACTGCCCATCACCTATCTCGGCCTGATCCTTCAGGAAGCCGGTCGGGTGATGGCGCCAGTGCCGCTCCACAGTACGATGGTGGCGGCGCTGACCATCGCCACGGAAGGTTCCGACCAGCAGAAACAAGACATCCTGCCTGCCGTTTCGGATGGCAACATGGTGCTCACCTGGGCTGTCCACGAGCGTGATGCCCGTTTGATTCCAGAGGCCATGGAACTGGAAGCCAAAGTTGACGGCGACGGTTGGGTCCTGAACGGCACCAAGATGTTCGTCGACAACTTTGTTGTGGCCGAGCGTTGCTTGGTGGCCGCCCGCACCTCACCAGCATCCGGCGCCAACCAGGGAATCTCCCTGTTCTTGGTCGATCCCAACGGCAATGGCGTGAATCAGACGGCTCTGGTGACCCTGGCTAAGGACAAGCAAAGTCGGGTGGACTTCAAGGACCACCGTATCGGGCGTGCGGCCTTGGTGGGCGAAGTCGATCAGGGCTGGCCGCTGGTGGAGGGCATGCTCGACCGCGCCACTGCGCTGATCTGCTGCCAGATGGTGGGAGCAGCTCGCAAAGATGCTGAGATGGCTATCGAGTACGCCAAGAACCGCGTGGCATTCGGAAGACCCATCGGCTCTTTCCAGTCGGTACAGCACATGCTGGCCGATATGCTGCTTCACGTCGATGGCGGGGAGATGCTGACCTTTGAAGCCCTGTGGAAGATGGACGAAGGGCTACCTGCATCAGTCGAGGTGTCCCAAGCCAAAGCCTTCTGCAACGAGAAGTGCGAGTCTGTGGTGCGTACCTCCCAGGTGATCCACGGTGGTATCGGCTTCATGATGGAGTTCGACCTGCACCTGTGGTTCCGCCGGGTCACGTCATGGTCACTGCGTCTTGGCACAACGTATGACCACCGCGCCAGGATCGCCTCAGCGCTTCTGGACGTTCCAGGAAGAGTGCGTTTGGGTATGCCTCTGCCCGTGAGTGCCTGACAATCCTCAGCACAGCTAATCGGATTCTTGATTGAAACAACACGAGCTGCCAGGTGAATGGCAGCTACGTTCACGGAGAGTAACCAATGGCCAAAGATATCGTATGCGGCAAAGATATTGACGAAGATCAAGCGAGAGCCCAGGCCTCACAGACTTCCCATGGCGCGTCAGAAGTAGACCCGACCCAGGGCACTAGGATCTTCCATGACGGCCAGTGGCTGTACTTCTGCGGACTGGACTGCCGGGGTAAGTTCCTGGCCAGCCCGGAGACCTACCTCTCTGAGTCTGCCTAACGTTTTGCTAATCTGATTCGGGATGGAGAGAAACTATGCCTGACGCTATCAAACTAGACCCCAAGAAGACTGCCTTCATCATCATCGATATGGTGAATGCCATCGCCAAAGGTGGGCCCGGACCTGATTACAGTCTGCCCGACAACCGCAAGGACATCGTGGCAAGCTTTCAGAAGATGATTGCCCACTGCCGGAAGGTCGGGACGCCGCTCATCTACATCACCACCCATCGCAGGGAGGACAACGCTGACGGGCCAAAGACTGTTTCCGACATCGGTGGCGGCGGCGGGAATCCAATGCTGCCGGGCAGCGCTGCTGTAGATGTCATCGACGAGTTGGCCATGCAGCCGGAGGATTTCCTGCTGGTGAAGCCCAGGTTCAGCGCGTACTACGGCACCAACCTCGACCAGGTCCTGCGGCATTTGGGGACTGAGACCATCCTGGTGGGCGGTATATCCACCCAGCGCAGCGTCGAGGGCACGGCTCGGGACGCTAAGAACCGGGATACCCAATGTGTCGTGGTCAGTGATTGCTGCACGGCGGGTGAGGTGGACGTTCATGAGATGACCATCAACCATGTGCTACCGCTGTTGGTCAGGGTCAGAAACACCGACGAGACCATCGAAGCACTTAGTTAATTCGGATCAACAAAGGGAATCAAAAAAGGCCGCCCCACTGGGGGCGGCCTTTTTTGTTGCTTGTTTGTTTACGACTTAATCGTCGTAGGGGCGAAGTTTGACCTGGTGTAGCGCGGGAATGACCTCTTTGCCCAAAAGCTCGATGGACCGCATGGTGTCCTCGTGCTTCATGGCACCCTCATTACCATAGATGTGGACGTAACCAGGGCTCAACCGCTCAAGGATCTCGGTGAACTTCCTGGTGACGGTCTCAGGGCTACCGACGATGATGTTGTTGACGGCCTGGAGTTCGTCATAGGTGGTGGGGTTGCCGAATTCGGAGGCCCCTGTTCCCAGGGCTGGCCTTGCGCGTTTAACTTCCACGGCCCGTCGAGTCTGGTAACCAGGAGGGTCATTGTGCTCTCGTGGGCCTTTCTGACGGTGGTCGGCAGTCCACATGAACTCGCGCCCGATCTCGATGGCTTTCTCGTCGGTATCTGCCACCACGCAGCGGAGCAGGTAACCAAAGTGCTCTGGGCCGGCCTTGTAACCCACATCCTTGGCGGTGTCGATGTAAATCTGTTTCAGCCACTCCGTCGTGTCCACTAGAGCGCCGAGGTTCATGTATGGGTGGCCATGTTGGGCGGCCCAGACAACGCTCTCGGGACTGCCGGTTCCGGGGAACCAGATGTCGGGTCGAGGGTTCTGCATGGGCTTGACCCAGGGGTTCACTACCCGGTATTTGTAATACTGGCCCTCATGGCGGAAGGGACCATCGTCAGTCCAGCACTTGATGATCAGGTCGTGAGCTTCCTGGAACCTGGCAAAGTTCTCCGTCGGATCCTGTCCGGAGAGCAGGGTTTCTACAGCCGTGCCGCGGACGAAGCCGGAAATGATGCGACCACCGGAGTAGCAGTCCAACATGGCGATTTCTTCAGCCATTCTGATGGGGTCGCCGACGGATATGACATTTCCCAGGATGGCAATCTTGACGTTCTTGGTCAGTTTTGAGATAACTGCCGCATCCAGGTTTACCGCTGGTTTCATGCACCAATATGAGGCATGGTGCTCGTTGCTCATGATGCCGTCGAAGCCAACTTCATCGGCCAGTTGGTATTGCTCGTGGTATTGGTTGTAGAGGATCGATGCCTTTGCAGGGTCGAAGTAGCTGTTGGGGAAACCGAGGCGTCCCGAGTCGTACTTCTTGAGGTCGTCCTCTGTGACGTGCCCGTAGGGTTGTTCAGAGAACCAGTAAATCTCAGCATGCTCTGTGGGGCGTTTCAACTGGTCAACCATTTGCTTCTCCTCGCGTTGCCGGTTTCCGAATGACCATCTTGAGGAAAGATGGCTGATGGAAGTCGGAAGATGATTTTCAAAGTCTCTGCGGTGCCAGATGGTTGACCGAGAGACCCGGTCGCCACTGATAGCACCGATGGATTATAGTCAATCAGAATTATGGTGGCAACTAGATATTCTGCGTGCTGTCGTGAACCACCGTATTTACAGGTAATAATGGCCTGCATATCACAGGGATTAATAATCAGGAGGAAAGAGGAGATGGGTCTGACATTGGGTGAGGCGAACAGAATGGTACAGGCGGCGATAGCCGAGGCAGAACGGATTGGCATCAAACTTAGCGTGTCGATCTGTGATGCAGGCGGGCATTTGATGGCTTTCAACCGTATGGAGGGGGCGATCTTCATCAGCGTGATAGCTGCTCAGGGGAAGGCTGTTGGCGCAGTAGGATTCGGCCGGGATAGTAGCGCGATTCCCGCCGACTCTCCAGTCATCCAGGCAATCATGGCCACTCAGGGAGGAAAGATAATCCCGGCCCAAGGTGCATTGGTCATAGTCAAAAATGGTGAGACCGTGGGGGCCATTGGTGGCAGTGGCGGCACCGCCCAACAAGATGAAGACTGCGCCCGCGTTGGCTTGGCGGCTCTCTAATACATAACGATCAGCTCTCGAAATGAAAGAGCCCTCTGCCAAATAGGCAGAGGGCTCAACATAGCCGGGCTACCAGGCGCTGAGGACTGACAGCCAAAAGCTGGTCGTTTCTATCGACGGGCGCCTTTGAGGTTCTTCTTCAGTCCGTTTCGCTTGCGAGCTTCTGAGTTAATGCGGGCCACGAATTGTTCGGTAGTCTCTTCGGGTTTCTCTCGTTTGGGCTTTGACTTAACCATGATCGGTAGCTCCCTCGGTTCGTCGGACAGGTATGTTTTGTCGGAAATTGAACGGCTATCTTCAGGCTGACCTGAGCAAAAGCGCTATGTAATCATACACCATAGTCGAGGTTGAAGCCCGTTAACTGAGGGATTAAAGCCAAATGAGACAGAAGCAAAAGGGCGTCCCGATTACTTCGGGACGCCCTTTTTAGTGGTCTGTATTAACGGATACGTTTAATTGGGGGTTACTGCGATGGACCGAATCTCTCCGAACTCCTTATCCAGCTTAGTCCATTTGTCGCCGCCGTCGGTGCTGACGTAAACGTAGCCGAACAGTGTGGCAGCGGCTACGACGTTCGGAATCTCCGGGTTATTGGCCAACCAGTAGACTACCGAGTTAGGCATCACAGGCAATTCAACGGGTGCCCAGTTCTTGCCTCCGTCGTTGGTCCTTTGGACACAGCCGATGACACCGGGGATGAAGTCGCCGTTGCCGACGAACATCACATCGGGGTTGTCGGGTTTGACGATCATGCCACGGCAGTAGGAGCGGACGTCGTCCTGGTTGAATTTAGGAAAATAGTGGTAGTCCCAGCTCTCGCCCTCATCCTTGCTGGTGGCGAAACCGAATGGACTGGTGCAATACACTCCGGCATCGGTGATGGCCATACCGTGGATGTCGCCGTGGAATGGGTCTGGACCCAACTCGGGCATCTGCACCCAGTTGTCACCGCCGTCCAAGCTCTTGTAGACGCCGTCAACTTCGATTCCAGCCCAAATGGTGTTGCTGTCCCGGGGGTCGACCACAATATTTGTCGTGCGGGGCGTGCCGATGGGACACTCTTTGGTGACGCCCATGGACAATTTGTCCCAGGTCTTGCCATCGTCGCGTGAACGGAACCCCTCGGGTCGTGTTCCAGCGAAGATGGTGTTGGAATCTCTTGGGTCTACGGCCACGGACCAAACCTGTTGGTCGCCGATAGGAGAATCCACAGTCTCCCAGGTGACGCCGTTGTCATCACTGCGGAACAGACCCAGCCCATCGGAACCGGCAAGAATGCGGTGTGGGTTGTCGGGGTAGGTGCGGAGGGCCCTGATGTTGCACTCCGATGGGATCGGGTTCCGGATCTTTGTCCAAGTCTCGCCGCTATCACCGCTTACGTTCATTCCTTGACCAACGGTGCCGACCAAGATTGTAAAATTGTCTGCCATGATGCGTCCTCCTCAATTGCGGGTAGTTCTAGGATTTGATGCCAAGGGAATTGGTGCGGATATGATAGCCCCGACACGCAAAAAACACCAGCAATAAAACCATCTTCGATCGGAAACCTGTTAAACCTGTTGTTGAAAACAAACTGCGGTCTCATTGGCGCCATCATGCAAGGTAGCAGACGTGCTTTCGGAAGCGACTCCGAAATTCTAACGCCGTATTAATATCGCGTATCAGCCATTGACACGAACTAAACGCCCAGACAGAATAAATACTAAACATTATCTATCGTGGAGGAGGATTGAAATGGCACAGATACAGACTGCTAACTACACCATGGAAGCCTTCATAGAAGATGTACGGAACGTTTTCAGGACTGAGACTGACCCTCATGTTCAGGCCAAGAAGGTTTCGGGCTTCTTGAAAACATTGCTGGCCGTGCCAGGTTGGTTGGAAGAGAGATTGGAACTTGAAGACGAAGGTGGCTATGGCCGCTATTCTCTTCACCTCGACGAAGAGACGGGTCATCCAGGAAACGGCTGGTGGCTGATGGCATCGGTTCAGGAGCCTGGACAAGACAACCTGCCTCACGACCACGGCGTGACCTGGGTCGTCTACGGCGTTTACAAGGGGGCCATCCAACAGCGCAAATGGCGCTGGGCGTTCCCTGGTGAGGGCGTTGAAAAGGCACAGATCGTAGAGCACGGCCGGTTCGTCCAAGAGGATGGAGCCGTCGCCTATTTCCTACCTGGAGAGATCCATGACACCCTGAACGTCGAAGAAGGGCGTTCCTTGGTGGTGCGCTTGGAATCCCAGAAACTAGATCGCGTAACCCGCTTCCAATACAACCCAGAGACTGGTTCCATGACGGTAATGAATCGGTAACTTAGGAAAGCGAGTTTGCTAAATAAAGAGCCCCGGTCGTTCTGAAGAACGACCGGGGCTCTTTTTGTTTGCAGACAAAATAGTTGAACTGATTTGAAACGGCCGAACCCTAGAATGGCGGGTTTTAAACCCGCGCCTACGGTTGTGTTGATTTAGGATGCTGGTCTGTTCCTCATTCCGAGTGAAAGCCGGAATCCATGTAACTTGTTAAGAGAACACTTGTACCGAACAGTCTCTCTGGATTCCAGCCTTCGCAGGAATGGCGGGTAGGGGTCAGAGCCAACTCTCTCCAGAACCGTTCGGCTTGAGCCCTCCGAAGGATGCGCAAGGATCAATCATCAGGTGAACCTGGCCAGACCCGAGATAGTGGTTCGACTGGCTCACCGTGATCAGGCCTGTTTACGTATGGTCGAAGCTTAACTGCCAGCGGCCTGCATCTCTGATCTCAGTTTCTCTGTGGCTGGGATGTCCAGAGTTGAAGTCTTTGGGTTGACGACCACTCCGTATTCACGGCGCACGTATTCCGCAGATAGTTTTTCCTGCTCAACGTCATCTGCGACTGCAAACATATCCCGTTCCAGCGGGTTGCCGTAGCCGCCTGCACCAGCTTGTACCACCCTGTATAGATCACCCTTCTTCAATTGGCGCAGGGTTTTCCCGGGGAGCTTCTCTTCTTCCGGAGTGCCGGGGTTGAGATAATTCTCGGTTGGCGTGCCGGGTTTGCCGCCTTGGACGCCCCAGGGAGTGAAATCTGTTCGGTCAGAGCGTAGCTGGAAGGTGGCGTCTTCAGCCAACAATCTAAACTCGCGCTCGATGCCTAGCCCGCCCCGGTATTTACCCGCGCCGCCAGTGTTGGGCACAAACCCGTAACGTTCCACCATCAAGGGCTGCTCGGACTCGATGCTCTCGATGGGGGTATTGGCCATGTTTAGAATCGGCGCGGCCAGGCCGTCGGCGCCGTCCAAGCTGGGGCCGCCGCCCCGAGGGCCGTCATTGGCGAACTCCAGGTACACCCAGGCCTTGCGGTTTTCGTCGTAGCCGCCCCAACTGACACCGATCTCACCGCCGCCCCAAGCAGCTGGAACCTTGCCTGGCAGGGCTTGGGCCATGGCTCCGAAGATGGTCTGGCAAATCCTGAACCCGGCCAGACCACGAGCTGCCACCGGCGCCGGATGCTGCGGGTTCACGAAGCACCCTTCCGGCGCTGTGATGTTGAATGGCCTGAAGAAGCCGCTGTTGGACTGGATAGCAGGGTCTATCAGGCACTTCAGCACGGCGTAGACGTTGGACTTGGTATAGGCAAAGTTGGGATTGATGGAACCCTTGGCTTGGGGAGATGTGCCGTCAAAGTCGACAAAGATTTCTCCGCCGTCGATTTTGACCTTGGCGTGGATCTCTATGGGATGAAGGTCGATGCCATCGTTGTCGATGTAGTCGGTGAATTCCCATTCGCCTTGAGGCAGCAACTCAACCTCCGCTCGAGTCAGACGTTCGGTCGTATCCAGGATGTCGGTCATATAGCTTTTGAGTTCTTCATGTCCGTAGTCGTCCACCAACCGGAGCATGTCCTGCTCACCGAATCGGACTGCGGCCAGCAAGGCCTGGACGTCACCCAAAACCTTGTCTGGGACGCGGACGTTCTTCTCCAGGATGCGCCACACCGCCTTGTTCAACTCTCCCTTATCGTAGAGTTTGATGGGCGGGATGATCAGCCCCTCCTGGTAAATCTCCGTGTTGTCGCAGGCGTTGCCTCCGGCAACCCGGCCGCCGATGTCTGTTTGGTGGCCGATGCAGCAGCTCCAGCCAATCAATACATCGTTCTTGAAGATGGGTTTGAACAGGAAGATGTCCGGAAGGTGGCTGGCCCCTTCGTAGGGGTCGTTATTGGCGAATATGTCGCCTGGCTGCACGTCCTCACCGAAGGCGTTTATCACGCCTTCCAGGGCCGGAGCCATGGAGCCTAGATGGGGCGGGAGGGTCAGCCCTTGGGCCACCTGCAATCCCTCTGCGTTGAACAAGGAGGTGGAAAAATCCATTCCGTGCTTTATCACCGCCGATCGTGCGGTGCGGACCACTGTGAGCGCCATGGTGTCAGCGGTGCTCATGAGTGCGTTCTTGATGACTTCTCTTGTGACTGGGTCGGTGGTCTGTTGCATCGGAGCTCCTTTTTGTTGCCATTAACCGCATTAAGGGTAGCAGGAAGGGTTGGAAACCCACGCTTACAGGTGTGTCGAATGTTAGTTTGCTTTTTCCAAGATGATGTTGCTCCACTGATCGGCAGTGGCTCTCCAGCATGGCGGGACGACCGTTGTGGAGTCGTATTCCTCCACTATCAACGGCCCTTCTGTGGTCGCACCGGCTAGGGCCTGGCGGTTGACGATGGGGACGGTGGCCCAGCCCCGGGTAGTGCCGAAGTACACGTCTCGTTGGGCGTCGCTGGCGTAACTGCTGGACGCACCAGCCAGTTCCAGTTGCGCTGGCATCCGCGGCACTTCAGGGAGGCCTCGAGCAATCACCCTGACATTCACCAATTGGTAGCCGGTGCCCGGGCTGCTGTAGCCAAAGCTCCGTTCGTGCTCTTCGTCAAACGCCGTGATCACCGCGTTGACCGACTGGCGATTGACCTCGCTGGCGGAGAATGGCACGGTCAAATCTGAGACCTGGCCCTCATATTTCAGGTCCATCTGGGTGATGATCTCGTGTCGACTGTCATCGAAGCCTTCAGCGCGAAGCTGACTGCGGCCCTGCTTCCAGAGTCCGTTCAGCAATTCGGCCAGGGCTGTGATGTCCAATTGCTCAAAGGTCTTGAAGTAAGTCTGGACGAAATGGTGCTCGACGTCGGCTACCAACAGGCCAAACGAACTGAACACTCCGGGGAACGGAGGGACAACCACCCGAGAGATGTCTAACATCTCTGCCAGGCCCACGGAGTGGACCGGGCCGCTGCCACCAAAGGTCATGAGGTCGAAACGCCTGGGGTCGCGCCCTCTTTCGCTGGATACGGCGCGTAATGCCCGGCCCATATTGGAATTGACCAAGGTGTGGATGCCGTAAGCGGCTTCAACGTCGGTCATATTCAGAGGCGTGGCAACGTTATCGGATATAGCCTTGCGAGCCAATTCAGCGTCAATCTCAAAGGTGCCAGCAAGCAGGTACTTCTGGTTCAAGAACCCCAACAACACGTTGGCGTCGGTGACCGTGGCATCCTGGCCTCCCAGCCGGTAGCAGGCCGGACCGGGGAAAGCGCCGGAACTCTGGGGACCGACTCTCAGGGAACCACTGCGGTCCACTGCCGCGATGCTGCCCCCCCCAGCCCCCACTTCGGCCAGGTCGATGGCCGGCACACGCAGGATGTGGCCAGAGCCGCGCAGTAGCCGGTGTCCCACGCTGATCTCACCGCCCACTTCATACTCGGGGGCCTGCAGCATCTCGCCGTCCTCAATGATCGATGCCTTGGCGGTGGTACCGCCCATATCCAGGGTCATCAGGCTGGGCATGTCCAATCTTTTTCCCAGGTTATAGGCCCCTACCACCCCAGCCGCTGGACCGGACTCGATGCAGTAGACCGGACGCTCCTTGGCGATGTCCGACGTGGCCAGCCCACCGTTGGACTGCATCACGGATAAGGGGACTGAGACTCCCATCTCTGTGAGGCCGTCCGTGAGTCGGGCGAGGTAGCTTTCCACTACTGGGCGCACATAGCAGTTGATCACCGTTGTGCTGGTGCGCTCGTATTCCTTCATCTCAGGAAGTAGTTCCGAAGAGATGGTCAGGTTCACGCCGGGTGCTTTCTCAGCCAGTACTTCTGCTATGTATTGTTCGTGTTCGGGATTGGCGTAGGAATGGAGCAAGCAGACGGCTACAGATTCGACCCTATTGGCCAGGATGTATTCTACGGCCCGGTCGACGTCGTGTTTTTCTAGGGGGCGTAGGACTTCGCCCTGGAAATTCAGCCGCTCGCCGACTTCCAAACGGAACTGCCGTTTGACTAGGGGCGGAGGCTTCTCATAGTTGAGGTCATAGAGGCGAGGGATACGGTTGCGGCGAAACTCCAATACGTCCCGGAAACCCTCGGTGGCGATCAGGGCAGTCTTTGCGCCCTTTTGCTCTATGATGGCATTGGTGGCTACGGTGAACCCGTGGCTCACTTCTGAAACAGAATCAGCGTCTATACCGAGTTCTGCCACGCCGTTCTTGATGCCGTTGAGGACGGCCTCGCTGTAATCGTTGGGGGTGCTGGCAATTTTTCTGGCCAGAACCTGCCCGTTGTCACCCAGGAATACGATGTCGGTAAAAGTGCCGCCGATGTCTACGCCAACGCGGAATTTCTGCACGCGGTTACTCTCAATGGGTTACTTGTTGGGCATGATACTGTAGCCGGAATTTGGTGGCAAGGCTCCATGGGGACAGCCAACTACCAATTGAAACAGAGGGTTGGACTATCTCAGGACTGGGTCTTCGCCTAGACGCCGGGGGAATCTGATGGCCGCTATGACAAATGCACCCAGCAGTAGGAGAGAACCAGCGTAGATGAATGCGGCATCGGTACCTTTCCAGGTGACCAGCACACCGGCGATGATCGGGGAAGGGAGGGTGAAAATGTGACGGAAGACGCTTTGTACGCCCATGGTGCTGCCTTGTATCGCAGACGAAGAAAGGTCCATCACGGCAGCGGTGGCGATGTTGCTGGTGCCATAGAAGAACATGCCCATGGCCCCCACTACCAAACCGAGTTGGTACGCATCGTTGGTGACCGGCACCAAGAAATACAACAACCCCAGAGAGGTGTAGGCAGGGAGTAAAACCAACTTGCGACCGAACCTGTCTGAGACTACGCCCATGATTGGTTGAGAGACCATACCCATGAGGTAGAGGAGCATGAGGTAGAACCCCAGGCCCAGGGTGGAATAATCCAGATCCTCGGCCAGATAGATGGGGAGGAAGGTCAAAATGCTGAGTCGGCCCATGCTCATAAAAACGCCGGCGAACATGATCGCCAACACGCTTCGCTGGCTGAGCATGTCCTTGATACCGGCCATGTAGTTTTTAACGGTTGGCTGTGGGCCTTCGTCATTGTAGTGGGGCCTTAGATTGACCCAGAGTATGAACGCCAGGATCAACGCCGGCAGCAGGTGATATTGCATCAACGTCTGCCAGCTGACAACCAACAATAATGCGCCAATCAGCAATGGGGAGACGGCGTCACCGATGCTAGCTCCGACTCCGTGGAGGGCTAGCGCCGTGCCACGGCGGTCTGGGAAACGGGCCGATAGAGAACCAACGGATGCTGGGTGCCAGGCCGCTGACGCAACGCCTATCATGGCGATTCCTGGCAGAATCCAGAAGTAGCTTAAGGCCAATCCCACCATGAAATAGGCCAGACCACCACTGGCCATGGCAAAGGCAAGTAACAGTGGCCGGTACTTGTAGAAGGAATCGGCCAGGAATCCGGAGGGCATGATCAGGAGCCCACTGGCACCCTCTCTGATGGTGGACAAGGTACCCAACTCCACGTCATTCAGATCCAGCGTATCTTTGATTCCCGGAAGGATGACCGGAAAAAGTTGTTGGTACCAATGGATGACGGTATGGCCGAAGATGAGAGAGCCCAGCAGATACTGACGGTTACTATCGCTCTGCGGACCGGTTGATGTTTCGGTTGTTGAAGTGTCGGCCATGTATCAACGGGGCCAACCTCTCGATGACGAGATTGGCTGTACGTATTGTGTGTTGGGCGGCGAGACTCGTTCGTCGTTATTATTGGCTAAGCCGACTGGATGGAGTGTCGCCGCACCTTTAGGAGTTTTGAATATACCTAGGCCTTTCAGACATGAAAGGCCTAGTTTAGGGGAATAATACTTCCGGCGAACACGCCTGGCAAGGGCCGAATGGCCCCCTGGGATTTAGGTTCGGCTCGGGGAGGGCGAACTGCCGTAGGTGGCCTGCTGTAATTGCACGGCAGTATTGATCAGCGCCAGGTGCGAGAACGCTTGAGGAAAATTGCCGAGCATAACGCCGTTGGCGGCATCATATTCCTCACTAAGAAGACCCAGGTCATTGGCGCAGGCTATCACGGAACCCAGCAAGTCTCGCGCTTCGGCAAGTTGTCCAAGGTGTATCAGGTTGTCAGCCAGCCAGAAGGTGCAGATGATGAACGACCCTTCGGAGCCGATAAGCCCGTCGTCGTAGTTGGTGTAGCGATAGACGAACCCTTGCTCGTTGGTCAGTTCTTTCTGGGTCGCCCTGAT
>PYIL01071112.1_pt1 | contig 13691 bp, 17 predicted proteins | sample 3578041 | NCBI WGS metagenome assembly PYIL01 (sample SAMN08408023, study PRJNA431606) | Marine metagenome isolate SA_KN192-05_S13_150m, whole genome shotgun... | biome: marine; feature: oceanic pelagic zone; material: water; isolation source: 150 m water sample, 0.2-0.8 um fraction ... | reverse complement strand
GTTGAGGCTAATGTGGCAGAATTAAAAAATGTGGTTTTACCAGTGTTTGTTTTACCTATAATTCCAATCCTGATTACCATGAATTATTTTCCAGTTTATTGTATTTATCTGATTATTTTTTGATTTTATTTTCTATATTTGAAATTGCATTTTTAATCTCTTTTAAATTCCATTTAATCTCGTCTAATTGTTCTGGAGTGATTTCATCATGCCATTTTTCAAGAATTGTTTTTGTAATTTCAGTGCAATTGTATAATACACCCCAGTATGGATGATGCTCTGCTGTCGTATATGCTAATTCTGCTGCATCCTCCACTCCAAGTTTTGCTCTTGTAACAGAGTCCATCTTTTCTCCAAAAATTTTTACAGAATCAAAATCAAGATCAGATTCCACCTTTATCTGAGTCTGTTTGTTCTCAAATTTTTCTACTAAAAGTTTTAGCTCTTCATAAAATGTTTGAAATGAGTTTTCGGACATTATGTTAACCGTCGATGTTCTGCCAGCATACATCTGTTAAAAACTACATCAATGCCGGCATCATGTGCTAATTGTTCTGCTTCTTCATTGTGTATTCCTTCCTGAAGCCAAATAACTTTGGGTTTTTTCTTTATTGCTCCTTTGATAATTGATAACACCTGATCTGATGGTCTAAACACATCTATAATATCAATCTCATCAGGTACATCGGTAATCTCATCATAGCATTGTTTTTTCAATATAATATCAGAATTAGGATTGACAGGAGTAACATCATATCCATTTTCATGCAAATATTTTGGTACATAGTGTGCAGCCTTGTCTGGATTTTTTGACATTCCAATTACAGCTACCTTTTTCATCTTTAAGATTTCTAAAATTTCTTTATCTGAATGTGGATCATCGTCCATGGAAAAAAATTATTTTTAGAACTAATATGTTAATCGTCATGCTCGTGTGCAGTCAAATGGCAATCACAATTACAGAGTTCAGTGGTATGATTATTTTGGCAATCAATACACTCAAAGTGTTTGTGGTTTTCACAGCTGGAGCAAATCATGATTGATTGTATAATTACAATTTTGTATTAATATATGTCGAAAACTTTGATTATTATTACGAGAAATATGCGTCAGAATTGTGGATATTTCTGTAGGTCACACACCTGATTCAGACGACGCATTCATGTTCTATGCAATGTTCACAGATAAAGTGAAATCAGATGATTTCTCGGTTACACATGTTATAGAAGATATTGAAAAATTGAATAAAAAGGCAAAGAATCCAGAATTAGATGTCACTGCAGTTTCAGTGCATGCTTGTGCATACATTCCAAATTATGTAATGCTAAGAAGCGGCGGAAGTTTTGGAATTGGGTATGGTCCGATTGTTACTGCAACAAAGCCTATGACAATCGATGAGATAAAAAAATCAAAGATTGCGATTCCAGGAGAGATGACATCTGCATTTTTGCTCTTACAATTAATGATTGGAAAGTTTGATTACGTTGTGATGAATTTTAGCGACATTCCAGAGGCTGTAAAAAATGGCAAGGTAGATGTTGGATTGGTAATTCATGAAACACAATTATCATTTGAACAGGAAGGAATACAGAAGATTCTCGATGTTGGAGAATGGTGGGATAAAGAGTCAGGAGGATTACCAGTCCCATTAGGAGTCAATGTGATGAATGAGACATTGGGCGATGAAGTAATTCATAAATTTGATTTGTATTTACAAGATTCAATAAAATTTGCAAGAAACAACATTAAAGATGCACTTGATTACGCTATGCAGTACAGTAGAGGAAAATCAAGAGAGTTGATTGAGAAATTTGTCCTCATGTATGTCAACAAAGTGACAGTTGACATGGGTGAGCAAGGAGAAAAGGCAGTTAAACTGATGTTTGAGATGGCAAAACAAAAGGGCCTAGTTCCAGAATTTGATTTAAAGATTTCAAAACCATTGTGAGAAATAGAACAAAGATAAATTGTTCATGGTGCTTATATTCAAAACATACGTACACCAATTATGAAAACAACTCAAAATAATGATTCAGTATATGATTACTCGGGACTTTTCATTGATGACGAAGAATTCTGAGCCTGTAAAATCAACATCTAGTATTTATTATACAAGGAAGAAAATTATCCATGAAGCTTTTCTTGAATTTTGACCCTTGTATAGAATGCAAAGAGATGATGACCGAATTATCATCTGAAGAGATGCTCTTTGCTGACGATGATATAAGAGCAGACGTATCAGCAAAGTTCCTCAGACATTTGACTTACAATCACAACGAAGTGGTAAAGGCAGTAATGTCAGAAGTTAAGAGTCAACAAAGAAGCCCAGAATTTGATTTATACAAGTAATTAAGCAGCCACTTTTTGGATAAGCAGTTCTTTTAGATCATCAATATTTTTTGTAGTGCTAAGCCTATTTCGTAGTTGAGCGCCACCTACAGTTCCCTTTGTAAATCGAATTGCTTGTTGTTTTATGTTTGCAAATCTAATGTTGTACTGAGATGTCAATTCAAGATATGTGACAAATGCCTCTAGTTTGTCTGTGAGTGAATAATGTTTGTATGTCCCACATTCAAGATAGTCGTTAATTTGTTCAAATATGAAAGGATTGCCCATTGCGCCTCTTCCTATCATTATATAATCACAGCCAGTGTAATCAAGAACTTTTTTTGCAATTTCAGGAGATGTGATGTCACCGTTTCCAACTACAGGCACCGACACGTTTTGTTTTAATTTTTTAATCATATCCCAGTCTGAATGTCCAGAGTATCCCTGCGACACAGTTCTAGGATGAAGTGTAATCATTTGAATTCCTTCTTGTTCAGCAATCTTTGAGATTTCTAAGAAAAGTGATTTGTTTTCTTCAGTTACACCCATTCGCATTTTTAGCGATATTGGTTTTTTGACTGTGTTTACAAGTGTGCGAAATATTTCTCTCGTGAGGTCAGAGTTTTGTAGTAAGGCACCACCAGCCATCTGTTTGGTAATGTGAGGTGCAGGACATCCCATATTGTAATCAATCATATCAAAATGAGGCTCTACAATTTTTGCAGCTTTTTCTAATGCAATTATGTTAGAACCAAACAATTGAACAGAGAGCGGTCGCTCTTTTTCAGAAAATTCTATAAATTCAGTAATATTTTTTGATTGAGATTCTAACTGTTCGTGTTTTGCAACAATTGCATTTACACTGGTTAGTTCAGTTACAACAAGTCCTGCACCCATCTTTTTACACATAATGCGTAATGCAGGATCACTGACCCCTGCCATTGGAGCTAAAAATGCCTTACTTGAGAAATGTGGAATTTGTGACATATGTAGAGGGTTTCAGAATTGTATATTAAATATACATTTCCTAAATGATGTTATGTTAGTAGACAAGAAAATTTTTGCTGGAGGCATGGCAATGATTATTGTTGGGATAGCACTTTCTGCACTCCTAACAGACATGACACCAATTGGTAGAGAAGGAATGACAGATGATGAGATTGAAGAATTTTTAATTCAGGAAAGAGAAAATGAAGATTTTACAACATTATCAGGCATCCTAGTTGGAATTGGATTTCTTTTAGTGTTGATTAGTTTTGGAGCACGTAGAAAAAGAAAAGGCGGTGCAAAGAAAACAGAGAAAAAGCCTGCAACTAAGTAAATGTTTGAAGTGTCTCAAAGAATGTATTTCTCTGAATAGGTGTACGCCCAATCTCTTTTGCTAGATTTGCTAGTTCAAAAAGAGACGAGTTTGTTGGCTTGCCAGCAGCACGATAAATTTCCTCAGAGAATGCAGTACCTACTAAATCATTTCCTCCATGAGATAATGCAACTTGAGCAAGTTTTGTTCCGTATGCAACCCAATAAACAGAAATGTTGTTGAGTGTTTTGGCAAGCATTAGTCTTGACAAGGCGATAATTTTCAGGTCATAAATGGAAGAAGACTCGTGTGTGACTTGATGCTCTTTTTCAAGTTCGGTATTATCAAGACTAAATTTTAGAGGAATCATAGTGATAAAACCACCAGTCTTTTTTTGTAATTCTCTAATTTTTATTAGATGATCAACAATGTGTTCTGGTTTTTCTATATGACCATAAAGCATTGTAACATTGCTTTTAATTCCAAGGTTGTGTGCAATCTCAATTGTATCAAGCCATTCTTGTCCAGTACATTTACCTCTAATAATTTTTTGACGAATGTCAGGATGAAAAAGTTCTGCACCTCCACCAGGCATCGAGTCTAATCCTGCATCTTTTAATCTAGATAAAATTTCAGTTACGGAATTTTTTGTTAATTTTGAGAGAAAGAAAATTTCCGCTGCAGTAAATGCCTTGATAGTCATATCGGGATGTTTGCTCTTTATTGCAGACATCATCTGTTCATAGTAATCTAATTGCAAGTCAGGATGGAAACCTCCAACTATGTGTACTTCAGTAGCACCAAGATCTTTTGCTGCTGCCACCCGTTTTTCTATTTGATCAGGAGTAAGGGTATAAGCATCATCTTCTTCTCCTTTACGGTAAAATGCACACATCTGACAGCTTGCAGCACATAGATTTGTGTAATTCATGTAATAAGATGCAGCGAAAGAGACAGTATCTCCAACAAGCTTTTTTCTTATAATATCGGCTGCGGCTCCAATGACATGCAGATTATCATCGTTTAGTATTTCTATGCCATCATCAAATGTTAATTCTTCTCCATTAATGGCATGTTCGATTGCAGTGGAATTTCCAACTAGTTCTTCTAACACAATTCATTTGATAATTGAACAAAATATAAAACATTAGAACCCAAGTCATAGCATGGTGTTACCGTTAGTTGATGAGGACAAGCCAAAGTGTTTTTTGTGTCATGACACATTTAATGACTATGAGAGTCTTCGTTATCACCAAAAAGAAAAACACCGAGATTTTTTTGAAAGCCACGAAGAACAGGAGAAAAAAGGACCAGCTCCTGGAGATGTTTCTATTTTTTAGATTTTAGCATCTCAAGTGCCTTTTGCTTTCCCATATTTGCCAAATCATAATCTTTGTCTATGACAAGTGCCTTTTTGAAGCAAGATAAAGCATCATTAATCTCACCTATCTCCCCTAATGACATTCCTTTGTATGCAAGTGCCATTGCAAAACGAGGCTTGATTTTTAGAGCAGAGTCATAACACCTGATAGCATCAGAAAATTTTGATTTTGCATGAAATAAGGTTCCTTTTCCAATTAGCGCATCCAAGTTTTTTGGATCCTCGTTTAAAACAGATTCGTAAAGCTGGAAAGATTGTGAGTTTTTTCCAATTCTTTGCAGAGTAGTAGCCTTGTCCAAAAGCGCAGGAATATTTTTCGAATCAGATTTTAGAATTTTATCGTAAAGGATGAGTGCTTCTTCGTATTCCTGATCTTCAGCAAGATCAGATGCTTGTTCCAACATTTTTTGAAATTTGTTATCCACTAATCTCTAAAGTTTTTTCTAGATAATATCCATTATTGTTTAATTTTTTTGTATATTACAAATCCAATTAATGTAAAAATTCCCGATATTATTCCCACAAATATGAACAAAGGAAAGAAATCTTCAGAGAAATATCGTGATTCAAGCCATGCATTTGGAAGTACTGTAACAAAATCATTTCCAGAAAAATCTTCTATATATCCAATAGCGACTGCAAGTTTTCCACTGGAACCATTCTTATCAAAAACTGCCATATAGTATGTGCCAGGAGCTTGTATCTCTAGATCAATTTCTTGACGTTCCCAGTAAGTGATTTGCCCAAATGGTTCATAGAACTCTTTTGATGGGATAGGTCCATCATAATCAAACACATAGGCATCATATCCTTCAGGTAGATGATAATCAAAATTCTTTTCTGTATCCAATACACGAATCTCATCAACAAGTTCTAGAAATGTTGCAGGTCCTATCAACACAAGTGATGGTGTAAAATCTTCTAGAGGTTCAAGTTTCGGAATGACAATGCTGCTGTATAATCTATCGCCTTTTTTTGCCTCAAATTTGTAAAACAATGGTTCGTCTTGTAGTTCTTCATACATGGCCCAAGATATTACGGGATTGGGAATTTCTAAAGCAGAGTCATAATTAATGTTAGTTCCATCAGTAGAAATTAGCTTGTGTCCAAATGCAGAGGCGGGAATCATTAGTAGACAAAAAAATGCTATAAACATGATTTTTTGCATAATTTTATCTCCAAATTTGACCATCAAACGCATAAATCTTCAGAGAAATATCTCGACTCAATCTGTGCATTTGTAACATAATTTATTGGCAAAAAAATAGAGATTATGGAACAACTACAAGATTCAATGGAAGATCAAGCTTGCCAAATGGTTCTGCTATTCGTAAATAATAATCCTTGTTTGAATCATATTCAAAGTTTTCATAACTACCATAACCTATTGCAGGTCCCCATAAGACATTGACAAATTTTGCTTGTCCTGGTTTTAGAACGACATTACCAGATGTAAAGTCAGAACCAGAATTTACCCATTTATGTCCTCCATCCCATACAGAATAATTACAAATAGATGGACTAGTACACATTAGAGTTTCATTTGATCCACCAATGTTTTGAACTAATATTTGTAAGTTTAAGAGAGCTTGTCCAGTTGCAGTGTATGCGATGTTATTATATTGTTTAACTCCCTTTCGAGTTTCCTCTTGCCAATCAGCAACGTAATAATATGCAACATTACCAACTTTGTATTTTTCACCTTCATTCATGTATGTATTTAGTTTGTATTCATCTTTGATTATTTTTTGGCATTCACGAATTTCTCTTTTATTTTCTCCACCTTCACATGCTGCTAATTTTTCATCTAAAGTTGAATTTCCAGATGATTTCGGGGTAGAAGTTTCTTGAGGTGCTGATTGATATTGTGATTTTGAAGCGCCGTCGTCACTCACAGCGCTTGCGCTAACTTTCATGATTCCCATTTTTATCAAATATTGGAGTGCGTTTACAAATTCATTTTCAGTTAGCGTCCCATCAGCCCACCATCCTGCATTATTTTTTACCCAACTTGGAATAGTATCAGATTCTCCTGAACTTCTAGTAGTAGATGGAACATTGATTATTCCATTTTCAACCATATACTGAACACCAGATACAAATGCTGTATCATCAATTTGCCCTGCAGCCCACCATCCTGCGTTATTTTTTACCCAGTCTGGGACATTTGCAGCATCTACACTTGTAGCCATTGTAGTCAATAGCAAAATACTTGCAATACTACCAAGTAAAACCTTCATAAAATTTTTTGATCAAATACAATATTTAAGGAGTGCCAAATTGATTTTCTAGTGACTAACTTGTCCCATTACATTCAAAGTTTAATTCAATAGATAATTTGAGAAAATATGCCAAAATTTTCTTTCGTAAAACAGGTTGACATTGATAGAGACAAATTCTTTGCAATCAGTACATGTTATGAAAAGTTTACAGAAATCTTACCAGATTATTTCAAGGAATTGAAAATAGTTGAGAGAAACGGGAATGTAACAAAGATCTTTGAGACACTTAGTTTCTTGGGGAAAACAGTTAGCGTAACTACTGAGCATGTGGTTGAAAAACCAGACAGACATGTTGTTAGAATGCTTGACGGACAGGCAAAGGGCACCATATTTGACGAAAGATATGAAAAGGCAGGTAAAAAGACCAATGTTACAATCGAGGTAGATTTTGTGTTATCAGGGGGATTGAAGATTTTGGGAATATTTGCAAAAAGTAAGATACAGTCCAATATGGAAAAAGTCTTAGACGAGTTTGCCAACTATGCAAAAAGTCAATCACAGTGATTTGAGATATTTTTTTATTAACGGATGTGCTAAAATGGCACTATGTGCTGCAGAATCAGTTCCAATACCATAACTAACAGTAGAATCACCTACAAAAAATAACCCATCGACATTAGATATAGAATGTGGCATTTTATTTTTCCAAACCAAACCTGGTTCTTTAACAACGGCCTCTACAAGTTTCCAGGCCATAGGTCTATCCCACAATAAAGAATCATCAAAGTCAGGATAAATTTCAGATAATTCTTGTTTCATTTTTGAGACAAGTTCTTTGATTCTTACAGGATCTTCAGTTTCTTCAGACTTTACAGGTGTGCCAACTATAATGAGATGCTCACCTTTTGGAGATACTGATGGAGTAATATTTGAAATAAAAAATATGCCTTTTGAAACATAGTTTTCACCTACTGGAAACACAACCTGACGTTCATCAAGCCTTTTTGATAATGCAAAATGAACCTCCACTACAGATGTGGTTTTGTTTAGTCTGTTTGTTTTTTTAATAAAATCATCATCAAAAATTCCAGATTCAAATAATTGATTTATGGCATGATATGCAGGATATGAAATGATTACACAGTCAGTTTCAACAGTTTTGCCATCAGATAATTCGATTCCGGTAACTTTTTTGTCGTGAATAAGCACCTTTTTGATGGAATGGCTCAGATTTACCTGGGAATGATTTTCCGTCACATAATTTGCCATGACCTCACTAATTCGGTCATATCCACCCATAGCAGGATAAGCAAATTCGCTTGTTCCACCTTTGAAAGGATTAGCACGAATTATGGTTCTTGCAAACTCACCTAACGAAATATGTTCAGGAGAGTCAGCAAAAGCGAGCATACAAACAGCATTGAAAAACTGCTTTGAATGAAAATCAAGTTTGGATGTAACTCGAGTGAGAGGTACAGAGTCTAATTGCTCTGCTTTTTCCATACTAGTAAATGCCATAGGTAGTAAAATTTTCAGCAAAGAGATTCGACTCTTAAATGGAATTAATGACATTTTGAGGATATCACAAATTCCTTTTGGATATGTATGGAACCCATTGTCATAAAATGCAATTTTGTCTACGATTGCAAGTTTCAATCTAGATTCTATTTTAATATCTTTGAGAATTTCATAGATGGCAGATTTTTTGTAAAATGGCATTATATGAAAACCATTATCTAAAATATGGTTTCGAAACTCCGTGGAAGCGGTTCGTCCACCTACACGATCAGATTTTTCATAAACAGAAACAGGAAATCCGTCGTTGACAAGAAGAATTGCTGTTGACAAACCACCGACTCCAGCACCAATTATGACGACTGGTTTTGTCGATGATTTTTTTGAAATCTCTTTAGTTTGGTTATTGGAATTCATTTTATGCAGAGGCAGATGTTGTTGGATGATTTACTACCGCTCGTTTCTTGTTTCTAGATTTTGTTCTCAAAATCATTTTACAACAATGGCAGCGAATTGATTCAGTGTCAAGCCATACTTCACACCAACTGCAACGTTTTAGTCCAAATCGATATTTTTGAGAGTTTGGAACTTTGATTACTTTGTTTGGCGTACATATTCCTTTACATGATGCTCCCATGAATTAAATTTGTAATTTTGATATTTAACGGTTATGCACTAGATTAGACTAGTGCTAATTTTTTACATTTTACGTGTTATTATGAAACCATCTTCTTTTGTTTAATTTTTCTATAGTTTCATACAGTTATCCAACTAGGGATTTTGCGTTTTGTATATTTCATAATTTTTTGTTTTCTCAGTTGATAGTAATTTCTATATGATTTAATCACGTCACCCTCTATCTTACATTCATCAGGCATCGCTCTAGCCCAACTTGTAAGACCGATATCAGGTAAATCCGGTAACGGTAAATTTTTAATCACATCAAAAGATTTGTGATTGGTTTTTTTGCTATATCTATATCGGTATTCATTGTTTAGTTCTTTCGTCAGATTTGTAAGCCATTCATAGTTTGAAATACTCGATCTAACCCATTTTGTACATGGATGATTAACGAAAGATTTTCTATATGGAATTTCATACTTGATGTCTTTGTTTGGATGTATATGATGAGTTGTGCATACCATCTGCGCAGATTCTAAAATCATTTTTACTACATGTTTATCCAAGTGTTGTTGTGCACATAATTTTGGATCATTGTCTAAAACAAAAATATTCATAGATAGATTATACAGTAAGATAATTTAAAGAAGATTCTAATCTAATGGCAATTTTTTACATTTTAACATCAGATAGCCAATCAAGCCTTTTTCAGATGACGATTGCATTTTTTTCATAGATTCAAAAAGAATTTTTTCAACATATGATGAATATTTAGTAAGGATTTTTTTGCGTAGTTCATCTCGATTGCTGATATAGTATTCGGCCAAAGGAGAATAGACATTTTTCCCAATCTCTCTGGACTGTGTGATTTCAAAACCATTTTTGGAAATTTCTTCAGTTAAATGATTTTGTGAATAGTGTTCTGATGACTAAGTAAATTTCAATATTCCAAGATTACGTAAGCTGGAATCATCAGTTGCCGTTGGAATTGCAAGTGTAAGAATTCCGTCATCTTTTAAAACTCGGTTTGACTCAGAGAAAAAGTCACCAATAGGTTTGAAGTGTTGTGCAGATTCTAGTGCAATAACACGATCCAATGACAAATCTGCAAAAGGGAGCATTCTTGCAGTAGAGTTTAGTTTAGATATATTACCAGAATCAACAGACTGCAATTGAGAGAAACTAACATTTACTGACGAGATTTGTAGTGAAGGGCACTCTAAATTCCAAATTTTTGCAGGACCTAGAATGCCACTTCCAACATCAGCAATCACTTGTGCCGAGGAGATTTCAGCCATTTCACCAACCATCTTACAGAGTTGTTTTTGGGCATCAACTGGATGAGATGTAGAATTATTCCAAAATCCAAAGTTCAACATGTCACCTCCAGTAGAGATTTCCATTATAGGAGATAGTGAATCATATAGCTTTACAACGTCATTTTCATTTCGTCTAAACGTCCATAGTAAAAGATCTACAGGATTAATTGACATAATAAAAATAAAAAAACAGCGGATATATGATTTTAAGGTAAATCCACTAATTCTTCAACACAGTGCTTGTGAACCCAAACTTCATCTGCATTTCTAGCAATTTCCTTGCCTTTGCGGATATCATCACCACAACTTTTGCATTTTCCATCAAATCTTGCTTTCATGGTTTAGATATGACGTGTGTCGCTAAATGTGATTCCTTGCAGATTTAGCTAACCAAAACGTAGTCAAAATTCAATTTTTCCTCATATGTGGATCAATTTTTTTGTGCATTTTTGTCTATCAAAAGAGGCAATTTCCATATTATAGATCAAATTTGAAGTTATGATATGCAAACTGAGGAATCCAAGTCAACGGATACACAAGATTTTTGGGAAGATGCCAACAAGTATTCCTGGTCAAATGGAGAATATGAATTTCTAAAGGAAATGTCATTCATTATGGTGAATTTACATCATCAAAATAATTCAGAAGAATAAAAGTGGATCCGGCGAGACTTGAACTCGCGACCTCTGCAGTGTGAGTGCAGCATCCAAACCAGGCTAGACGACGGATCCAAGATGATTTTCTAGTGCGCATTATTTAGACGTTGAATGTGTTTTCAAAAGATATAGAAGCAGATCACTTTGAAAGTAATCGTGCAGAAATATGAAAAGGGTCGATGGGATCTAGACGACCTAGTCAAGAACCCTACAAGACAATCATTTGATAGAAAGATCAATGAAATACAAAAACAATCTGAATAATTTGCAAAGAACAAATCTCTGTTAAAACCAAATATTTCATCAAAGAGATTTTTACAACTACTCCATGAGATTGAAGATATCACAGAGAGATCAAGCAAGATTGGAGGATATGCAGGACTAAAATTTTCAGAAGATACACAGTCAGATGAGGCAACTGCATTACTAACTAGAATTTCCCAGTTTGGTTCAACTATCGAAAACAAAATGCTGTTCTTTGATTTGTGGTGGAAAAAGCAGATAGATGAGAAAAATGCCGAAAGACTAATCAGAAATGCAGGAGAATTAGCAGACTATCTAAGATACAAAAGACTTGTTGCAAAATATGCACTGACTGAACCTGAAGAAAAGATAATCAATACGTTAGATGTTACAGGAATTTCTGCATTAGTAAAAATTTATGATAAAATAACTAACGCGTTTACATATACAGTAAATGTAAATGGTAAGAAAAAAACAATGGGAAGAGAGCAGCTTACAACGCTTGTCAGAAATAAGAGTTCAAGGATTAGAGAGGCATCTTACAAATCACTCTTGACAAAGTATCAGGAAAACAAGGGAGTGATTGGTCAGATTTATCAAAATATTGTACTAAACTGGAGAAATGAAGGAGTCGATATGAGAGGATTTACAAATCCAATATCAGTTCAAAACATCTCAAACGATATAGATGATAAAACGATTGATGTGATGTTACAGGTGTGCAAGAAAAATGCACCGGTATTTCAAAAGTATTTTCAACAAAAGGCAAAACGAGTTGGAGTAAAGAAACTTAGAAGATATGACTTGTATGCACCATCAAAGAATAGTAGACAAGAAAAAAATTACACATTTGATCAAGGAACAAAACTAGTTTTAGATTCACTTAACAGATTTAGTCCAAAGATTGCAGAATATGCTTCACGTGTTTTTAATGAAAACCATATTGATTATTCTCTAAGACATGGAAAAAGAGATGGAGCATTTTGTAGTACCCCACTCCCATATATCACACCATTTGTTTTAATCAACTATACAGGAAAATCAAGAGACGTATTCACGTTAGCACATGAGATTGGACATGCAGTACATAGTGTTGCAGCATCTGAGAAATCAATTTTAATATCGGATGCACCTCTGCCTCTTGCAGAAACTGCATCCACATATTCAGAATTATTACTATATGACAATATTTCAAGTCAGATTTCAGATGCAGAGAAATCTACAATGCTGTCAGATAAGATTGATGACTTTTATGCGACAATTGGAAGACAATCATTTTTCACGCTATTTGAGATTGAGGCTCATAATCAAATTGCAAACTCCATCACAGTGGATGAAATTTCTAACATTTACAGAAATAATCTAAAGGAACAATTTGGGAATTCAATTGACATATCAGATGACTTTGGAATAGAATGGAGTTGCATTCCACATTTTTATCACTCTCCATTTTACTGCTATTCATATTCATTTGGAAACTTACTTGCAGTTTCACTATTCCAAACTTACAAAAATGAGGGAGACCGTTTTATCTCCACATACACAGATATTCTGTCTGCAGGAGGATCACAAAAACCAGAAAAACTTCTCAGAGAGCATGGACTTGACATATCCAAGGCAAAATTTTGGCAAAGTGGATTTGACTATATAAAAAAGCAAGTGGACGATCTAGCAAAATTATAGGTTAATGAAATGTGGGGCCGGCAGCCCGAGCCATCGGACTGCCGGCGTGTTCCCCAACGGTTTGAATTCGATGTCATTTAAGCAGAAATACACTAGTGATTTAAACGTTATAGCATAATCAGTAAACTAAATAAAATAATACAAGTTTCATTGAATATGATAAAGTCAGTATTACTGCTTGGGATATTATTTTCATTAATACTAATCATACCTTTTGCTAGCGCACAACAATTTGAAAAGGCAACGTTTCAAGAGAGTGCATCAATAATTTATGATCAAAAAATTTCAGGATCAATCATTACATCAATAGGATTTGAGACCACAAGTAATGAAGAGATAAGATTCCCTGGAGAATTAATTGAAAAGATTAACGCCAATGAAAAGATTAGAGCAGTAGTTTTTACAAATGCCGGAGAATGTGTG
>PYIL01275967.1_pt1 | contig 13715 bp, 14 predicted proteins | sample 3578041 | NCBI WGS metagenome assembly PYIL01 (sample SAMN08408023, study PRJNA431606) | Marine metagenome isolate SA_KN192-05_S13_150m, whole genome shotgun... | biome: marine; feature: oceanic pelagic zone; material: water; isolation source: 150 m water sample, 0.2-0.8 um fraction ... | reverse complement strand
GTCCAGGTGAAGGTGTGCTCTCCGTCCCGAATCATTTCAAAGGGTTGGTTCCAACGGTCATTGCCGGTCACGTGTCGGTGGAGGCCGAGCAGCAACCCGAAGAACCCCTTGAAGAAGAGCATCCCGTCGGCGGCTATGGGGTCCATCTGCACGCCGTAAGGGGCGATGCCGTTGGCGGTCCAGCCCGGCACGTCGTAGTCGCCCCACAGTGCTCCGGGAATGAGGGGCTTCCAATTATCGGGATAGGAGCCTCGGTCGGGGTCGGGGCCGAACTGAGTCAACCAGTCTGACGCGGCCCACCAGGAGGTGTGGCGGGTTACAAGCTCGTCGAGGATCTCGGAGTAGGTCTCCCGCCAGGCTGGCGTGCGATCAGCCATCAGGGCGATCGAGTAGGCCGAGTCGACAAGGTCGAATCGATGCCATGACAGCATCGGTTCTCCGGTGCGGTCGTCCCAGTGGGGGTGGGGCCGACCGTCTCGACTCCAGTCGTCAGGGGTGGTGGCCTTGCGGTACAGGTATCGGAGCCAACCCAGAGAGTGCTCGTCCAGTGGCATTGGCTCGGTCATTTGTCGAGGTCCTCGAACAGGAGGCTGCAACAGGTCAGGGCTCCTTCGGCTCGGGCCAGCTCGGAGGCATCGACAGTATGGACCTCGTAGCCGGCATCGACGAGGCGCTGGGCGGTACGGGGGTAGGCCGCAGCGGCCACTACAGCGTCGCCCACCCCGACGACGTTGGCCGCTCCGGGCTCCGACGGGTCGATGGTGACGCACAGGCGGTCACTGAACTGGTCGACGTCGACCCGGTCCGGGTCGACTAGGAGCGTGTCGGCGTCGATGGCGGTTACTGCCGACTTGAGGTGGAGGCAGCCGTGGACTTCGACGGGATGGACGCGGTAGCCGTGGTCGGCCACTGCGCTTCGGAACTGTCTGACCGCGTGGTGGTTGCTGCGGGAGGTCAAGCCGATCCAAACGTCACGACCGGCGACCAGGACGTCGCCGCCGTCGATGGTCCCCGGAGCCTCGATGCGATCCAGCGCCCGGTACGACATGAGGGCCTGCTCGATGGTCGGTCGTTCACCACGGCGGGACTCAGCGCCTGGTCGGGTGATGATCGCCACCTCGTCGAGCACGACAGCTACGTCCTCGACGAAGACCGAGTCCGGAAGGTCGGGTTCGGCTGGCAATTGTTCCACCCGGCAGCCCAGATCAGCCAACGCTGCCGCGTAGGCAACGTGCTGAGCGCGAGCAACGTCGACGTCGATCGAGGAGCGTTCGAGGTGGGTCAGCTCACAGTCCCCAATGGCGGGGCTGACCTCCCGGGTGATGGCGACCAGCATCGGGCAACCGTAGTGCGGCCACCTCTTGTGGCCCTTGCTTAGACGTCGGGGTGGTCGTCCAGGTAGGTGACCTGTAGGTCGCTGGCGAGGATCGAGCCGAGGGCGTCGAGCAGGCCAGTCTCAATTCGCCATGCAAGGTAGGCCTCATGGTTGGCCCGGGTGGCAAACTTTTCCCAGAGAACGATGTTGTCAGGGTTGTCTGCGTCGGTGTACGCCTCTATGGATTCACAGCCGTCAAAGGCACGGGTCGCCGTTAGGCCCTGTTCGCTTCGCAGGATGGCGAGGAGTTCGACGCCCTTACCTGCTTGGCAAGGGAAGAGAGCATGGACAGTCTGTGACATCTTGTTTCCACCATCTGTTGGGCGTCCCACGGTTGGGATGCTTGATGGTTGACTTCACCACGAGTCCCGGCGGGTAGTCAAACCAGACAGGTCCACTGGCCTGGGGGGGCGACTGTCCTCATGCGGCCAATGATTTGGCTACACGGCGGAAGGAGACATCGATACGAGTTCGGATAGCTAGACGTTCCTCTCCTGCTATCCTTCGCATCGGTCTTGATAGGCCGCGGGTCGCCCCGCAGGAGTCTGGTTGGCGGGGAATCCGGGTTTGGGATGAAGAGCGATTGCCAGCGCTACCTATCTACGGCGGCTGATGCGTGTAGGAGGAAATGGACCGTGAGTGCGCCGCTCCGTCCGGGGGACCTCAAGGCCGACGAAGGTGCTCTTGAGGCGGTGTGGGCATCGATGCTGTCGAAGTTCTTCCGAGGTGGAGAACTCGCCGAGGAATGTGCACTGCACGTATCGTGCCCGCACTGTGGTCAGGGTGACGCTCGCCAGGAGTTCGTGCAGGCTGGATTCCGCCATGCCACCTGTCGGTCGTGCGAAACCGTCTACGTGAGTCCTCGACTTACGGACGAATGCATTGAGCAGTTGTATAGCGATGAGTATTACAACGTGCTCTACGCCACATCCGAGCTTCCGATGTTCGAACAGCGGACCCGTCTGATAGGGCGTGGAAAGTTCGAGCAGTTGATGGACCTTTACGTGGATTCGAAGCCGGGACGGGTGCTTGATGTCGGCGCCGGTATCGGTGAAGTTCTAGAGGTCTTTGGGATGGAGGGTTGGTCGACGCACGCCATCGAGATGAACCCTGTAGCCGTGGAATGGTTGCAAGGCCGTTCCCATGACGATGTATTCCACGGCCGCCTCGAGGACTTTCACGCCGCTGAGGGAAGTTTCGACATCATCATGGCTTGGGGGGTGGTCGAGCACGTTCTTGACCCCGATGACTTCCTCGATCGAGTACACCGTCTGCTTGCCCCCGGCGGCATGTTCGTTTCCGAGGTTCCGCATGCCCAAAGCCTCCTGGTGGACGTGGTCAGGAACACCAGTCTGGATCCCGGGCGGATCGTCATCGGAGAACAACACATCAGGCTCTACTCGACCGGGGCCTATGTCGAACTTCATGAGCGGAATGGCTTCGTTGCCAATCACATGCAGACCAACGGACTTGATGTGGCGACGATTTGCGGAAAGGCTGGCGTCAGCCTTCCGGACGACCTGCTAGCAGCGATGCAATCTGGAATAGACGAGAGGATGTACGGTGACCTCCTCCGTGGATTCTGGCGACGAAGCGACTGAGGACCTGCAGCGCAGGTCGCCATCAACTTCGGCATACACGTGGGGACCCGAGGTGACACCGTTCGGATCTTTTGGCTTGAGCGACAGAGCGTCGACGCCATACGCCTTGTGTCCACGCAGGTGAGTCTGACGACCCGGGTTTCTTTCCGGGACTCCGTGGTTCCGCTACAACCGGTCGAATCGTCGTCGCTGTGAGTGACCCGGCGTTGCATCTCCTGGTCTGGGATAGCGATGGGGTTCCGCCGTCGGAACATGCCGTCTGCTCATGGAACGGCTATTCGGGGTCTGGCCAGATCTGCTATCTGTTCAGTGAGGTCGACGAGCACGCAGACGCCATCCGGGACCAGTACGTGTCCTGGATTGACGAAGTGGGCCAGAGCAGCGTGGGTCGCCGGCGGGTGGTCGATTGGCTGCGAGTCGGAGGGACGGGGTTCAGCGTCTGGTGGATGACGAGCCTCTTCGAGAAGAGCTTCGTGGATGCACCGACCATGGCCCGAATCGCGAGGGTGCTTGCCTTGGATGCCATCCTCAATGAGCGGAACCCGTCGAAGGTCACCGTGGTCAGCGACCTCCCGGAGGTCCGGCAATCTATTCGGCGTCTATGTCGACGACGCGGCATCACATGCAGGACACGGAGGGCCGGTAAGGAAGACATCAGAGTTCGTGTGAGGCGGTTGATTGGTCTCATCGTCCCTAGCCCACTTCGCGCAGCGTGGGCCGTTCTGCACTACTTCGTCCAGAGTCGACCGGCCCGCGGAGTCCGGCCAGCAAAGTGGTATAGCGGATCGGATTCGATCCTGATGATCTCCTGTTTTGGACAGATGACCTCCGAGGAGGCGAAGGCGGGTAAGTTCGAAACCCGCTACTGGACGGGTCTTCGAGAAGTCCTCAGCGGCGAGGGCCTCACACCTAACTGGCTTCACTACTTCGTGCCGTCGCCGACGGTTCCCCACATGACCCGAGCGGCCGGGCTCCTAACGGATATCGACGCCAGATCGGACCATCGGGAGGCCCATGCTCTCTTGGAGTCCTATTTGACTCCTCGAGCCGTCATTCGCGTGGTGATCCGATGGCTTCGCCTTGCGCCATGCACCGTCGTGCTCCGGGCGCTGGGTGGCCGGTCGTTCGGGTCGTCGACCCACCAGGTCCTGTGGCCCCTGGTGCGCCAGCAATGGAGGGACGACGCCAGAGGAGCACGATCGGTGCACAATCTGATCTGGATGGGGTTGTTCGACGATGCGTGTGCCGACCTGCCTCGACAGAATCGGGGCATCTTCCCGTGCGAGGGAACCTCCTGGGAGCACGCGTTCATCCACGCATGGAGGACACACGGCCATGGTGAGCTGATTGGTGTGCCTCACGCGACGGTGCATCACTGGGACGTCCGATATTTGAATTACGCAGAGGGACGGGGCGAGCTAGGAGAACTCGCACTCCAGAAGCCGGATCGCCTGGTCAGGAACAACGTGACAGCGGGTACGGCCTTCAAGGTCATGGGGCTTGCTCCAGAGTCCATCGTGGACTGCGAGTCCCTGCGGTACAACTACCTCTTGGGTCTCCCTCGACCTAGTCGAGTGGGTCGGTCGGGGTCACCACGCGTGCTGGTGCTCGGCGAGATGCGCCGATCAGCGACGGAGAGGATGCTCGCCCAGATGGCTGAGGCCGTTGGGCGGCTTGACATCAGCATCACGTTGAAGCCCCATCCGAGTTCCCCAATCAATCTGGAGAGGTGTCCTCTTCCCGGCCTCAAGACGGTGGATCGCCCCCTGGCCGAAGTGTTGCCAGACTTCGATCTGGTGGTCGCCAGCCATGCAACGGCAGCGGGCATCGAGGCCTACCTCGCGGGACTTCGGGTCGTCATCTGGCTGGATGCCGACGACCTCAACCTCAGCGACCTCCGAGGCGTTGCCGGGGTGAAGTTCGTTGGTGGCACAGAGGAACTCAGGGCGGGCCTCACCTACGCTGCCCGGCCGACGATAGACCCGCCGGCTCCGTCTGAGTTCTTCTGCCTCGATGGAGACCTGTCACGTTGGCGAAAGCTGCTTTCTGACCGAGTCGGCTGAGACAACGGGAGCGTGACCTGCCGGTCATGTCGTTGCCCACTCGCCCCCGCAGAGTGTGAGTGTCGAAGTGCCAGTCTTCCTGTTCCACACTCTGGAGAATTCGATGACTGTTGGGCGCGCGATTCCCGGATTCGGTTCCGACTGTACGATGGCCACCCGGCCTCATCGAGGAGGTAGCTCTTGAATCGATGAAGAGCACCGCGGTTCTTATCAGCACTGCGAGAGGAGGAATAGTTGATGAAGGAGCGTTTCTCCAGGCCCTCGTCGAAGGGCGGCTGGCGGGGGCAGCTCTTGATGTTTTTGCGACGGAACCGCCGGTCGGGTCCGAGCTTCTGGGCCTGCCGAACTTCCTCCCAACACCGCATATCGGGGGGAGTACCCACGAGAGCTACGAGGCGATGGGGCGGGCAGCGATCATCGGACTTGATGAAAACGTCGTTCCTGATGTGTGAGCGGCCTTGACGACAGTATTCTCCGAAAACTCAGCCGATCGAGGAGACATCAAAGCGTGGCCGACCAGCTAGGGGAGAAAGGGAAGTCGGCGTTCTCCCACCCCGGCATGCTCGAGTTCTTTGCGGACAGTCGCCGGAGTCCCGCGGATCTCTACCCGTCGGAGCGCCGGTTCCTTCCTTGGCTGGCCAGCAGGTCGGCGGCCGTTCTGGACGTGGGTTGCGCGGTAGGTGGCTTCGTTGACATCTGGACCCACTTCGCTCCCGAGATCTCCTACGTGGGGTCAGATGTATCACCGGAGTTGGTTGATGCCGCCAGGAAGTTACGTCCGTCCGTCCGCTTCGAGGTGGGCGATGCGAGTCTGGGGTTGCCCTTCGCTGGTCGGAGCTTTGATGTTGTCCAGGCCCTCGGCTGGCTTCATTGGGAACCTCGATTCGCGGACTCCCTCCGCGAGCTATGGCGGATTGCTGACGACCATTTGTTCTTCGATGTCCGTTTGGCTTGCCCCGGGGGAGGTACCAACATTGGGCGGCAGCGCCTTGCGTTCGATGTCGGGGCTCAGGGAGAGGAGACGGCGACGCCGTACATCGTCGTCGATCTCGGCGAACTCGTTGATCTGCTGCTCGCGCTGGAACCGTCGCGACTTCTGGCCTACGGATACCTGGGCCCCCCTGATGATCTCGTTGATGGCATTAGCGGGGAGGTCTGTTTTGCGACGTTCGTTCTGGAGCGGCCTTGTTCCAAGGGTTCGACTTCCGGCGATTCCATGGAATCGCCTACCAGGGCGTGGGTTGATCTGCCGTGGGACCTACCGAATCGTCCCGGCCTCAATCATGTCGGGGCTCTCTCTGAGGTCGTGCCGGTACCCGAGGTGGGCGGCCGTTGATGAGCGGTGACGGTGCGGCGCAACACCCTGTGCCTCGTTCGGCAGTAGGCGACCCTGGGTTGACGCGACCAGACTGGATTACGCCACCGGAGCGGGACCCGGACCTGCTGTGGCTGGACAAGAACGAGAACGGCGATCCGGAGATGGTTGATCTGGTGGCCAGCTTGCTCGGGCGACTGGATCCACGAATCGTGTCGACATATCCAGAGTTGAGCAGGCTCTACCACCTCCTGGCCGATCATGTTGGTGTCGAGCCATCGATGGTTGTTGTGACTGGCGGTGCAGATGGGGGAATTCGGTCGGTCTTTGAAGCATTTGTCTCACCGGGCGATGCGGTCCTGCGCTTCGAACCCACATATGCCATGTTCGACGTTTACGGACACATCTATGGCGCCCGTCAGACCGTGGCGGATTATCAGGCCTCCGCCGATGGGCCTGTCCTCGATCTAGACGTTCTTCGCTCAAAGTTGGCATCGGTAACGCCACGTCTGGTCTGCCTTCCGAATCCTGCCAGTCCCACTGGCACGGTTCTCGATCTGGAAACCCTCGCCTCGATTGCTGAGCTCGTGGCCGACCATGGCGGCGTACTCCTGGTGGACGAGGCGTATCACCCGTTTCACCCGGTTACGGCTATCCCGCTGCTCAGAGATCATCCCAATGTGATTGTGGTCCGGACCTTTTCAAAGGCCTGGGCATTGTCTGGTCTCCGGATCGGGTACTGCGTGGCCGCCCAGGAGACGACTCGACTTCTGCACAAGGTCCGGCCTGGATACGAAACCAATTTCGTCGCAGTCCGAATGGCTGAGGCCCTTCTTGCCGAGGAGGCCTCCATGTGGCAGTCGGTGGAACGGCTTAACGAGGGCCGTGACTGGTTTCTCGGGGAGATGTCGGCTCTAGGACTCCGAACGGCGCCCAGCGGAGGAAACTTCCTTCTCGTGGATTTCGCAGATCACGCGCTAGCGGTACACAGCGCCTTGGAGGACCTGGTGCTGTATCGGAGGAACTTCGGCCACCCGAGTCTCGCGGGTTTCAGTCGATTCTCGGCAACTACAGCGGTTCGGTTCGCCCCCGTAGCGGCGAGAGTGCGGGCCGTGGTCGAGGCTGGGCAGTAACCTTGCCCGAACCGTCGGCGACCTGTGGTGTTCCTTCCCTCGGAGTCTGTGTCATTTTGGCGAGATCGGAAGAACAGGTAGGTCGCTTGTGACGAGTGCAGTTGTGAATGTCGGGATCGTCGGGTGCGGACGAATCTCAGGTCATCATTGCAGGTCAGTCGTCGGACTCGACACTTGTTCGCTCGTAGCGGTCGCCGATCTGGACATCGAACGCGCAGAGGCTTATCGGGACGAGTTCGGCGCGTTCGCTTACGCGGACTATCGGCGGATGCTCGAGGATCATCCGGAGATCGACACCGTCGTGGTGGCAACTCCATCGGGCATGCACTACGAGCATGCCATGGAGTTGATCGTGGATTACGGGAAGAACGTGATCGTCGAGAAGCCGACCTTCATGCGGTCATCGCAGGTCTCTGAGGTCTACCGGACGGCAGCAGAGCATGGGGTCCAGGTGTTTGCCATCTTCCAGAATCGGTACAACCTGGCTGTGCAGCGCGTCTGGGCTGGAATCGAGTCCGGGGAGCTCGGGGCGGTCCGGTCAGCGTCGGTCCGTGTCCGCTGGTGTCGTCCGCAGCGCTATTACGACATGGCACCTTGGAGGGGCACGTTCTCCATGGACGGTGGGTGTCTAACAAATCAGGGTATTCACCATGTCGATATTCTTCGAAACCTGGGTGGTGAGGTCGCCCGGGTCTGTAGTGCTCATCGAACCCTTGGGGCCGAGATTGAGGTAGAGGATCTCGCTACCGCAGTATTCGAGTTTGAGTCCGGAGCTCTCGGGACGCTCGAGGTGACCACGGCGGCACGACATGACGACTACGAGGCCAGCGTTTCTCTGGTTTGCGAAAACGGGCTCGCCCAGATCGGCGGCATAGCAGTCAACGAACTACAGGTCTATTCCCCCGACCCGCAGGCCTGTCGGTCACACACGGAGGATTTTTCGGGGAACATCTACGGCAAGGGTCACGGAATGGCGTACAGGGAGATAGCAGCGGCCCTTGTCGGCACAGCCAACTATCCGATCGATCGGTCAGACGTGGAGGGGACTATCCGCCTACTCAACGCCTTTTACGTCTCGGCAGAGACGGGTCAATGGGTCGACGTGGAAGACGCCGGAGACAGTCGCCGACTCGGCGAGATGGATGACACGCTTGCTGACCTCTACCGAACGCGGCGTGCCCAATGACTGCAGGGTTGGGCGAACGCGACGGGGTGTCGTGCCCCCGTGTGGTGGGCGTTATTCCGGCACGGATGGCAGCGTCTCGTTTTCCCGGCAAGCCCCTCCACCCGATTCTCGGCGTCCCGATGTTGGAGCACGTCATCCGTCGCGCGGAGATGTACGAGCGCTGGGATTGTCTGACGTTGGCCACTTGTGACGAAGAGATCCGAATATTCGCTAGGGGTATGGGCATCTCGTGCGTGATGACCGGTAATCACCATGTGCGCGCACTGGACAGGGTGGCTGAGGCCTATGAGTCGATTGTCTCATCAGACGTCCTGGGCGGAGGGCCTAACGACGATGACGTAGTCGTATGCGTTCAGGGAGATGAGCCGATGATGCGTGCCGACATGGTGGAAGCGGTCGTGGCGCCGCTCTTGGCCGACCCGGGGGTCCCGGCCACCGTTCTTGCCATGCACATTATCGACGAGGGCATCTGGCGTAATCCCGACACAGTCAAGCTGATCTCAAACGAGGTCGGGGAGGTGCTCTACACCTCCCGGGCGCCGATTCCCCATGGCCGGGAAGGGTTCTCTCCGGGCCTTCTGGCGAGACGTATCTACGGGATCTTTGCATTCCGCTGGAGGCATCTTCGGGCCTTCACGGAGCATGAGGAGACGAGACTCGAACGAGAAGAGTCATGCGACAGCAACCGGATTCTAGATATGGGGTTTCGACAGGTGATTGCCCCCTACCCACACCTTGATTCATTTGCGGTGGATAGCCCGGAAGATGCTCTTTTGGTTGAACAGCACATGGTGGATGATCCGGTATGGGCGAGCTACCGATAGGTCGCTACTGCAGGTTTGGTCTGAATCGTTTGACCCCGTGGAGGTTGATGTCGGCGGCATGCGGGTACTGTCCGTCCGGTCACATCGTGGTCCAGCAGCGATAGGCGGCCGCCGGACGGACGGCTGCGGTTCTTGGGAAGGCCGGTCGCTGCAAGTACTAGTGGGACTAGAGGCATGACTCGGAGCGATATAGATGTGGCCGAGGAGGTGCTTCGGAATGGCATCGACCAGCTAACCCAGCAACAACCTGCGGAGGACATTGAGATGACCCGGATCGGATATCAGATTCCAAACTTCACCTACCCGGAGACTCCGGAGGCGGTGATATTTGATTCGGTCGTCGCTCAGGCCAAGGCGGCAGAAGCCGCAGGCTTTGACCGAGTCTTCGTGATGGACCATTTCTACCAACTGCCGGGCATCGGAGCTCCAGAAGAGCCGATGTTCGAGTGCTATTCGATCCTCTCGGCGTTAGCTCAGCACACAGAGAAGGTGGGTCTCGGTGCGTTGGTGACGGGCAACACCTACCGGCATCCCACTCTCTTGGCAAAGGCGGTCACCGCTCTCGATCACGTTTCGTCGGGTAGGGCAACCCTGGGGATCGGCGCGGGCTGGTTCCAACTCGAACACGACTCTCTCGGCTACGAGTTCGGCACGTTTACTGATCGATTCGAGAAACTTGAAGAGGCCTTGAAGATCGTGATTCCGATGCTTCGTGGAGAAACAGTGAGTTTCGCTGGGAACCACTACCAAGTGTCCGACGCGGTCAACTCGCCACTACCAATCTCCCGTATCCCGGTCATGATCGGAGGTAATGGGGAGAAGAAAACCTTACGGATGGTCGCCCAGTACGCAGACGAGTCCAATCTGGCGACTGGTCCGATCTCAGACATTCCAAGGAAACTTGAAGTTCTCGAAGAACATTGCGATCGCCTAGGCCGTGACCGATCAGAGATAGTGGTGACGAAGCTGCAGATGGTCTGTGTCGCTCCGACCATGGAAGAGGCCGAATCGGATCTGCACGAGGTTGCTGCAGTAAAGGGATGGTCTGATGAGGTCATTGAGATGGCCAAGATGATTCTGATCTTCGGCGACTCGGACACTGTGGGAGAGAAACTCCAGGCCTGCATGGACACCGGTATCGACGGGATGACAATCAACCTCGCCGCCAATGGACACAAACTCGAGAGGATCGGACTTCTAGGCGAAATCGCGTTAGCAGCGATGACCTGAGTAGTACGCCCCCAGGGCGGGTCCAAACCTCGGAACGGGCATTTGGCCCCATGTCCCGGTGCCCAAGAGATGAGACCGGCTACAAGCGTGAGTGCCGGGTCCTGTTATCTACAGGTACGCGTGCCAGTCGGTCAGCACCGCTTCCATCTCATCGCCGGATTCCTCCTAGCTGAAGTGGCTTCCGGCGAGTGTTTCCTAGGTCTGGTTGGGTCAGATGCGACAGAACCGGCGCTGGGTGTCGGCCAGGATGACGCCAAGTTCTTCGTTCACGAACAACTTTGGGAATGGGCCGACGCCATTAAGTCAGGGTATGGCGAGGCGATTGATGTCACGTCGGCGCTTTCGCTACTCCTCGCGCTTCTGAAGGAAGTCCCCGATAGGGACAAACACACTGCGGTTACAGCGGAGAATTATGTGCTCAGTCAGTGGCCAGAAGCCAAAGAGCCTCCGACTAAGCCATCTGGGCAGGCGATGACGACGCAGGTTTGCCGGAACCCTCTCAATGTTTACAAAAAGGTTGTTGTCCAATAGGTCCTCGAGTTCTCGAAAGGTGGTCAACCCATGGTGTTCCCGGTCTGGATTGTCTCTGGTGTGCTCAATAAAGATCCAAGGCGATCGAAGGCGAGCAATGGCCAGGACTCTCTTGAGGCGGATGGCCCAAGAGAGGTAGGAAAGATTGGGTGTCTTGATGACCAAGACGCCACCAGGCTTCAAAACCCGGCTGATCTCAGCGATAACGGCTCGCTTGTCGTCGATCGTGATGTGTTCGACGAAATCTGTTGTGATGCAGAAGTCAAATACTCCGTCACCAAATTGCAGAAGCTTGGCGTCTCCCTGCCGAAAGTCGATCTTCGCTCCGGCCCTTTCAGCATTGAGTCGGCCACCTGATATCGCCTCCTCGTTCAAGTCCTGACAGGACATTTCAGCTCCGAGAAGGCTTAGGACGATGCTGTAGCTGCCCTCGCCGCCGGCTACGTCAAGCCCCCTTCTTCCACTGACGTCGCCAAGAGCCGTAATAGTCACGTCTCTGGTGTACAACTCCTGAAAGTTCCGAACCCAGGTTCGTTTTGCTGGATCATCGGAACTCGTGTCGAACCGGAAGAACCCTTGGATCCATGCCGACCAATGCAACTGGTCTTCGCTTACCAGCGGCCTTTTCTTCCAGCCTTCAAGTTCTGAATCTGGAGTGCCCACGAGGCGCACTTTAATCTGCTGGGAATTGGCCGAAGTGGTTGACGCCGTGGACGGTGCTTTGGCTGGTGTGGGGATACCCACCATCGGGTCGCGTCGCGGTCGGGTAACGATGGGTGGCCGCCTCGAAGGTTTCGCCGGGGGTGGGGCTGAGGCGTTGCAATGTGCTTAATCTCTTAGTAGTAGGAGGTCGGGTATGAGTGAGTTGAGCAATCCGGCGGGTCGTCTGCGAGGCAACCCGACGTTGAGTCGCCCGAAGGCGCTGGAAGAGGCTGGCCTAACGATCGATGGGGTCGAGGTACTGCGTGGCTTCATTGAGCGTGGTCCGATCGATGGGCTTTGTTCTGAACTAGCGCCGTTGTTTGCCTCACCGATTCTTAATAGGAGAAGGAACTCTTCGATCTGGCTTCAGCACGGAGTCAAGGTTGCAGCGCTGCCTACGGCACTTCGATCGCTGAACCTCTTAGAGGTGAGTATTGAGATCCGTGATCTGGTTGCACGGAAGCTTGATTCCGACCTGATTGTCACCAACCTGGAGGTAATGTCCGACACTGCTCAGAAGGCGGTCTTTTGGCATACGGACGGTCGAGTTGGCATGGTCCGAGCCATGTTGTACGTCAAGGGTGGCGCTCCTGAATCTGGGGCGTTTTGGTACGCGTTGGGATCACATCGGGTGGATCACGACATCGATCACGACCTGAATGCCGCCGAGATCGCAACAATGCAGGACACGATGGTCCAGTGCTCCGGGCAACCTGGCGACCTAGTCCTTTTCGACAGTTCTGGTTTCCACTCCAAGGGCGACTGTTGTGATGAAAGAGTTGTGGTGATGTTCGAGTTCCAGCCTCGCGGGTCGATCCACCCGAAGGCCACCATCGACATCAATACGGCCTCTTTGAGTCCTCGAGTCGCCGAGCGAATTGACCTATTTGCCGTCGACGGCTGCGGAGAGACCTACGGCCAGCACGGGATAGATCTATTCGTACGTAACGATTGGTCATCACTTGGTCTCATGAGGGCGGTAGCAGCCGAATTGATTCCGCTCTGGATCCGTTCGAAGTTCTACAAACTCCGCCTTCGGCTATTGGCCAGCGTTCCTGGCAGGCAACGGGAAAGTTGAGGACTACCTCGAAGTTATGGACCGGCGCCAAAACAAAGGGGACACATCCTGACCACGCGTATCGATCACTTCATGTATGCCGTGGCATCGCTAGACGAAGGCATGGAATGGGCAGCTGACACGTTCGGGATACCAGCTGCTTACGGTGGACGGCATGTGGATCTCGGCACACACAACGCACTTCTGTCCCTCGGCTCAACCTACCTCGAGATCATCGCACCTGACCCGACGCAGTCTCAGGAAGGTACCGCTGGTGCGCAGTTCGCCAACTTGACGAGCGGTGGCATAGTCACCTGGGTGGCCGAAGGCGACCTCAACGGCATTGCCCGGGCACTGGAATCGGCTGGCGTATTGACTCAGGGCCCCGATCTCACCCAGCGCAAGACGGACTCGGACGAAGTCCTCGTGTGGAATCTGCTGTTCCCTATCGGGAGTCGGCACGGTGGGTGCATGCCGTTCTTTATCGATTGGCTTGAGTGCGTCAACCCGAAAGACACTAATCCTGTTGGTGGCGAATTCAGGGTGTTGGCCATCACGACGCCCGACGCCGATGATCTCGCGGGCGCCCTGCGCGCCATCGATCTCGACATCGCGGTGTCTGCAGGGCCACCGGCACTATCCGTCACGATTGAATCGCCTAGAGGCGAAGTGGTGCTCGCAAGCACAAATGAGACCTC
>PYIL01196433.1_pt1 | contig 13720 bp, 10 predicted proteins | sample 3578041 | NCBI WGS metagenome assembly PYIL01 (sample SAMN08408023, study PRJNA431606) | Marine metagenome isolate SA_KN192-05_S13_150m, whole genome shotgun... | biome: marine; feature: oceanic pelagic zone; material: water; isolation source: 150 m water sample, 0.2-0.8 um fraction ... | reverse complement strand
CGTTCGTACTTGGAACGAATCTCTTCGGGGTCGGAGTTCCCAACGGTGGACAACACGCTTGCTGCCTGCTCACCACCCATTACGCTGATCCGTGCGTTGGGCCACATGAAAAGGAAGCGTGGGTCGTATGCCCTGCCACACATCCCGTAGTTGCCAGCACCGTGTGAGCCGCCAATTATCACGGTGAACTTGGGAACGGGGACGCAGGATACAGCAGTCACGAGCTTGGCCCCGTCCTTGGCTATGCCACCGGCCTCGGCATCTCGTCCGACCATGAACCCGGTAATGTTCTGCAAGAACACCAGAGGCACCCCCCTCTGACCACAGAGCTCGACGAAGTGGGCACCCTTCAGAGAGGACTCGGAGAACAGGATGCCGTTGTTGGCGACAATGCCCACTGGGTAGCCGTGAATCCTTGCGAACCCGCAAACCAGGGTGTTCCCGTACCTCTGCTTAAACTCGTGGAACCTTGAACCGTCGACAACTCTGGAGATTACCTCGCGTACGTCGTAAGGGGTCCTGTTGTCCTCAGGAATTATTCCCAGTAGGTCCTCCACTTCGTGGGCGGGCTGCTCGGGCTGGCTGGAATCGAGCCTGTGCTTGGGATCGACGTTGAGGTTCTCGACGATGTTGCGCACAATCCTTAGCGCATCCTCCTCGTCCTCGGCATAGTGATCCGAAACACCGGACATGGAAGTGTGGACCTCAGCGCCACCGAGGTCCTGCGCTGTTACCTCTTCCCCAGTTGCCGCCTTAACTAGCGGAGGCCCGGCTAGGAAGATGGTGCCATTCCCCTTGACAATTATCGACTCGTCGGACATTGCAGGGATGTAAGCGCCTCCAGCGGTGCACATTCCCAGTACAGCAGCCACCTGAGGTATGCCCTTGCTCGATAGTATCGCCTGGTTGCGGAAAATGCGCCCGAAGTGCAGCTTGTCTGGGAAAACCTCGTCCTGCATCGGGAGGAAGGCGCCACCTGAGTCGACGAGGTAGATGCAAGGGAGGTTGTTCTCCTCGGCAATCTCCTGGGCCCTGATGTGTTTCTTGACTGTCAGTGGGTAGTAGGAGCCTCCCTTTACGGTAGCGTCGTTGGCGACAAACATGCACTCCTTACCGTGCACGGATCCTATGCCCGTGACGATGCCGGCAGAGTGCGCCATGCCGTCATAGAGTCCTTCGGCAGCTAGTGAGGATGTCTCGAGAAAAGGTGACCCTGGGTCGCAGACCTCTGTGATCCTCTCCCGGGGGAGTCGCTTGCCGCGTTCCCTGTGCCTCTGGACGTGGCGCTCCTCCCCGCCTTCCTTGACCGCGTCCAGCTTCGCCCTAAGTTCGCTTGTTAGGGAAAGGTTGTGCTCACGCCTAGCATCGAAGTCTCCACTACCTCGGTCGACCCTGGTTGGCAGTCTGTCCATGTCGCTCGGTGCCACCAGACCGCAGACGAGCCTTCAATTGAATGGGCGGGACGTCGCATTTGCTGGAATTAGACGCCCAAGGTGAGCCTTCCGACGTCCCTCAGGCCGGGGGCCATTCCGACGACCAGCATGGCGAGGCCTACCAAAAGGCGTAGGTGCCTTTCCCTATGCTCAAAGTTGAGAATCGAGAAGAAATAATAGATCAGGGCAGCGAGTGCGAATTTTACCAGAGTGAACAGCCAGACTCCCTCGTCGAGCATCCCATGTGTGATTCCGAGTTTTTCGTTGAGCCAAAGGCCCCAGTCAATTACTCCCTGAGACACGATGTGCTTTTCGCTGAGCCCGGGGAAGCCGTCTATTCCTATCCAAGTCGCAAGGCCATCCATGACTTGGCCTGCAACGGCTAGGAAGACCAGGGGCTGCGCCATGGAAGCCCGTCCCCTCAGATCTTGTATGAGATCCTTATCGGGGGAAGAAATTGAGTTGTACTGCTCTTCGTTGATGCCGGGAGGGAGGATTCCTGCCACGAAGCCATGCCTCGCAAGCTCCTCGTTTGCCTCCCTCCCATGGGAGTACATGGCATAGCAGAGCAGAGCTGGGATGCCTATTACAGCGATCAGGGGCCAAATTCTGTCTTGTTCGGGTGGGTGGGCCATTGCGTATGAGGCAAGGGCGCCAAGGAAGATCATTGATCCGCCGAACCCAGTCAGGTATACCATTCTCTGAATGGGGGTGAAGCTGGCTATGCTAGGGCGTGACAGACGAGTGAATGCGATCGCCGCGGCGGCTGAAACAGCCATGGGAGCGAGGCCGATACCATCGTTAAGGACGATAGAGCTGCTCGAGATGGATGAGCCGTAGAGTACGAACTGGGCAATAATTAGCACGGAGGCAATAGACTCCAAGTTTGCCTTCGAAGACTCATCGTCTCCCTTTTCCCAATCCGTGGAGTAGGCTACGGCACCAGCAAGAACGACCCAGAAGGCTGCTTGGAAGTGAATTCCCGGGCTGACGAAGTAGGGGGCAAGTTCCGAGCCGAACATCTCAGCGTCCTCGACCACCTCTCCGAAGGCGGCCCACGTGACGAAAGGCAGCAGCGCCAGCAAGCTAGAGTCGCTAGGGTCGATTGAAAGGAAACGCAGCCATGCGGCGATGGCAATTACGAATAGGCCGAGTACTAAGGCGTAGGTTATCGTGTTGACCCGATTATACCCTGAGTCGCCGGAGGACTCACCGCTTATAGGATCAAGATAGAACTCAAACAAAGCTTCCGAGAGGGGGTTGTCCACCCCCGCCTCTTCCAACACAACTCCGGAAACGAACAGGAATGCCACCACAATCAGTGCGTTCAGAGCCCATCTCTCGTAATCGTACATCTCCTCTAGTGGGTTGTACATGGTGCATCGAGAGGCATGCATCGCTTATGCGTGACGGTTTCAATCACTCCTCACCGTAATTGATACTCTCGTCGTCGCCGAGTTCGAGCGGTTCAGACCTCCTCCTTCTTGCATCGGAGAATCCTGGCACCAAAATGTCGAAGGTATCGGAGTCTGCTTCCCTCCGTTCCTGGAACGTCTCCAGGGTCTTGGAGCGAAGCCTCTGCCTCTTCTTGTCCTGCTCCAGGCCGAAAAGTACCGTGCTGTGCTCGGAGCCTCCCAGTATGCCCTCAATTGCAGGTGTCGCTAAGGCCAGACCGTCATTACCGCCTATCACAACAACTGTGGAGCCATAGATCGAGATTTCGCAGTTGGACATCTCCTCTATTAGGCTACGAATCCTGCCATTGCTCCCGATTAACCTGCTTCTCATCCTTCGAACCTGGTTGGGTTGTCGGCCCACCCATTCCCTGATGTCGTAGACCCTCAGGAAAACATCGTCATCGATAAGCTGGATTGCCCTTTTGGGGGCCAGGCCCCTCCCAATGGCGGTTATTACCTCCGGAGTCTTCATCCTCCTGATTGGGTCGGGTTCCTCCTTCCAATCTATCGAAACGTCCCCAGTCTTTGAGTCGATGGAAAGCTCGCCCCCGCAAGCATCCTCGATCATCTTCCGGGTCTGTCCGCCCTTGCCGATGATTACGGCGATCCTATCTCTGGGGACCCTGCAAAGATGCTCCATGGCAGCGCTCGACCCGCCGTCCCGCTTTAATCCCCGCTAGGCAACGGATCGAGCTTCGGTACTGGGTCGTCTAGAACCCGGACCAGACTCTCGGCTACGGAAACCTGCTGTCCTTTGCGGCCCACCCAATCGGTCAGCCTCGTGACGTCCCTGACTAGGAACTCATTTGCGCTGGGGTGCCTGGTTGTGACGCCCTGCCCCACGTCAATCACCCAGGGCTGATCTTCATGCCATAGGATGTTGTACTCGCTGAAGTCAGCGTGAACGAGGTCGCACGTCTGCCAGTTGACTGCAACCATCTCCAGTAGTTCCTCGAAAATCCCCATTGGGTCCTCGGGATCGATGTCCTTCAGTCGGGGGCTGGGTGCCTCTTCATCTCCGATGAACTCCATCACAAGGACGTTCTTCAAGCTGAACTTGGGCTCGGGCACCCTCAAGCCGTTCTTCCTCATCCTCTTGAGGTTCCTGAACTCCTTGCGCACCCAAATATTGACCAATTCCCGGTGGCGTCTCGAGAGTCCGGAGAACCTCGGATCCCCATCGATGTACTTGTTCAGTCCCTTGAAAACGGCATTCGTGGTGTGAAAAATCTTCACTGCGAGAGGACCTGAATCCGAAGTCGCTTGGAAGACGTGGGCCTCCTTGCCCCTGGCAATCGGGTAGTCGATGGTATGGATGTTGCCTTGCTCCATTAGCTTGTGGAGAGCAAGTAGGGTGGAGCGATCGAAGACCTGGTCGAACACCCTGCGATCGACCCACTCGAACCTACCCTTGCCCATCACTCCCTGTAGGGCGTCCTCTATGTCGTCGAACATTCGCTTGAACCTAGGCTCTGAGATCCACTCGTGCTTCCTCTCGGCCCTCATCATGGTGTCCATATCGGGCTCCTCGTCCCATTCCCCTTCCCGAGGCATCGGCTCACCCGAAGAAAGAGTCTATGTCGTCCCCGTCGTCTTCTTCCTCAACGACTGGCACAACCTCGTCAGGGGTGGTTTCGTCGTCGGATTCCTGTTCCTGCTCCGTCTCGGTCTTCTCTTTCCCTCCCTCGAATCGCTGGATATCGTCTTCACTTCTCATCCCGAATAGGTCTACGATCTCGGGTAGAACTCCCTTGCGAGACAGGTAGAGGGACTGCGTCTTGGTGTATCGCATGCAGACGTTGGCCTTCTCGTCCTGGAACTCCCAGGGTTGGACTACGATCAGGTCGCCCTCTCTGACCCATTGTCGGCGTCTCATCTTCCCAGGAATCCTGGCTAGTCTTGACTCGCCGTCCTCACAGATTGATCTGACTCTGCGACCTCCAAGTATCTGGTCGGCAATGGCGAACATCTCGTTCACCTTGCGTTTTGGGAGAGGGACGCGTATGCGGTCTCCCCCGACTCGAGCTGTGCAAGCAGCTCGGTATCGACGGTTTCCTCCCTGCGGGCCATGCGTTCGGGTCATGGGGCCCCTATGTGAACTTGAGCCCGTGGTTCAGGGCAGGAAGGCTGCGGCTGCACGGCTCACGTAGTCTATGGCGGCCTCACTGAGAGGTCCGACTCCCAGAACGACGGTCAGTATGGCACAGATAGCAATCGCGGACCGGAGGGGAGTGGGGGCTGGAATCTTCCCAGTGTCCTCAGGAATCTCGAAGAACATTACCATGCCCATCCTGAGGTAATAGAACAGGGAAAGGGCGCTGTTTACCACTATGGCAACGGCCAGCCAGAAGGCAATGTCAACGCTGGTTGCCCAGTCCAAGATGAAGGATGCAGTGAGGCTGCCAGAGCCAGCAGTCAGGCTAACGATCCCGTTAATCATTAGCAGCTTGGAAAGGAAGCCCGAGAACGGTGGGACCCCAGCCAAGGAGAGCACGAACACGAACATCGAGGCAGCCAGAACGGGGTCTCGTCTGGCCAATCCGTGTAGCCCCTCGAGGCGGTGACTACCGCCCTGAGTCTCGATGACCGTGAGAACCAGGAAGGATCCCATCTTGAAAAGTACCAGGATGGTGAGGTGGAACAGCACCGCAGTGATGACGAGCGATGACGAGTCGGTGCCCAGCGCCCCAGCCCCCAGTGCCGCTAGAGCGGCTAGCATGTAACCGGCGTGTGCTACGCTCGAGTATGCCAGAATCCTCTTCGGGTTATCACTGGAAAGGGCAGCTAGGTTCCCCCATGTCATTGTAATCACAGAGATTGCAGCTATTACTGTGAACCAGAACGCCTCTCCAGCAGCAGGCATCGTCACGGACAGGAGCACTCGCATCAGCGCTACGAAGCCCATCGCCTTGGAAGCAGTTGCAAGTAGCCCCGCCACTGAGGAGGGGGCTCCCGAATATGCATCAGGAATCGCGAGGTGGAAAGGTGCTGCCCCGACCTTGAAACCGAAGGCAACCAACATCAATGACACGCCGGTGACCGCAAACGGATCGGTAGCATCCCACGAGGAGGAGAGTGCTGAGATGCTCAGGTCACCGTTCCATAGGTACAGGAGGGACATGCCGTATATCCCAACCGCGGAGGCTACGGAACCCACAATGAAGTACTTCATCCCGGCTTCGCCGCCCACCTCGGACTCCTTGTGGAATCCAACTAGCACGTAGGAGGACAGGGAGGCTAGCTCCAAGCAGACGAAGAGCATGAACAGGTGAGTCGATTTGGCCATCAGGGACATCCCGAGTCCGGCCATCAGTAGCAGTATGTGGAAGTCTACCTGCCTCCTGTTGTCGTAGAGTGCTTTGATCTTCCCGGCCGCTTTCTCCTCTCCGTCGCCGTCCGATGGCGCCTTGGCAGCAGGGCTAGACGGTAGCCTGTGCATTGTAGCGATGGTTGCCAGTAGCAGAGACGAGGAGAAAATTACCGACATGAGACTGCTGAATTCGTCCACCCTCATCACGCTGCCAATATCCCCCGTAACCCCATCGAGTAACATGTAGGCCGATGCCGCCAGTGATGATGCGAAGGAGGCTATAGCGATGGAGTTGGGGATTCTGGGGTCGCTCGTAATCTTGAACCGGGTACCTCCCAGAAGTACCGGGATCCTGATGCTGGTCAGAGGGAGGCGCATCTTGGCATCGCCTAGGTTGGGTACAAGTATCATCGCAATCAGACCCGCGAGCATCAGAACCTCGGGGATGACGAGGCCGTAGGAGATACCCTCGAGCTCGCTCATGGCTTGACCCCCTCGGAGCTCATAGCCTCAACGAGCTTGCTCAGGACAATGTCGTTACTCCAGTCGGACATCATGTCCCAGAAGAAGAAAGGGAGGATTCCGAACAGAACGGTGAAAGCGCCTAGGATGAGCATCCCTGCGTTCTCGTGCCAAGTGATGTCCCGTGGGCTCTCGTCATGGAGGGTGTCGGGGAGGAGTCCATGGTGGGGGTCGTCTGACTCGAAGATGGTCCTCTGCATGGAAGTGAGGTAGTATGCTGCCGTGATTATCAGTGTCAGGGCGGGGAGGAGGACCAACCAGCCAAAGGTCATCCAGAACGCGATCAACACGGCGACCTCAGCAACGAAGCCTGCCAGGAGTGGGAGGCCGAGGCTGGCCATCCACCCAATCATCATGTGACCGGACAACCAGGGGCTATGGTGAGCAATTCCTCGCATGGAGCCGATTTCGAGGGTGTGGTAGTGGTGCTTGAAAGCTCCAGCGACTGCGAAAAGCAAGGGACTTATGATGCCGTGAGCGAACATCATGAACAAGGCCCCGGCTATGCCCAGAGGCTGCATAGTGGCTATTCCCAAGAAGATCAGCCCCATATGGGATACCGACGAGTAAGCGACCATCCTCTTGAGGTTGGTCTGCCCCATGCACACCCACGCACCGTAGACGAGGCTGGCCATCCCCAGAGTGAGTAACAGTGGAGTAAAGACCACCGTGGATCCAGGGAAGGCAGTGACGGCTACCCTTAGGAACCCATAAGCGCCCATCTTCAGCATCACGCCTGCCAAGATCATTGATCCCGCGGTGGGAGCCTGCACGTGGGCATCCGGAAGCCATGTGTGGACTGGGACGCTGGGCATCTTGGTAGCGAACCCAATCAGAAGTAGGATCCAGACAAGGTGCCTGAGGCCTTCACTGGCAATTAGGTTGTCATCTGCCAGCATGGCGACTAGGTCGAAGGTGTGACCGGTCGTGGTCCCGGGATCGGTGGTGTGGAAGTACATCACCAAGATACCGATCAGCATTACGACGCTGGCTGTGAACGTGTAGATGAAGAACTTCATCGCAGCATAGCGACGGTCCTCCCCTCCCCACATCAGAATCAGGAAGAACATCGGGATCAGGGTTAGCTCCCAGAAAACGTAGAAGACAAAAAGGTCCAACGCCACGAAAACGCCCATCATAGCGCCCTCCATGATGAGTAGTAGTGGGTGGAAGTTGTGGCCGTTCTTCGCGTCCCACTCGACCAGCATGGACACTGGAATGATCATCGATGTCAGCCAAACCATAGGGAAAGACAGGGCGTCTACCCCTACGTGCCAGGACACCCCGATGTAGGGTATCAAGGCGAACGGGGTGTTCTCGAACTCGTAGTTGCCGAAACGGATGCCTGTCCAGTCGATGTCGCTTATCGAGGACGTGGCTGCGTAAGTGGAGACAACGAAAAGTCCCAGAGCCACTCCAAGGCAGATGCTGCGGCTGAGCCTCCTGATCTGCTCGTCGAATGGGTGGAGCAGCAGCGGCAGCAAGAGGAGGAGGAGGCCAACTGCGATTGGGCCTAGGGTGAGGATCGTCAGAATCAGCTTCCCACCCCCCATGCTAAGGCGAAAATCGAGAGAGCCCCGACAGCAGTCATCAGGATGTAATCGCGGGCCCTGCCTGTGGTAACCCTGCGAATCTGCACTGAGCCAAGTACTGAGCTCGACTCGACCTGCTTGACGAGCCCGTCAATCACGTTCCTGTCGAACCAAGCAGCGAAGGCAGCGAGCGGCATTGCTGTCTTATCCAAGGCCCACTCGTAGAGGTCGTCGAAGTGCAGGCGGTTCTGAAGGGCTTCTGAGAGGCTAGAATCTGCCATTTCAGAGACGTCCTGAGTCCCGAATCTCCCAGAGGCGGATACCAGCCAAGACACCATTGGATTGGCCCTCTCTCCCTCGGCTAGAGGGCCTCCGTGGACCCTAGCTGCGATGATTGGACCTATGAGGAGCGAGAGTAGGATGGTGGTCCAGCCAACGATTCTAAGATTGGGGTCGTCCGGCAGGAAGGCGTGCTTGAGGGTATCCAAGACTCCGTGCATTGCCAGACTGTCGGATTCGGCAGACAGGTAGTCAATCACCCCCAGCAAGGATAGTGCGAAGCCACCGAGTGCGCTGATTATGGTGAGTATTACTAGGGGTTCCTTGATCCAAGGAGTGGTTTCCTGGACGTGCCTGGAGGCCTCGTGCTTAGGCTCACCGGCGAAGGTCATGAACCACATCCTAGACATGTAGAAGCCTGTCATCCCTGCAGTGAGCAGAATCAGGATGGCGGGGCCGAACATCAGGGGCTCATCCTCGAGGCATGCCTTCCAGGTCTCGGCGATTATCCCCTCCTTAGACCAGAACCCGCCAATCAGAGGGATTCCGATTATGGACATCGATCCGAACATCATGGCAGTTGCCGTGACTGGCATCTTGGATGCCAGCCCTCCCATGTTGCGCATATCCTGTGGGTCGAAGTCGTGGTCTGCGTTCTCACCGTCGTGGTGGAGATGATCATGTGCATGGTGGAGTTCGTGAATCACCGAGCCGCTGGCCATGAACAGCATTCCCTTGGCCATGGCGTGATTGAAGAGATGGAACATCGAGGCCCCGAACACAAAGGCAGCGGCATGGTGGTCACCGTGGTTGTAGAACCAAAGGGCGGAACCCAGGCCCGTGAAGATGTAGGCGAGCTGGCTCATTGTCGAGTAGGCTAGGACCTTCTTGATGTCGTTCTGCACGAACGCTATGGAGGCCGCCATGAAAGCGGTGATCCCTCCGATGTACGCAACTATCAGGCCCAGGTCCTCGAGGCCAGCGACGCCATGGTGTCCCACGTCAACGAAGGGGACCATGCGAGCTACAAGGTACAGCCCAGCATTCACCATGGTTGCAGCGTGGATTAGCGCCGAAACAGGCGTCGGCCCCTCCATGGCATCGGGCAGCCAGACGTGCAGTGGGAATTGGGCTGACTTACCAACCGCGCCAATGAACAGCATAAGGAGTGCCATGAATAGCTCGTTTGAGTCGACGTGCCCGTGTAGTGATGGGTCATCGAAGATCACCGAGAACTCCAGGGATCCGTAGATGTCGTAGAGCATCAGTAGGCCGACCATGAGGAAGACGTCCCCCACACGAGTGGTCAGGAATGCCTTCTTGGCGGCGTAGGCTGCGCTCTCCTTCCAAAAGTAGAAGCCTATGAGCAAGTAGGAGCAGAGCCCCATAATTTCCCAGAATACGAACAGCCAAAGGAAGTTATCAGCGAGGACCATGCCGAACATTCCTAGTGCGAAGAGGAGGAATTCGGCGTAGAATCGGTGATTGCGGTTCTCGTTGATCGGATCCGTGTTCATGTAGCCGAGGCTGAACCAGCAGATCAGGAAGCAAAGGAAGGTGGCGACGAAGAGGATCATCAGGGTTACCGAGTCTATCCAAACCCCAACTCCGATCACCCTGGTAGTCTCCGTGAGGGTGTAGTCTGGCTGCAGGACCTCAAACGAGATCCAGTCGAACCAAGTCGTGACTGCCTCTCTGCCGAAACGATGGGTCTCAGCGAGGTAGTCAATCACTATCCAGACTGAGACCGAGAGGGAGACCAGCAGTGCGGAGAGTCCGATTATCCCTCCTTCCTTCAGAGTGTGCTTCCAGGTCTCGTTTCCGTTGTACACCTGTCCCACGACAAGAATGACGGGGAAGGCCAGGAAAGGTGCGAGAACGATCAAGAACGCAGCCTCGTAAGACTCCACCCCCATCAGGAAAAGGGCGGGGGCAACCAGCAGGGCAGGGAGCAGTGGTAGAAGGAGATTGTACTCGTTGCTAGAACCCGTCAAAATAATCACCTAGTTGCTGAGTTTGTTTGCTGCCTCCAGCGAAATCGTCTCCTGAGTGCTGTACATGGATAGAAGGATTGCGAGCCCGATTGCCACCTCCGCTGCAGCGATGGCTATCGCAATGGCTGTGAATACCCATCCGTTCACATCGCCAAACTGTAAGGCAGCTGCCACGAAGTTCAGGTTGGCCGCATTGAGCATGAGCTCGATGCACATCAGCACCACGATCCCATTCTTGTGGTAGAAGGTACCCAAGAGGCCGATTCCAAAGAGGATGACGCCCAGGGCGGCAATCCAGCTGGGATCGATCATTCGTCTCCCCCAATGTCCCATAGCAGGTTGATCAGTCGCTCGTCACGGACGAGGTAGGAGGCCCCAATCATTGCCATGGCGAGAAGGATGCCCAGAACCACAGTGGCGATTGACCAATCGTTGAACAGAGCGTCGGCGAAGTCCAAGGTCGAGGGAGGGGGGCTTCCCTCGGTTTGCCAATTTGGATGCTCCATAACCTCCCTGAGCAACACAAGTACGAAAGCGAAAACGCCGACTCCAGTTATAGTCGATATCGCGTTCAAGGTCGGCAGAGACTCTGAGTCCAGGATCTTCCGACGGGTGAGCATGACCCCGAACTGAACAACTAACATCACCGATCCAAGGTACACCAAGATCTGTATGGCAGCAAGCATCTCGGCATTGGCTAGAAGGAAGGCCGCTGCCACAGCGAAGAATGTGAGCATTAGCCAGAGTAGCGAGTGAGCGACCCTACTTGCGAAGACGCAGCCTACTGCTCCAGCAACGGCAGCTCCCGCCACGATTAAGAACACCAGCGCTTCAAAGTCTACTGACAACTGATCAGGCCTCCGCCCTAGCTGCCTTCCTCGCTCGCTTGTCTTTCTCCTTCTGTGCTCGTTTTGCAAGTTCCATGTCCACCCTTTCTTGGTGAACAGCAGGCAGGACCCGGGTTCTGTCAGCATCCATCCGGAGATCGTCCCTTGAGAAGCCCGACATGCCGTCATACTCGTTTGTCATGAAGAATGACTCGAAGGGGCACGCCTCCATGCACAAGCCGCAGAACATGCACCTTCCCAGGTCAATCCGTCCTGACACTATGTCCTGTTCAGCTGGTCTCAGGGAGCTGGTCTGGACATCCTCGATCCCGGAGCCATCTGACCATCTGACTTTAGCGATGTCTCCTGTTATGTCGATAACTTCGGCGAAGTCGTATTGTTGGGGGGCGGGTTCGTGGTCGTTTACAAGATCGAATCCCTCGGCAATCTCGTCGAATTCTGCCTTCTGCCTGGCCGCTAGTCCTCCTGCCTCGATCTCGCTTCCGTAACCGTGCCACTGATTGGCGTCATCTACCGTATCAAGGACGTTCACCCTGACCTCGGAGGTCATGTGAAGGCAGTCGTTGGGACAAATCCTAACACACGCCTTGCAGGCGGTGCAAGTCTCCCAAATAATTCCAATCCTACCATTGTAATTGCCGGGGACAAACAGCCATGGCTCAAGGTCCTCCAGCCTCTCGTACGGGTACATCACAGTAACCGGCCTCTCCACGAATGGTAGCACCTCGGTGCTCTCGCGATCGGCTGCGAACTTCTGATAGGCGCTCGGGTGATCATTACCTACCCTCCTCCTGGTTTCGGGGTCAATCATATCCGCGACCTGTCCGTGATAGTCGTTCTTGAGAATCCGGAGCTTGCCTAGGAACGGAACAGTTCTCAGCGCGGTCTTCATTGTTATCCACATTGGCCTTATTATGAGATTTCGGAAGCTGGGTGTCCCGTGGGGATGGTAGCTCATGGGTTCACCTCCGAATCGGGGTGGATTCCTGGTGACGCCTTTACCGGGTCACGGCCGGGGATGTAGGTGCTGTAAGGGCGGCGCATTGACTCAAGAGCTTGCTTGTCCTCGTCGACGAGGAGAATTACGAAGCCCACGACACCTGTCATCATCATGACCAATGGGGCCACCAGTCCCCACCCGCTGTCCCAGACCCAGAAGAACCCCCAGCCGCTGTCCCAAATCCAGACCCTGAGGAATATGGCCAAGGCCAGATTAGCTATCGAAAGTGGCAGTAGCCATCGCCATCCGAACTCCAGTATCTGGTCTGTGCGCACCCTGTGGAGAGAGGCTCGTATCCAGACGAAAAACGCGAAGAGCAGCCAGGCCTTTCCTAGGAGCCATGCGATTCCTGGCACTAACGATAGTAAGAATTCAAGGAGTCCGCCAACCACTGGGGCCGCCTCTAGAGACCCTTGGAAAGGAGCCTCCCACCCTCCTAAAAAGAACAGAGCGAAGAGGAGACATGCAGCGAAGGAGCGCATGTACTCGGCCATGAACATGAATCCCCATCTCAGGCCTCCGTACTCGGTCCACCAACCCTCGACAAGCTCCGCCTCGGCCTCGGGCATATCGAAAGGAATTCGCTCGACCTCCGCAATCATGGTAATGAGGAAAAGGGTAGCTCCCAGAGGCATCATGAAAATGTTCCATACGTCAGACTCGCCTATCTGGAAGTCGACTATCTCAATGATGTTGAACGTGCCACTGAGGACGCAAACGCCGAGGACGGTGATTAGGAGGGGGATCTCGTAGGCTGTTAGCTGCGCAGCTGAGCGCATTCCTCCGATTAGGGTGTACTTGTTGTTTGAGGACCACCCGGCAAAGAAGACCCCTAGGGGAGCAACGCCAAAAATGGCCATCATGAATATGGCAGAAAGCTCTGGGCTTGAGATGTAGAAGTGGGGTCCAAACGGTATGAAGGCGAACACTAGGACAGTAGTCGAGATAATGATAACTGGCGCAACCTCAAACACCACCTTGTCGGCGTTCCTGGGGACTATGTGCTCCTTGCCGGCGAACTTGGTGAAATCGGCGAATGCCTGAAAGAACCCAGGTAGCAGGAACCAGTAGCCGTGGTAGCTTCTGTTATTGACTCTGGATACAGTCTCCAGATGGTGGTCGTTCCCCCATATCGAGTTTAGCAGTCTGTTCAGCCAGCCGATGGGGGTGCCCATTCCGAAAGGGAGTTGGTTCCACCACTCACCGGCCGTGACCCCGCTCTCACCTACCCAGAGGCTGCGCAAGGTAGTGGTGGCACCGAGCCTGTCCATCAAGCGGCCGATGAACTTCCTCTCGATGTATGGTATGGGCAGCATTGTCATCATCAAGGTCGTGAAGACCACGG
>PYIL01186851.1_pt1 | contig 13721 bp, 14 predicted proteins | sample 3578041 | NCBI WGS metagenome assembly PYIL01 (sample SAMN08408023, study PRJNA431606) | Marine metagenome isolate SA_KN192-05_S13_150m, whole genome shotgun... | biome: marine; feature: oceanic pelagic zone; material: water; isolation source: 150 m water sample, 0.2-0.8 um fraction ... | reverse complement strand
TATGGTGGAGCTGTAATGAGAATCGGTCTGGCCGACTATGTTCCGGCTTAGGAAATCCGGCTGTTTCTCCATCTCCCAGAAGATGATGTGGGGCATGAATCCGTTGGGCAACGCCCCACTCATCAGCGTTCGGAGTTCAGCCTTGGCCTGCTCAGGGTCAAGATGAATCAGGGCGATGGCATGGAAGCAGGAGTCCCAAAACCACTGGAAAGGGTACCCCGTAAGCGAAGGGCAAACAAAACTGTATTCCTGCCCATTCCAATCGGCCACACCCTGGCGTAGGTTGGTCAGCAGGATCTGACGTGCGCCCTGTTCCAGTGCCTCTCGGTCCACTATCGTTCCTCGTCAGTCAGAAGCCAGTAGTTGGGGAAATCAGACCGCGGTCTTGGAGTGGAGGTACAGCTCCAGGTACTTCTCGGCTACCGCCGGCCAGGCGAACTCGGTGAGGGCATAGCGTTGCGCCTGCATCCCCAGTTCCCAACGGGCCTGGTCATCGTTGATCATCTGGACCAACCCATTCACGGCGGCTCCTTCGTCAAACTTGGGGACGACGACGGCACCCTGTAACAAAACCTCGCGGTTAGCTCCAACATCATGGGTCAATACTGGCGTGCCGTGGGCCATCGCTTCCAGATAGACCAGGCCAAAGGCTTCGTAACGCGAGAAAAGAGCAAATATGTCGGCCTCGGCATACCATTCGGCCAGTTCGCTGTCCGAGACCTCCCCAGTGACAACCACTTCATCGCCAAGTCCGGTCTGAGAGAGCACGTCCCCGATTTCAGCGGTGCCCCCTTCATCCCGACCCACCAACACCAGGCGTACCGGGCGGTTGAACTGGGAGCGTGCTTTCAAGTACGTATCAAGGAGCCACCGCTGGCCTTTGTGACTGCCGACCCGGCCAACACACAAGACCGTCAAAGGTCCGTCATGTTCTGAATGGTGGAGCGCGTGCTCGTCTTCTGATTCAGCTTTTTCGTCGATGGAAGTTCCCCAGCCAATGACCCCCAGCTTGTCTTTGGGAGCTAGATAGGCCCGGTGGACACCTTCTGCCTCCCCGCTGGTCAGAGCCACAACCTGGTCTGCAATGTGACACAAGAACGCGTTGATTGGCTTCAACCACCACTTGCTGGGCGGCAGAGTGTGGTACGACGGCGTAAACACGAACTTTGCCTTGCCCCGGTACCAGAACCACGCCCAGAGATGCCCCCAGAACCAACCGTCACCCACAAAATGAATGACGTCGGGCTTGAATTCGTCCAAGTACCTCTTCAGTTTTGAAGGCGAGAACCAGACCAGCGGCACTGAGTGAAATGGCAGAGACCGACTGGGAAATCCCGATAGCCGGTAGATAGCGATGCCCTCGTCGGTGGTCTCCTCGTCTTCCCAAGCCGGTTGGGGACGCCGGGGGAACGAGTACTTGGTGGTGAGCACACCTACAGCCTCGACGGAATCCGACTGCTGCATCTGGAACGATAGCTGTTCTATCGCCCTCTCGATTCCGCCCAGATACGGCCGGAAATACGGGGTCAGAAACAGCACCCTTAGCGGCTGTTTATCCACTGGCTAACTCCAGGCCGTTATTCCAAACGTCGCTTATCTGTGAGACCGGAAGATCAACCTGACTCTCAATTTTGAAGCGTTCACCGCCCGTGGTTCCAAGTCTGACTATGGGCACATCCAGGCCCGAAGTCAAATTCACCAAGGCGTCCCATGCACTTTCTGGCAGGCCGACGACTATCCGGGACTGCCGTTCGCCGAACAGAGTCACGTCCCAGCGGACATCTATGGGGAAATCGCCGGTGAACCCTAACCTTCCCTGGATAGAACACTCAGCAAGCGCTACAGCCAGGCCGCCTTCGGAACAATCATGGGCCGAAGATATGATTCCCCGCTCTATCCCGTCGCGGCAGACCTGCTGAACCCGTTTTTCCAGGTCAATATCTATTGATGGGCTTCCTGCCACCTGTCCATGAACCCATTGCAGGTACTCACTGCCAGCCAGGTCACTAGCGTCTACTCCAATTGTGTCTGCACCCAGCAAGCCTACCACCATGCCCTCAGCAGCAAAGGCAGACCCAGTTGCCTTAGATACGTCTTCCATCAACCCCAGGCCGCCCAGGATGGGGGTTGGGTAGATCGCCTGACCTCGTGACTCGTTGTACAGGCTCACGTTGCCGCTAACCACCGGAACTTCCAGCACGCGGCAGGCCTCTGCAATCCCCAGAATGCATTGCTCAAGCTGGTGGTATATATCGGGACGCTCTGGACTGCCAAAGTTAAGGCAATCGGTAATGGCCAGAGGAAGCCCGCCGGAACAACTCAGATTACGGCAGACCTCGGCTACGACGATCAGGCCGCCCTGGTACGGATCCAACTGGCAGAAGCGGCCATTGCCATCAATGGTCACCGATATCGCCTTGTCGGTGCCCTTCACCCGCAGCACAGCGGCATCGCTGCCCGGGCCAACCACGGTGTTCGTCTGAACCTGGTGATCATATTGCCGATAGACACCTTTCTTATTGGCGATGTTAGGCGAGGCCAACAGGCGTAGCAACGTCGCTTCGGGTCCATCTGAAGGCAGCGGAACCGAATCTAACTCCAGTATTTGCCGCTGGATATCTTCTACCGACGGTTTACCTTCCAAACGGTATTGGGGCGCTTCGGACAGCGGGCCGATGGGCAGGTCTGCGACCAGATTGGCTCCCATAGAGATCTGAGCTATCTGATCTGCGATCACATAGCCGATCTCATGGCAGGTCACGTCCCATTTCTCCATAACCGCCTTGATCGCCGGTACGTTCTCAGGCGCTACCACCAACAGCATGCGTTCTTGGGACTCTGAAAGCATCACCTCGTAGGGACTCATGCCCTGTTCCCGTTGGTGCACCTGGGCCAGGTCAAGGCGGATACCTCGACCGCCGCTCGCCGCAGATTCGATGGCGGCGCTGGTCAGACCTGCTGCTCCCAAGTCCTGGATCGCATTCACCAGGCCGGTATCCAACGCTTCCAAGCAGGCTTCAATCAAGACTTTTTCCAAGAACGGATTGCCCACCTGAACGGTTGGACGAAGTTCAACCTCTTCCTCAAAGGTGCGAGACGCCAACCCGGACGCGCCATGGATGCCGTCGCGCCCCGTCCCAGCGCCAACCAAAAGCATGACGTTATCGACTTCACTGGAAGCAGCGGTAGCTATCTTGTCCGCCGCTACAAGGCCGACACACATGGCGTTTACCAGGGGGTTGCCCGAATACGACTCATCAAAGCAGATCTCACCCGCAATGTCGGGCACGCCGATGCAGTTGCCATACCAGGAGATACCACCGACAACCCCGTGAAATAGGTGCCTGTTTTGCGGATCATCCAGGGGGCCGAAGCGCAGGGAGTTGAGAAGTGCTATGGGACGTGCTCCCATAGCCAAGATGTCTCTGACGATGCCACCCACGCCGGTGGCCGCACCCTGCAGCGGCTCCACAGCGGAGGGATGGTTGTGGGACTCGACCTTGAACACCACGGCCATGCCGTCACCGATATCCACCGCGCCGGCATTCTCTGCGCCGGTTCGGGATAGCACCCGATTGGACTTGAGAGCTGCGTCATCTTGAGCAAATAGACGCAGCAATGGCCTGGAATGTTTGTAACCACAGTGCTCACTCCAGAGCGCCCCAAACATGCCCAACTCGACGGGGTTCGGCTCCCGGTCCAAACGCTCCACGATCAGGTCATACTCGGCCCGCGAGAGCGCAATCTCATCCAGTTGTTCTTGGGTCACCATCATCTATTTCAACCTTCCACTGAACCCTCAAGTAAACACTTAGGCAGGCCGCCTGGTTTATTCCTATATCCCAATGATGTATACACCGGTCACGCCGATTCGTCGATAGTTTGACCAGCCTCAAAATCTTCGGCTTGAATCGACACCGGGTTCTCAGCAACATTCCCATCTTGGTCTGAGGGCCAAATCTGGCCCCTGGCAATGTAATTGTAATTGGCCCCAGCGCCAAAAAAGTCGTTCACCTGCTCAAGGTCTGTTGTAGTTATCAACACCTGTTCGTAACGTGTGGCTTTCTCAAGCAGCCGGTGACGTCTGGAACTGTCCATCTCGGAAAAAGCATCGTCGAACAGCACCACCGGCCCCTCACCGCGCACCGATGACAGGAATTCCGCCTCGGCCAACCGAAGCGTGAGCGCCAGTGTTCGGGCCTGACCTCTGGAAGCGAAGACACCCATGTCTGCGCCGTTGATTATCAGGTTGAAGTCATCTCGGTGCGGCCCTACCGCGGTGACCGGCCTGGCCTGTTCCCTATGGAGCGCAGCAGCCAAAGCTTCCCTGAAATTATTTTCAGTTTCAGAAACGTCGCCTCCCAGCAGTACACTTGGCCGGTATTCGACTTCCAGATTCTCGTCTGGCCCGCTTAGGTCCTCATGGTGCCTCATGGAGGCGGGGGTGAGTTCGCGCATCGCCTCATGACGACGCCAGGTGATCCAGGCCCCTTCACGCACCAATTCATCATCCCAAAAAGTCATTTCATCGGATTGGGCCTGGCCATCACGGAACAGGCGGAGCAGTTGGTTCCGTTGCCGGACAACCTTCTGATAACGCTGCAGTCCTTTCAGATACAGCGGGTCTGCTTGGGAGAGCAGGATATCCAGGAACCGTCTGCGTCCCGACGGCGCTCCCTGGACCAATTCGATATCGTCGGCGCTGAATAGCACAGCATTCACTTGGCCTATCAGTTCTCCGGCGGTGCGTTTTATCCGGTTGACCCGTATCTCTTTCCTGACGTTGTAGCCCAGGCCTGCCGTTTCCTGGTTGGAACGGTGGGTTGGCTGATACCCGACGATTACTCTAAAGCGCTGCCCGTTTTTTTCAACGGTCCCGTCCACCAAAGCCTGTTCACCGGCGTTGGCCGCTTGAAAGCTAACGACTTCGCGCTCGTTTTCCGCGCGAAATGACCGAGCAATACAAAGCAGGTAGACGGCTTCCAATAACGTGGTCTTGCCCTGAGCATTAGGACCGTAATAGACCGTTACACCTCGGGATAGCCCAAGATCAAGGTGGGTCAGATTACGGAAATTGGTGAGCTGGAGACGGGAGAGGTAGGCCAACCTGTCGTGTTCCTCCCATTTTTGGAGCCGATGATTGGGGGCGCTGAGTTAGCTGAAAGCTAGATTATGGGGGCTGGTCTCGCAGCAACTGAATCTGAGCGTCCAATTCGGTAGCCGCTTCCGCTTCTCCAGCGGAGAGCCGAAAACAACGGTCTATATAGAGTTTGGCCAACTGGGAACTGCGGTCCGAATTGTTCTTGGCCGCGTCCAAAAGATCAGCCACTTTATAATTCTCGGGAAGGTAGCGCGCCAGCACGGTTATCTCTGAGCCAACCTCGTCGGCGGCGGCCTGATCCGACCCATCGACGGCAAACCGCAGGCGGCCCAGCAGCTTGGACAACTCACCAAGTTTGTCCGTCTCGCTCATAAAACTGAACAGGACTTCATTCACATTGTAAGAGTCGTCCGGCTCGGGTTCGGGTGCAGGCTCGGGAGCAGCGGGCATCTCCAGCGTCTCTCTGAGTTCTTCGCCAATGGCCGCAGCCGCGCCCTCGGCCGGGGTGCTGTCCATCGTCAATGCATCGGAACAGAGGCCGGAATAAACCTGCACCGCCTCGGTGGCCATCTCCATCATCCTGGGCAGATCAAAGGAGAACATGCTGCCACCATAGACTAGGTCGTCTTGCCTGAGATCACTCAAACGTTCAAGTTCGGCAAAATGGCTCAGCGCTTCCGGAACCGGCGGCATGGCAAAGGCTGACAAATCGCTCAGGGGCATATTGCCCAGATGAGATGCCAGGAACGGCGGCACATACTTAGTAAGGTCCGATTTAACGGGAAGCGTGACCACATAGGTCGCATAGACCGTATCCTGCTCAGTGTCCACTCGGAAATAGAGCAGGGCATGCCCTCGGGGGGTTTGCGAATCGCCCTTGTCGAAAATCAAATCCATATCAGTCACGCCTTCAATGACAGGTGTCACGATCCATTATAGGACAAAGGTGATTTTCTCACCAAGTCCGTAGACCGGTCGTTCCGGTGCCTTCGCGTTGACTACCAAAGGCAAACTAAGTATTGTAGGAGCAGCGTGCCCAATATGAACGAACTTCGGGCAAACTTGGGCCTGGAAGGGACCGAATATGGCTGACACAGAACTGAAAGTCTTTGCCTACGATGATGTCGTGATCGGTGAAGAGTTGGGCTCCTATGATTACATCTTGACACAGGAAATGGTCGACGCTTTCCGCAAATCCGTTGACGACCCAGAAGCATCTTTTCCCACACTGGGCGTCAAGCACGATGCCACCGCCTTCGCCATGGTCTACACAGACCCCATCGGCACGGTGAATGCGGGCAACGAGGTTGAATTCTTCAACCCACCCATCATCGGCAAAAAGATCATCGTGACCGGCCGTATCGCAGACAAGTACCTACGCCGCGACAAGCCATACATAGTCATCGAAGCGACCGCCACCGACGAGGACGGTCGCCTTCTGGAAAAGCTCAGTACCTACCAGTTGAAGAAACCTGATGAGTTGGGGAAAAAATGGCATCCAGAACAGAAATAGAACCAGGGCAATCCATACCTTCAGTCACCAAGGCCATCACGGAAAAATCCATTCTGGGATTTGAATCCACCGGGATTCTGAACCTGGAAAATATCCACAACAACCCGGAACTGGCTGCCAAACGCCTGGGGACCACCTACACCCTGGCGTCTGGCCGCATGTCCATTACCTTTGCCACTGAATGCCTTCGCAAGTTCTTTGGGCCAGAGGTTTTTAACCACACCGGCACCGTAAACCTGAAGTTCTTAAGGCCAGTGAAAGCCGGTGACACCATCACCGTCACTGGGGCCGTCAGTAGTTCACAAGAAACTGAAGAAGGTACCAGGGTCTCCATTGACCTATTCTGCGATAACCAGGACGGCAACCGCACCGCCATCGGCGTCGGCACAGCAGTCATCAAGTAACGGCCTCCGCGTCCCGTTACACGCACCAACAATACTGGAGGACCAAATGGCAGGCTCAGAACACGGCAAAGTCGAAGCTGAAATAGTCTATTGTGTAGCTTGAGGCTACTTCCCTGTCGCCACGTGGTTGGCGAACGAATTCTTCAAATCAGATGCTCCCGGAGACGTGGCTATTACCATGACCCCGTCAGACAAGGGCCGCCTGGAAGTGTTCCTAGACGGAGATAAGATCTTCGACCGCAAGGAAGCAGGGGCCTTCCCAGACCTGAGCAAAGTGAATGAACTAAAGATGGCCATCGCCGAGAAACTATTCGATCTGGAAGACGCCTAACCCGCCCTTCCGACTCTATGACCCGGACTACGCAGCCTGGGAGCAGATCCTGGGCTGTATTTTTATGAACCACAGGTTCAGTAAACGGAGTACAACGAATTGGCTAACGCAGAACACGTAAAACTAGCCTCCAGCGGCCCAGACGCCCTGGACAACTGGCGCGAGATTAACCCAGACACACAGCTTGATCTCGAAGGAGCCGACCTCAGCGGCGTTAATCTGGCCGGGACCAAGATCCACGAAGCAAACCTCAAGGGCGCAAACCTGACCAAAGCCCGACTCAGCAAGGCAAACCTGGCAGGGTCCGACCTCACCGGCGCAGATCTCTCCGAAGCCGACTTTGGCCAGGCAGGTATGGCCGGAGTCAATCTGACCGGCGCCACAGTCAACAATGTGAACTTCTTCTGGACAGACATGAAGGGCGCAAACCTCAAAGGAGCCGTGGTCAAAGGTTGTCGGATGAACCGGGTCAACTTAATCGGTGCGAACCTGACTGACGCTGATTTCAGCCAGTCCAACATGATCGAGGCCGACCTCAGAAACACAAACATGACCAATACCCGCTTCCAGTCGTCTATGATGAATGGAGCCGATCTGAGCCGGGCCAACATGGTGGGCGCTGACTTCAACCTGGCCATGATTCGGGACTCCATGTGGATCGCCACGGACGTTCGCGGAGCCAGCTTCAAGCAGACCAGCCTGCACCGATCAGACTTCAATCTGGCCAAGTGGGACGACACCACCACCTTCCCAGACAACTTCGACCCCGAGGACACCGGCCCCAAGGACGTTAACGAGTAGTATCAGCTGACCCTTTCTTACAGGGTCGCTATGCTAAGATTATTCATCTAGAAAAACCCAGTTGTTAAACCTATAGGAGACTCCGTGGCCGTCCTTCAAATAGTGGGAAATCAGCCAGGCGCCGGCAAGACCAGCCTGGCAGCGGCATTGCTAATCAAGGCCAACGCCGCCGGCAAGAAGGCTGTCTACTATAAGCCGTTCTCCCATGCATCGGGCACTGACCCCGATGTGGAGTTCGTCGGGGGTCTGCTAGCGTCAATGGGCGACCCAGACGTCCCTGCTTCTGCAGCTACCGGCGATATGCGCAGCGCCCAGGCGGCAATCGCCAAACTGGACTCTGACGCTGATATCGTTGTCGTTGAAGGGTCAAGCACTGCCACGCCCCTAGACCTCGACAGCAAGGTCATCCTGGTCCACCAGTACTCCCAGCAATCCTCAGCAACTGACTCCATCTCCGCTGCTGGTACTAATCTCGCTGGGATCGTGGTCAATGCAACTCCCATCCACCGCCGCGATGAAGTTACCCGAGAACTGTCTGGTCAATCAGTGCCAGTCGCCGTGATTCCAGAGAGCCGGGGCATGCTGGCGATTACCGTGGAACAACTGGCGAATCACCTGGGCGGTCAATGGGTTTTGGATCCCGTTAACAATGACGCCCCGGTGGAACGCTTCATGATTGGCGGCAACATCCTGGACGAAGGCCCCACCTATTTCGACCGTTACGCCAACCAGGCCGTGATTACACGAGTGGAACGCCCAGACATCCAGATGGCCTCCATGGGCGATAAGACCTGCTGCCTAGTTCTCACCGGCCCCGGCGAGCCCACCGAGTACATCAAAGCAGAAGCCCTGAAACGGGAGGTGCCTCTGATCCAGGTGCGCACCAACACCATGGACACTGTCGAGGCCCTGGCCGGCCTGCTGGATCAGACCGATGCCCGCACCAACACCAAGGCTCACCATTTCGCTGATCTACTTGAACAGTACATGGGTGCAGAAGGGCTACAGAAACTTCTCAGTTAAGTCGAAGCCACAGTCTCAGATTCTTGACTGAGGAAGATATCTGGCCCTACAATAATCATGTCCGCTCCATATTGGAGCTGCACCCTGAATCCAACCCCAAACAGCGTCGCTAAACGCCGGGGAGAATGATATGCCCATAACACAGAATGGCGTGGAACTAACGGTCGCAATTTCCGAAAAGGCCGCCGACAAGATTAAGTACTTCGCCGAGAAAGACGGCATCAACGAAAATATCGGCATTCATGTTGCCGTAAAAGGCGGCGGATGTTCCGGTCTGACCTATGACCTAAAGATTACCGGGGAACAGACCTTCGCCGAGACTGACAAAGTGGTCGAGCAACACGGCGTCAAAGTTATCGTAGACAAGAAGAGCTACATCTACCTAGTAGGCACAGAACTTGATTTCTCCGACGGCCTCAACGGCAAGGGCTTCGTCTTCGAGAACCCCAACGCCAAGAAGGCCTGTGGTTGCGGTACTTCATTTAGTGTCTAATAACCCCTAGGCACCCAAACAGTAAACCACAAGCGCCGCCTTGCATGAGCAAAAGCGGCGCTTGTTTGTTAAGACCTAAAACCACGAAGGGGAATCGCTGATGGCCCTGCAAGAATCACCGCTACAGACCGGCGCCGACGTCTATATCGAGCGCTACGGCTTTCAACTCCCAGCCGTTTACAGTGACTTCGCATCGGAATACTCAGCTGCTACCACCAATGTCGGCGTCCATGACGCCTCTTACATGGGCCGATTGAAAGCCACCGGCGAGGACGGCCTGGACTTGCTGAACCGCATGTCCACCAATAAGGTTGTGGACCTTGGCCTAGGTGAAGGCGCAGTCACTGTGCTCACCACTGACCGTGGCCGCATCGTCGATGTTTTGGGAGTGGTGAATCAGGGCGAACAAGTGACTCTGCTAACCAGCCCCGGCCGTCAGCAGGCGGTTATCGGCTGGCTAGATAAATACACCATCATGGAAGACCTTCAAATTGAGGACGCTTCTTCCGAAACTGCTATGCTTGCATTGGTCGGCCCCAACGCGGCCAAACTGCTGGCTCTTGCTGATTCCCATGAAACTATGGCTAAGGATTCGCTGAGTGTTGAAACCGTGCAGATCGATGGTTCCGACGTTTTAGTCGTGAATCAACCCATGGGTGAGTTATCGCGTTACTGGCTGATCACTAGCCCGGAATCAGCAAGAGCACTCTGGCAGCATTTGATCGAAGCAGGCGCGGCTCCGGTAGGCGCCACTGCCATGGATGCGATGCGGGTGAACTTGGCAGTGCCGGAGTTCGGACCGGAACTTGGAGAACCTTTTAACCCGTTGGAAGCCGGACTCATAGGCTCCATCGACTTTACCAAGGGCTGTTATATCGGCCAGGAAGTAATCGCCCGGCTCGATAGCTACAAGAAGATTCAGAAATTCTTAGTATCTCTGAGTTTTGATATGAATACAGCGGTCTCGCCAGGGGATGAACTGTTGCAAGATGGTCATCCGGTTGGAACCGTCACATCCGTTGCTCCAGAAGCCACAGACGGTGTTTTAAAGGGTCTAGGGTACGTTAAAGCGGCAATGGCCATCCCTGGCACCAAACTTAATCTCGGAGGCTCAGAAACAGCCTTAGCGGAGATATTGAACTTCGCCCAGCCCTACGGTCCACCAAAAAACTGAATGGTTAATCGCTAGACGGCTCTATCTTGCCTTCCGGAGTCGCCGACAGCAGCGCCGCGAAGTCGTAGCCGCGTTTTCGCATCTCTTCGGAGCCGCCCTCGTTTCGGTCGAGCAAAGAAACCACTTTCACCACAGTACAACCGGCTTCTTCCGCCGCTTCTATAGCATGGAACAACGAACCGCCGGTAGTGCAAACATCATCCACGATCGCAACCATGCTGCCAGGCGCTAATGGCCCCTCTATGCTCTGCTTGGTACCATGGCCTTTGCTCTCTTTCCTGACGATGAATGCCGGGATAAACCCACCGGCTAGATGGCTAGCCAACGCCACTGCAGTCACAATGGGATCAGCCCCCAGTGTTGTGCCGCCGATGGCTGCCGCACCGGATTGTTGCAGTAACGGGAGCAGAGCCTGGGAGATCAGGTGCGCGCCCTCTGGATCCAGACTCAGCAGGCGGCCGTCAAAGTAGTAACTGCTCTTCTTGCCAGATGAGAGGGTGAAATCACCATACTTGATTGCGCCGCGGTCCAACGCCAGATCCAAAAGTCGGTCTACTGTCTCGCTCAACTCGTCGTCCTCCCTTCCCTGGTGGTCAAATAAAGTTTCTGACTCAGAATATACTCGGCTACCGCGTCGGGCACCAGACCCGAAACAGACTCACCCGTGGCCAATCTACTGCGAAGTTTTGTGGCGCTGACATCGATCAACGGCGAAGCGACGATCTGTACCCGCCCTTTAGCCTCGGGAACCCGCTGGTAGAATTCATCCCAGTCAAAATCCTGTTCTCCTGGCCGATCCAACACCAGCAACTGGCAGAGGTTCATCACCTGTTCTGGGTCCTTCCAACGATGCAGTTGATTCAGAACATCGAGGCCAACGATAAAGAATAACTTGGCTTCTGACCCCAGTTCGGCCGTCAGTTCTACCAGGGTGTCAATGCTGTAGGTGGGGCCAGGGCGACTGGTCTCGATATCGCACGTTTCAAATGCTGGGGTAGCTACCGTAGCCAGACGAACCATCTCCAAGCGGTGTTCCACAGAGGCTGTCGGTTCTGCCTGTTTGAGTCTGGGATGACCGGCTGGGATGAACAGGACTCGCTCCAAGCCGGCATGTTTCATCGCTATATTGGCGATACTCAGATGCCCAAGGTGGATGGGGTCGAATGTCCCGCCAAGAATGCCAATGTTCACGGCTAAAGGACGCTCAGAACCAAGTCATTTCAACTTCGCCGAACCTGATGGTGTCTCCGGCTTCGATCCCAGCATCAATCAGATTATTTGCCAGGCCTGAGCGTCGCATCTCACGCCAAAGCTGTAGCAACACACGCTGGTCCTTGATATCGGCAAAGGCAGTTAAGCGTTCCATTGATTCAGACTCAACGACGTAGACGCCGCGGGAGTCACGCCAAACCGATTCCCTAGCTGCAGACCGCTGGGGCCTAAACCGCATGGGCTCTACTTCGGGCCCTTTATATTCTTCTTCTTTAGGCAACTCCTCCAGGGCGCTTATGATGCTTCCCTTGAGCTGGTCTACACCTTCACCTGTAGCCGCTGATATGAAGTGGACGCTGGATCCCTTATCCCCGATGGCCTCTAATAACTGTGTCTTGAGGTCTTCTTGAGATTCACGGACCTCAGTGATATCCAGCTTGTTGACCACCACCAGTTGTTTCTTGGCAGCCATCTCGGGATTGAATTGCTCCAATTCCTGGTTGATCATCAAGTAATCTTCAACAGGGTCGTCAGACATACCATCCAACATATGCACGTAGAGTCTTGCTCTCTCAGCATGGCGCAAGAACTCGTGGCCTAATCCAATCCCCTCATGCGCACCTTCGAGGAGTCCAGGAACTTCCATCATCACAAAGTCGGTTTTGCCAACTTGGACCACACCCAAGATCGGTTCGACAGTAGTAAACGGATAATCTGCAATCTTGGCTTTTGCCGCCGAACACACTGAAATCAAAGTAGATTTACCTGCATTTGGCTTTGCGAGCAAGCCTACATCAGCCAATAACTTCAGCTCTAGATAGAGAACTACCTTCTCACCCTTCTCACCCCGTTGGGCCAATACCGGTTGCTGGTTGGTTGCACTCGCAAATCTAGAATTTCCCCAGCCACCTCGACCACCTACTGCGACCAACCTCGGATTTTCATTAGTAATATCATCGACGAATTCTTTCTCACCATTGGAATTCATCCGATAGATCACCGTTCCAAATGGAACCGCAATTTTTTTATCTTCACCATTGGCACCGCGCCGATGCTTACCACCACCATGACCACCATGAACAACATAGATCGTACTGTTGAACTTGATGTGTAACAAAGTGTTTATAGATGAATCACCAACTATATAAGCGCTACCACCATCACCACCGTCGCCACCATTTGGGCCGCCTTTTGGCCGGTACTTCTCTCGCAAGAAACTACTGCATCCGTTTCCACCGGACCCAGCGTTAATATTTAATCTAACGGTATCAATCATCGAATTTTTATAAGAAGTAAGAAATAATAGTAATAAGGGCGTGGATTAGTTGATAGTTAGGCGTGGTTACGCCTGGAAGATTGTTGAATATGTATATTTTAACATGGCGTGTTATCGGAACACGGTTGATATTTCATAAGCATCTTTAGGATGGGATAAAAGGTTTTGTTGTTAGATTCAAGAACGAATTCTTGTCTGGTTCTATTTATCAAAGATGAATATAGATTTGAGTGAAGTTATCCACAGAAATGGACAGTTACGAACAGTCGGATAATTGTGATGTTATCCTGATTCAATCGTGGAATAGGATAGCGATTGATGCTCGATATATCTAAGAGAACATCAATATTAGTTGGATTATTAAATCTGAGTATCATTGCCTGCTCGAATTCT
>PYIL01218560.1_pt1 | contig 13738 bp, 9 predicted proteins | sample 3578041 | NCBI WGS metagenome assembly PYIL01 (sample SAMN08408023, study PRJNA431606) | Marine metagenome isolate SA_KN192-05_S13_150m, whole genome shotgun... | biome: marine; feature: oceanic pelagic zone; material: water; isolation source: 150 m water sample, 0.2-0.8 um fraction ... | reverse complement strand
TATCAATACCGATCAATGATAACAATGTCTGAGGCAAATCAATCTGACTTGCTAGGCGATTATCTTCTCGATTCTTAACTCCATCACCAAGAATTACCGCTGGAATATGAAAATGTTTTAATGGAACTAATTGATCTCCATAAGCTCTAGAATCATGATCTGCCACTACCAAAAAAATTGTGTTTTTCCAGTATTCGGAATTTTTTACCTTCTTGAAAAACTCCCCTAAAGCATAATCAGAATATTTAGCTGCATTTTCACGGGTTTGTTTCGGTTTATTGAAAAGCTCTATTCTGTTATCTGGATAATCAAATGGACTGTGGTTTGAAGTAGTAAACACAAGGCTAAAAAACGGCTTTCCCTGATCATTTAAGTTGGAAAATTGCTGATGAGCTTTATTATAAAGATCCTCATCAGAGGCTCCCCATGAACCAACAAATACAGGATTATCAAAAGTTGAAAAATCTTGCATGTCATTAAAACCATTACCTAAAAAGAAGCTCTTCATATTATCAAAATGGCTTTCTCCACCATATATAAATTGTGTGTGGTAACCCTTCTTACTTAAAAGATAAGCAATAGAGAAAAATCCTCTTTGACTTTTTCCTAATTTCACAATAGATCGGCCTGGTGTTGGCGAAAATCCTGTAATAAGGGCCTCAATACCTCGAACCGATCGCGTTCCTGTGGCATACATTTTCTTAAAGTTCCACCCTTCTCTCATAAACTGATCTAAATTTGGTGTAATAGGTAAGCCACCTAGACCACCTACATATCTAGCGCCCAAGCTCTCTTGTAATAAAATAACCAGATTTTTTGGCTGGCCTCTATAAGTTGCTTCATGTGATGCCATTGTGGGTAAACTACCTGGGCTTGTCTTGGTAAAATTATTGATTGTTGATTCCCTGGTCAATTGAATGACTTCGTCTTCTTGCATGGTCCCATAATATTTATAAGCATCGTCTTCATTTTGCATTTGCTTAACGGCGAACAGCATAGAGTAACTTGAATTTAATACAAGATCATTCATTAGCGGGTCGTTTGAAAATGCGACCATGGCTGGATTCAGCGGGCGATGGCCTAATGTAGATCTTGCACCCATAACCCCTATAATCAAGACAAACATCGCCAGAAAGAGACGCCAATACCAATTATAGGCAGAATCTTTGTTTACAAATATCTTAGAATAATTCCACGTCAAGTAAATTACAGATACACTAATCACAGAAGAAACAATCAATTCAACTTTATATCCGCTTAACAGCATTTTGGTTAGCTCTTCTGGGTAAATTAAATATTCAACAAAAAGTCTGTTTGGGCGTACATCGTATTCAATGATAAAGGATGGTGTTACCGTCTCCATAAAAACCAATAGCCAAATACTAAAAGTTACCCAGACTCTTAATATGTATTGCCAGAATCTATAGATATTAGAATTACTGACTATGACTGAGGAAATCAAAGCTGGTAAAATATATAAGTACGAAACGGTCGCAATATCTATCCTCAGACCACTAAAAAATAATTCATTCCAACCTTCGGCATTACTTACTCGATCGAATTGCCAGAAAGCCAATAAGAATCTAGATAAACTTAGAAAAATAATAACAAACAGAATGACGGATATGAATGGAGAAAGAATACCAATTTTTGTCCTTGTAATAGATTTCATACTGTTAGCTAAGACAAAAAGAAGGCATGCGGCATGTTTTTATATATAACAAAACACCAAACCAGAAAGACGATTAGCAGTGCGACAAATACAGCAGCTGAGCCCATATCCTTTGCTCTAGCTGATAAGTCATGCTCTTCCATGCCTATTCTGTCGATGATGGACTCAATAGCAGAATTTATTAATTCAACAACTAAAACAGGCAACATGCACGTTATCAAAACAAATTTTTCGCTTAAATTTAGAGGTAAAAGGAGAGCAATGACACTCAATACGACAAACAAATACACCTCTTGTCTAAAAGCTGATTCATTGATCCATGCAGCTCTCAAACCTTTTCCCGAGTTAAAAAAAGCCTGAATCAATCTAACTAAGCCCTTCTTCTTGTATTTATTATCTTTGGTCATTCTAATTTAATATATGTATAAACTCACATCATTGACCTTATTACAAAAAAAATTGATCCAAATAGGCATACAGCAATAGGCAAAAAACTCAATAAGAATCCAATTTCACGGCTTGATGGATCTTTTAGATATGCTGAACGAAAGACAAATCTCCCAACAATAAATAGAAAACCTAAGCCTACAGCTATACTCTCACTGACAAAATAGCCGAATAACCAAAATGAAGGAAGAAAAATAACTATTTGCTCTAATGTATTTTGATGCACACGATAATATCTTTCAAACTGCTCATTACCTGATACCGCAGGCGCCTTGATACTATATTTACCTCTAGCTTTCCCAACTTCAAAGCCAAAAAATAGTGTTTGCACCAATATCAGTGCCGTGACAATCGCCATTAATTCCATTTAATATCTCCTATAAAAATTAATCTAAAAAATTATTTCCGTACAACAAAAAATAAAATCACTAGCAATTATACCCAATCATTCCATTAAAATAAGTGTTATTGGCCTACAAGATAAATACAAAACTATTAAACCAAATATCACTTACTTTATAGTAATATTATATAAATATATTCTATATTGCTTTGTTTCTTAATAAGATCATAAGGAAAATTTAATGTCAAACGTAAGTATTAAAAGACGTTTTATATCAATAGTATATGATACTTTACTAATATTATCTTTAATGTTTTTAGGAACAATTCCTTTTATCGCGTTGCGTTATGGTGAAGCAGTTGAGGGAAGATCATTTGATTACCAGTTAACATTGTTTTTAATAATCTTTTTATTTTTAGTGGGATTTTGGAGTATATCTGGCCGCACATTAGGAATGCAATCCTGGGGGCTAAAAATTGAAACGTTTGACGGACTAAAACCAAATATTCTGCAATGCTCTATTCGTTTTTTTTCTGCAATCTTATCTTGGTTACCATTAGGCTTAGGTTTTTGGTGGCAAGTCATAGATCGTAATAACTTAACTTGGCATGACCATATCTCTAAGACAAGATTGCGGTATCGGTCGAGAAAATAATTATTTGTATCCTATTTTCTTTAACCTAAATAAAGTAAGACCCAGGAAAAGTATAGGTGGTGACCATGCTATTAATATTGGGTTTATTCCATATACTTGACCATAATTAAATATTAACTCACTTACAAGAAAATAAACTAAGCCAATCACCAAACCTACAGTCAATCTAGCACCTGCTCCGACCGAACGAAGCGAGCCATAGACAAAAGTCAGCGCTATAATTGGCATTAATATCATTGCTAGTAAAGCAGAAACCCTTGACCAAAGTTCAATTTCATAGCGACTTGATGACAAGTCATTTTTCTTTAAATAACCTACATAACCTGCAAGCTCTCTAATGGATAAGCTAATTGGTTTAACTAGTGTCACCCCTAATAAGTCACTATTTAACTCAAAAGACTCATTAACTAATTCCGCTTCACTGGTTGTTACGCGATTATTGTCAAATCTTGTTTCTCTGAAGTTTCTTAACACCCATTCTTCATTCCGATCTATTCCTGAATTCTCGGCAGCAGCGATAGATCTCAATGAATTATCATCATTGAATCTAAACATATAAATACTACCAAAATCATAATCAGTATTTACCCTCTCAAGGTGAATTATTGTTTTCCCATCCTTGACCCATACTGCACTTCCGAAATCAGAGCCCTGTTGACTATAACGAGCTTCATCTCTCATATTTCTAGCGTAATAATCTAGAGGTGGACCGATAAACTCACCAATCAAAATTGAAAATAACGCTACAAAGATACCGCTCATACTAAGAATCTTTGCCAGTCTATTTATCGATATACCTGCAGAATGCATCACTACTAATTCACTATTATTTGCAAATAACCCTAAGCACAAAAGAGAACCAATCAATGTTGCCATAGGTAGCATCTCAAATGACAATTGAGGTAATCTCAGCATTGCAAATAAAAATGCCTGCAGTACACCGAAATCACCTTCCAAATTTCCTAGCTGACTTATAAATTCATACAAAGCAGTTAATGACAACAATATTATCAAAACCAAAAAAACGCTCAGCATTACTGATTTAATGAGATATTTTGTGAGAATTGTATTCACTACTGGTTTCAATATCCTTTTATCAGGCGTCTATGGTAGCCTTTATCTTTGAAAAAGAGGATTAACAACACCATCAACATTAATAAATGAACCCACCACAAGCCAATTTGCTTATCCACGATGTTGTTTTCAAGCCATGACTTTCCCGCGGAAAGTAAATTAAAATAAATAATAAAAGTAAAAATTCCAGAAAATATTTTATTGTATTGTCCCTGCCTTGGCGCACTTTTACTCATAGGTATAGCCAACAATACTAGTATTACTGTAGAGATCGGAATTCCAATACGCCAATGAAACTCAGCATTCTTTTGCCTGTCATTAGAATCTAAAAGGTTTCTAAAAAGCATTGACTTCACATCAATATCTTTCACGGAAGCCTCTGGTAAAGTATATGGAATGCCATGCTCCAAAAATTCCATCACTATATAATCATTCTTTCCAGGAGAGCCTATATAACGTTTGCCATCATAAAGCACAAAATAACGTTCGTTATCATTAGCTACTTCTCTTTGGATGCCACGCTCAGCAACTACTACTTCGATTTCACCATCCGCGGTAGTGAATTGAAGAAACACATTCTTTAATTCCCCTGTTGCGAATACCTCCTCGGCATATATGACCGTGCCAAGACCATCATCAACAATGAATCGACCTGGTTCAATACTTTTAAGGTCAATCTTACGACGTGCCTCATTATTTATTCTCTCAATTTCCAAGAGAGACTTTGGCCCAATGTCTATTGTGACCCATGCTGATAAAATAACTAAAGGAACAGTTAATAATAAAATTGGGCGATATATTCCAAATGCACTTACTCGACAAGCCATCATTGCAGACATCTCACTATTCGAATATAAGCGACCTAATGCCATTAATATAGACAAGAATAATCCAACAGGAATCAATATCGTTAGATATTGAAGACCTGTCAGGAAAATCAATTCGGAAATTGCGTCTCTTGGCAATTTATCCTTTGCTACATCGCCTAAAATTCTGGCAAATTGATTCGTCAACAAGACTCCTAATAGAGCTAGCATAACAACAAGCCAAGTTCTGAATACTTCTCTAAGAATATATCGATCGATTATTCGTAGCATAAATTACACACTTCTTTTTTTTATTATAAAATCTGTAAAGTTAACTTATACTGCAGTGTAAACTTAGACTAACGTTTTTTGTATAAGTGTCAAACACTATAAGATAAAAAACACGCTGATAAAAATAAATAAAATATTCAAACTACAGGTTAATAATTTATGAAATACCTAACTTCCTCTACGATCGCACCCAAAATCATTGCCGACTGCTTGATTATAGGTGTATACAACAAAAACAAACTGAGCAAGGCCGCTGACGACATAAATAGATCTACCAACAAACTAATTTCAAGATCGATTAAGTCAGGAGATATCAGAACTGAACTAGGCCAATTTAAGATATTAACCTCAGGAAATTACATAAAAGCGAAAAGACTTTTGATTGTAGGTTTGGGTGATAAAGGTTCTTTTGGAGCTAGTGAATTCAAAAAAGCAAATGAAGTTGCCATAAACGCGATTCTTTATAATAAATTAAAAAGCATTGCTAACTTTCTGATACTAGAAAAGGTTAATCAATTTTCTGAATACTATAAAGCAAGATTCAGTATTGAAGCTTTTTTCAGTTGTACATATCAATTCAATAAATTAAAAACACAATCATCAAAATATCAACTTTCTCCTGATAAAATAATTCTCGCAAAAAATAACGGAGAAAAATCGAGTAATGTGAGATTAGGTTGCAAGCACGCAGAAGCGATAGGCCTGGGAATGGAAATTGCAAGAGATCTCGGTAATCTACCAGCGAACATTTGCACACCAACTTATCTAGCAAAAGAATCACAAAAAATTGCAAAAAAATATAAGAATTTAAGCACAAAGATATTAAACGAAAGCGCCCTAAAGAAATTAAAAATGAATTCATTCTTATCTGTAACTGCTGGATCAAAAGAACCGGCAAAATTGATTGTAATGCAATACAAAGGAGCTAAATCGGAAAAGCCTTTCATACTAGTAGGTAAAGGCATTACATTTGATACAGGCGGTATTTCTATAAAACCAAGTCCCGCAATGGATGAAATGAAATTTGATATGTGTGGTGCAGCTTCCGTTATCGGAACAATAAATGCAGTCGCCAAAATGAAATTACCTATTAACTTAACTGTTATAGTTCCGGCGTGCGAGAATCGACCAAGTAGTACCGCTACCCTTCCTGGGGATATTATAAAGAGTATGTCTGGACAAACCATTGAGATTTTAAATACAGATGCAGAAGGAAGATTAATCCTATGTGACGCTTTGACATACGCCGAACGCTTTAAACCAAAATACATTATTGATGTGGCAACTCTAACTGGAGCTTGTGTGATAGCACTTGGACATCATCGCACCGCAATAATGAGTAATAACGATGAACTGAGTAATAAAATTTTTAATGCTGGCGATAGATCAATGGATCAAGGTTGGAAAATGCCTATGGGTAGCGAATATGAAGCTCAACTAAAAAGCAATTTTGCTGATATTGCTAATATTGGTGGCCGTTATGGGGGATCTATAACTGCTGCTTGTTTTTTGGGTAAATTCACCAAGAAAATGAAGTGGGCTCATTTAGATATTGCCGGCACAGCTTGGAAATCAGGATCAGAAAAAGGGAGCACTGGTAGGCCAGTACCAATGCTAACTGATTTTATGATAAATCAGAGTCGCTTAAATACTGGATAATGAAACAAGTAGATTTCTATATTCTATCTAGGAAGGATGAAACTTCTAGAAAATTATTCGCCTGTAAAATTTCAGAAAAAGCATACAAAATGGAAAAATCTATTTGTATAAGTTCTCCAAACAAAGATTACTCGGAAGACTTAAGTAAATTATTATGGAGCTACAAAGAGGAAAGTTTTCTGCCAAATGAAATTGAAAACAAAAAAACCAAAGAAAATGTTAAATGCATCTTAATTACCCACAACAAAGAAACAATCAATAAGAGTGATGTATTAATTGATCTGTCTGAAATAGAAGTTGATGAATGCAATAAATTTGAACGTATTATTGAGATTGTATTAAATCAGGAAGACAGTAAAAAGAAAGCCAGGAAAAGATTTGTGGAATTCCGTGATTTAGGTTACAAGGTGAAATCTCATCAAATATAATAATTGATATATCAAGTAATAATTAAAACAAAATCTTGTAAAAAATATATGGAACAACACTACCAGCCAAAAAATATAGAACAACGTCATTATAAGCGTTGGGAAGACAATAATTATTTTCAACCACAAGGCCAAGGTGAGCCTTTTTGTATTGTGATTCCACCTCCTAATGTTACTGGAACACTCCATATGGGACATGCATTCCAAGATACAATTATGGATGCTCTTACTCGTTATCATCGTATGATGGGATATAACACGTTGTGGCAACCTGGTATGGACCATGCTGGAATAGCTACCCAAATGGTCGTAGAACGTATATTGAATTCTGAGGGAAATTCTCGCCTTGATATGAAAAGAGAGGATTTCATTAAACGAGTCTGGGACTGGAAAGATCAATCAGGTGGGGCAATTGCAAAGCAGCTAAGAAGGCTTGGTGCTTCGCTTGACTGGAATCGTGATTGCTTCACGATGGATCCGAAGCTTAATGACGCGGTGACAGATGTCTTTATAAAACTTTATGAAGAGGGACTGATATACCGAGGAAAGAGATTGGTTAACTGGGATCCAATTCTTCAAACTGCTTTATCTGATTTAGAAGTCCTTATTACTGAAGAAAAAGGCCAGTTATGGCATTTACGTTACCCTTTAACCGATAACAAAAAGTATGTAGTTGTTGCAACTACAAGACCTGAGACAGTTCTTGGTGATAGCGCAATTGCAGTTAACCCAGATGACCATAGATACAAAGATTTGATAGGAAAGGAAGCTATTGTTCCTATCGTCAATCGAAAAATACCAATAATTGCTGATGATTATGTTGACCCAAAATTCGGTTCTGGTTGTCTCAAAATAACGCCTGCTCATGATTTCAATGATTATGAGATTGGTATGAAGCATAAATTACCACTCATAAATATTTTTGATAATAACGCCAAGCTAAATCAGTCTACTCCCAAGGAATTCCAAGGCCTTTTAAGGGAAGAAGCAAGAAAGAAAATTATTGATGCTTTCAAATCATTACAATTCATAGAGAAAATAGAGGATCATATAATCAGTATACCTAGAGGTGATCGAAGCGGCTCAATAATTGAACCTTACCTTACTGATCAATGGTACGTTGACATAAAACCACTAGCAAAACCTGCAATAAAAGCAGTTAAGAATAAAGAAATTGTATTTGTTCCAAACAATTGGTCAAAAACTTATTTTGAGTGGATGGAAAATATCCAAGACTGGTGCATTAGCAGACAATTGTGGTGGGGTCATAGAATACCTGCTTGGTATGATGAAAAAAATAATATTTATGTAGGCAAGAATGAAGAGACAATAAGAGATAAGTTTAATATCCAAAGTCAAGTCAAACTAAAACAAGATGAAGATGTTTTGGATACTTGGTTCTCTTCCGCATTATGGCCTTTCAGTACACAAGGATGGCCTGATAATACCCAATCATTCAAAACATTCTACCCTGGACAAGTACTGGTGACTGGCTTTGATATTATCTTTTTTTGGGTGGCACGAATGATCATGATGGGAATTAAATTTACTGGAAAGGTTCCATTCAAAGAAGTTTACATACATGGTCTTATTAGGGATCAATATGGTCAAAAAATGTCAAAATCTAAAGGTAATGCTCTAGACCCTCTTGACCTAATTGATGGAACTAATATTGAAGATCTACTAAAAAAACGTACTGCAGGTTTAATGCAAGATCACTTAAAGCCAGAGATTGAAAAAAATACAATCAAACAATTTCCAAATGGAATAGAGGCTTATGGTGCTGATGCTTTAAGATTTACCTTTGCTTCTCTCGCAACAACTGGAAGAGATATCCGTTTTGATTTAGGTAGAATTGAAGGGTATAAGAATTTCTGCAACAAGTTATGGAATGCGGCTCATTACACCTTATTGAATACAAAAGATTTAAAGAAAATAGACCGAGATGATATCGATTACACCTCTGTTGATTATTGGATTAAATCAGAATTAAATAATACTACAAAGAAAATACATACTTATTTTAAAAAATATCGATTTGACCTTGCCGCACAATGCCTGCATGAATTTATTTGGCATGAATTTTGCGATTGGTATTTGGAGTTATCCAAGGCAATTCTTCAAGATAAAGATTTTGATGAAAAACAAAAACTAGGAACAAAGTTAACCCTTATCGAAACACTCGAAAATATCTTACGCCTGTTACATCCAATAATGCCTTTTATAACAGAAGAAATTTGGCTTAATATCAAACAAAAACTGATACTCCCTGAAGAAACAATCATGTTGAGACCTTATCCAACATATGACACATCCCTTGTTAACGCTAAGGCTGAAGAAGAAATAAAATGGGTAAAAGAATTTATTCTAGGGATTAGAAAAATTCGTGGGGAAATGAATATTTCACCGGGGAAGATGTTACCGGTAATAATCAAAAATAATTCAAAGAGAGAAAAAGATTTAACTGAGAAGTATAATAATATACTTCAACATGCAGGTAGGATTAAGGGGATAACATTCCTAAAAAAAGGTGGAAAAGAACTTTTATCATCAACCGCCATGCATGGAAAAATGAAACTCCTTGTCCCTCTTTATGATCTCATTGATATTAAAGACGAATTGAATAGATTAGAAAAACAAAAGATGACCGCACACAAAGAAATCGATAAAAGTGAATTAAAATTAAACAACACAAGTTTCCTTACTAATGCACCAACTGAAGTAATTGAAAAAGAGAAACAACGTATTTCGAAAAACAAAAACCTACTCAAAGAGCTAGAAAAACAAATAAAGAAACTTAGCAAGACAAAAGATTAACTTAAACTTTCACAGTATTTTCACAATTACTCTTAATTAATATTATAATTTTAATAATTTTTTACTGATAACAATCATTAAATTCCAACTAATGATAAACCCTCAATTAATCAAAGCTAAAAAAATCGAAGAGGTCACATCTGTTGGTCGAACTATAGGTCCCAGTCAAGCGCTCTTTGTATCTGAAATAATAAATTCAAGCAATTGTTCTTCAATTTTAGTAGCAGAGAATATAAAACATGCGAAACAACTTCAACGAGAGATAGATTTCTTTTGCTCTAACAATTTGTCTGCAGATTATTTTCCTGAATGGGAAACACTCCCATATGATAATTTCTCACCTCATCGAGAAATTATCTCAAAACGATTAGCCATACTGAGCAAGTCAATAAACAAATCCAAAAGAATCACAATTGTAACTCCAAATTCACTGCTCAATAGATTGCCCCCAATAAAATATATTCATTCTCGATCATTTTTTATAAATGTAGATCAAGAGTTAAGCCATCGACAATTTATTGAATCGCTGATAAGGAACGGTTATAGCCGTGTAAATCATGTTGAAGAACACGGTGAATTCGCCAATAGAGGCTCTTTAGTTGATGTCTACCCGATGGGAGTCACACACCCGATAAGAGTAGAAATATATGACGACAAAATTGAGTCAATAAGAATATTTGATGTTAATTCCCAAATATCTAAAAAGAAAATTGACTCACTTAATATCATTCCTGCTAAAGAAGTACCATTAGATAAAGAAGCAATACAATACTTTAGGGGTCGTTACCGAGAACGTTTTGAGGGAGTGCCTGCTCAGGCAAAAGTTTATCGTGAGATATCTGATGGCAATTCATATGGAGGCATTGAATACTATTTGACATTATTTTTCAAAAAAACAAACGATTTCTTAACATACTTTTCGCAGAATGCAATTATATTTTTGCCTGTAAATATAGAAGAAATACTAAATGAATCATGGGCTGATATTCAAAATCGATATAAGTTACATATAGAAAATGATGAAAAAAATCTTCTTGACCCCAACGAAACCTTTATCCCAACTCAAGAAATTATTAAAAAACTAAATAATTACAAAACTATAAAATACAGTCGCCACTCTTTAAATGAAAGAAAGGGTGTAATCAACATTAATACAAGTTTGCCTCCAAGTATTAAAATAAAGGCCCAGCACAAAGAACCCTCTCTTGGATTAAGAAAATTTATTAAATCCTTTAATGGAAAAGTTCTTTTTACCGCTGAATCTCATGGGCACCAAGAAACAATGGTTGATTTTCTGAAAGATCTAGGTATCAAAATGCATCGCATTAATCACTGGCAAGATATCTATACAACCGAAAAGTCGATGTTAGTAACGATTGGACCATTCAATCAGAGTGCAGTAATCAAAGACTCAAATATAGCCATTATTGCTGGGCAACAACTTTTTAATGAAAAACCTAAACAACGAAAAATTGAACACAAAGAAAGAAACCCTGAATTAATTATAAAACAACTCACGGATCTTTCTATTGGTGCACCAGTGGTACATATTGTCTATGGTGTAGGAAGATACCAAGGACTCACTCAACTCAATTACGGTAATGATGATGAAGAATTTCTGCACCTAGAATATGCAGATGGCGATAAACTCTATGTTCCTGTGCACTCGCTTGAGCTGATATCACGTTACTCAGGATCATCTCCCGAAAATGCACCCATACACAAACTGGGCAGTGACCAATGGATTAAAGCAAAAAAAAGAGCTGTTAAGAGGATTTATGACGTCGCGGCAGAACTTTTAGATGTCTATGCTAAAAGATCAGCTCGCACAGGTCATTCATTTGTCTGGTCAAAAAGCGATTATGAAAATTTTGAGAATGACTTCCCATACGAAACTACCAATGATCAAGAGAATGCCATTCAATCGGTCTTAGATGATCTATCATCAAATAAACCGATGGATCGAGTAATCTGCGGAGATGTTGGTTTCGGTAAAACTGAAGTAGCGCTAAGAGCTGCTCTTATCGTAGCTCTTGAAGGTAAACAAGTCATTGTCTTGGTGCCCACAACACTTTTAGCGAATCAACATGAAAAAACTTTTAAAGATCGATTTGCTAAATGGCCGATCAATATATCTGTTCTATCAAGATTTCAATCCCCAAAAAAAATCAAGGCAACCATAGTAGAAATTGAATCAGGGAAAGTTGATATTACAATCGGTACACATAAAATACTCCAACATATTAAAAGCTTTAACAACCTAGGTCTTGCCATTATTGATGAAGAACACCGTTTTGGTGTTCGACATAAAGAAGTAATTAAGAATCTTAAAAATAATATAGACATATTAACTTTAACTGCAACACCTATCCCTAGAACTCTAAATATGGCCTTAGGCGGTATTCGAGAGCTCTCATTAATTACTTCCCCTCCATTAAATCGATTAACAATCAAGACATTTATCAGTGAATGGAATGATCTGGTTATTCAGGAAGCATGCTTAAGAGAAATAAAGCGTGGCGGACAAATCTATTTTGTACATAACAGAATTGAAGATATTGAAAACATAAAACTTCGTCTAGAAAAAATAATTCCCGAAGCCACAATAAAGATTGGTCACGGTCAAATGCGAGAAACTCAGCTAGAAGAAGTTATGTTTCAATTTTATCGTAATGAATTTAATTTATTGCTCTGCACTACTATTATTGAAAGTGGTCTTGATATACCAAAAGCAAATACAATTATAATAAATCGTGCCGATAGATTTGGTCTTGCGCAACTTCATCAGTTAAGAGGCCGTGTTGGTCGTTCCCATCATCGTGCATATGCTTACCTTCTTACACCTCCGAAAAACACCATAACAGCTGACGCGAATAAACGTCTCGAAGCAATAAGTTCTTTGGAAGATCTCGGTTCTGGGTTCGTGTTAGCCGCTCATGATCTTGAAATTAGAGGTGCGGGAGAATTACTGGGCGACACTCAAAGCGGTCAAATACAGCAGATTGGATTCTCTTTATATACAGATTTGTTATCACGAACAGTTGAATCTATGAAAGAAGGAGTTCCAGTAAACCTCGAAGAACCTTTCGATGCAGGTGTTGAGATTGACCTAAGAATACCTTGTTTATTTCCAACTTATTATGTCTCTGATGTTCATATGCGACTTATCTTATACAAACGCATTGCCAGTGCTAACGAAGATGAGCTTCTTGATATAAAGATAGAATTAATTGACCGCTTTGGTCTGCTTCCCAAAGAAACTGAATATTTATTGCGTATGACAAAAATAAAGAAAATATGCAATAAAAATGGAATTATTAAAATAAACATTGACACGCAAGGCGGAAATATAAAATTTGACAAAGAATCAAATATCAATACAACCGAGCTAATAAAAATTATCAGTGATAACCAAATCTATCGCATGAAAAGTTCGCATGACCTTAATTTTAAAATAGCATTAATTTCCCCAGAAGAACGCTTTAACTTTATCGAAGCGCTTCTCGATAGACTGATCATCTAAGTATTGCTATGGTTATTTGAATG
>PYIL01278811.1_pt1 | contig 13754 bp, 13 predicted proteins | sample 3578041 | NCBI WGS metagenome assembly PYIL01 (sample SAMN08408023, study PRJNA431606) | Marine metagenome isolate SA_KN192-05_S13_150m, whole genome shotgun... | biome: marine; feature: oceanic pelagic zone; material: water; isolation source: 150 m water sample, 0.2-0.8 um fraction ... | reverse complement strand
TCTTCGACCAACGCGTTGATGGCCCGGTATCCGACATCGGCCTGTTTCGGAAGGACGGGTTCCTCTCCGCGCATCTGGGCAGCCCAGGTCACATGCTCTGGGTAGTTGATACCAGCGGCGTAGAAGGTTGGAGGTATGACCGGTATCTCAAGTTTGACCGAGTCCAACTTGTGGGTGGTTGAGGTCTTTGTGTAGCTATCAAAGGGGCTGCCATCAACCTGGGTTACTGTGTCGCCCTCGATGATGCCAAAGGAGACGGGCCCGCCGTTGGAGAATCTGCACCATTTCATGTTTGTATTACCTCATTTTGGGCTGCACGCGGTCGGCTCCGGCTTCAATTAGAGCTTTGGGATAGACCCAGTAAGGCTTCAGTCAAAGCCTTGGCGCTTGGGCAGCCATTAATCTTTCAGGCCAATTCTACACCCCACTCCGGCGTGGTCAAGCAGGCATGTTCCGCTATTGCTTGGGCCAAGGTGGTAGAATCTAGCGCGCTGGGATGCGGTTTCCAAGAATCAAGCTGCCAGCATTTGAAATCAAATTTTGAAATCGAATAAGGTGAATTAACCATGCGACTCGAAGGAAAGACAGCCCTGATCACCGGCGCCAGCCGGAACATTGGCCGAGAGGTCGCTATTACCTTTGCCCGCGAAGGGGCTGATCTGATCCTTAACACCCGCTCTAGCCAGCCTGAGTTGAATGAAGTGGCGGAGAAATGCAAGGAACTGGGAGTCCGGGTTCATACGGTGCTGGGCGACGTTTCAGATTCCGACACTGTCACGTCCATGGTATCAGAGGGCATCAAAGAACTGGGCAAGATAGACATCCTGGTCAATAACGTGGCCATTCGCCCCCACAAACCCATCCTGGAAGTGACCGACGAGGAATGGCACCACACCTTGGGTGTGAACATGCACGCCGCCTTCTACCTGATCAAGGCGGTCTTGCCGGGCATGATGGACCGTAAGAACGGCAGCATCATAGCCCTGGGAGGCCAGTCGGCCATCACCGGGCGTCCAGGTACCAGCATCGTCACCACCGCTAAGACGGGCGTCCTGGGTTTGATGCGGGCCGTGGCCGCGGAGATGGCACCCTACAACATCCGCGCCAACATGGTTAACCCAGGCTCCACAGACACTACCCGAGGCAACCCTGAGTGGTATCCAGAGTTCCAGCAGGGAGTTGAACGTGGCTCCAGCGAACACTTGAAAGAGATTCCCATGGGCAGACAGGCCACGGTGGAAGACATTGCCAATGCCTGCCTGTTCTTTGCTTCTGATGAGTCGGGTTACATCACCGGAGACAGCGTAAATGTGATGGGCGGCCGCTACATAAACTAGCCCGAATAGTGGGGTTTTGTTGGGGTTGGGGGTTGGAGGGCCTGCTTAGCGTTGAGGTTACGGGCATCATAGAGTCTTGGCTGCCGTTGTTTGTCTTCACGCCGATGTTCGGGATCTCAATGGATTACCTGAACTTTGCCATCACCAGAGTGGAGGAGTTATACCGTCAGGGCTACAGCGTGAGGGATGCCATCAAAGAGGGAGTGGGTGACAGCTTCGGTGTTGTGTTCAGTGCAGCAGCCATCGTGATCGCGGTTGCTGCGGTGTTCGCCCTGATGCGGCTCTTCGCCATTCAACAGCTTGGCTTCGCCCTGGCCCCAGTTGTGCTGCTGGATACGACGGTAATTCTGTTAGTGTTTCTGCCACCGCTGATGGGCGTTGCCGGAAAATACCTTTGGTACTTCCCTTCCTGGCTGGAATGGATCTCAGGTGGGCAACGGCGGTCGAAAGAACAAGAAGATATCACGGTATGGCCAGCTACGGTACCTGCTGATGATCAGCAGTTGATCTGGGGAAGTGCCTGGGTGGCGTGGCGGACTCTAGTGAGAATCGGCTCCAAGCTGCTCCCAGATCAGGGATGCGGCTCCGACCAGGCCAACCGAGTCGCCCAGCACCGCAGATGTGAGAAGGAACTCCTTGTGCAGTTCGCTCATGGCCCGCGCTGATATCTGCTCTTGGATTCGTTTCAACAGGTCCAACTTGACCAGCCCCACGGTCACCCCGCCGCCCAGCACGATCATGTTTGGGTTGAACAGGTGGACAACGTTGGTCAGACCGACGGACAGGGCTGAGACCACTCCGTCGACGATAGACATTGCCAGCGGGTCGTGGGTCTCGGCAGCGTTGAAAACAGCTACGGAATCAAGAGCGGCGGGATCAATAGCAGATAGGGCGGATTTGGGGAACTCACCGGAGGCAACTCGTTGCTTCGCTATGCGGGCGATATTGGTGCCCGATGCCCGTGTCTCCAGACAGCCCCGTGAGCCACACTCGCAGGTCAATGCGGCTTCCGTGCTGTCGACCAAGGTGTGCCCAATCTCGCCTGTGAGACCGTTGGCTCCCATGAAGGGTGATCCCTTGTCCACTGCTCCGCCGCCAACTCCGGTGCTGACCGTGATGTAAAACAGGGTCTTCACCGGGCTGCCTTGGTCTGCCGACTGCTTGCCCGCTCCGAAGTAGTACTCGCCCATGGCGGCCAGATTGGCATCGTTGCCCACCCTCACGGGCAGGGAGAACTTCTCTTCCCAGAGGGCGTTGAACGACACCCCGTCCAGGACTTTTAAGTTCGGCGGTTGGTAGAAGGTGCCGGTTGTGGGTTCCACCGGGCCCGCTACCGCAGCGCCGATGCCCACTATTGGGCTGGCTCCCGCCTGTTCGATGGCGGTGGTTAGTAAGCGTTCAGCATTGCCCAGGTACTCTTCTTTGGTGCCGCCCTGGGGGTTGGGTTCCCGCGACTGCCATAGGATATCGCCTTGTCGGTTGACCACCGCCGTTCGGGCCCAAGTACCGCCCCAGTCCATGACAACTGCTACCGGTGGTGTACTCATAAGGCAGTGCTTCTAGAGTTGGTTCTCATCTTGCTAAGAGCTCGTTCAACGTGTCGCGCAGTGTCGTTTCGGTCAATGGGCCGGACAGCTTCTTGACCAAGACTCCCTCACGGTCGATGAAATACTTTTCTGGGATGCCGCGTACTCCGTAGTCGATGGCGATGACGCCTTCTCCGTCGAACCCGTTGGGGTAATTATGCCCTTCCTGTTGAAGAAAGACCTCGGCGTCGCCGATATTGTCCCAAACGTCTACTCCGATGAATTCAACGGGTTGCCTTTGAAACTCCTGATAGACCTTAGCCAGCGTTGGGGCCTCCACACGGCATGGCTGGCACCAAGACGCCCAAAAATCCACCATCACCACCTGGCCTCGGTAGTCGGAGATCTTCAATGACCCTCCGCCGATAAGATTCAGACTGAAATCCCTGGCTGTCTCCGCGTCGACCTTGAATTCGACCAAGTCGGTGTTGGTGGCCAACCCACCTGGGTTCCCTCCTGTTCGTATCGAAGCCCAGGCCAAAAGGGCGATCAAAGCGATGAGCGGAATGCCGCCGCCCAACATTATCCAGACGCGTTTGCTCATTCTGCCTGCTCCGCACCCTGTTCGTGGTCGACACCGCCAGGGGCAAGCACCCGGTCCAGCAACTGTTGTCGGTGAGTGAGGTAATCCTGTTCTGGGACAGCTCCTTCCTGGAATCGAAGGTCGAGTGCTGCCACTGCCCGTACCACAGATGCCCTCTCAGCCGCATCCAGGGCGGGAGAGGCTGCTAACTGGCCATCTATACCGGAATCCGGTCGATAACCACGTATGAGACCCCACAGGAGCATAAAAGCCAGCGTGGCACCCAGAGCGCTGGGTATGGTGATCTGCCAGAACCTGCCGCTGGTGATCGAGTTTGAGAACCTTGCCCAGACGCCTGGGAGCGGCAACCCGGTAATCTCGATCTGCAATCCCTGTCCCTTGGGTAAGTCCCGGTCTTCGTAGGCCCGGTATGAAGCGCCTTGAATACCCACGGGTTCCACGTTGGTCAGACCAGGCACTGCCATGCTCGGGACTGTCTCTGGTACCAGAATCTGAAAAATACCGGCCCCTTGTACCAGGCTCTGCCGGTAGGAGACCGTCTCATCTTCATACGGGAAGACGTAGCTGAAATCTATGCTGTGAGCACCTGGAACCACGGGAGATGTCAGGGCAAAACCGGTCCCGATGGACACGATGTCACCGCCAGGCAGGTCTGACTGCACACTCAACTCAGCAGGATCAGGGGGCAGGGCGAAACGCAAAAAGCTGATCTGCTCCATGTTGGTCAGATCCGGGAGCAGGGTCCGGTCAGAAGGGTTCACAATGCGGACAAATTCAATGGCGCTGACCATCTGTTCGTCCTTGTCAACGGCGGCAATCACCATAACTTGGCGTTCCACATCGATTATCGATGCGTCGCGAGTTGTCTCGTACACGGTCAGGAGCAAGTCATCTCCCAGTCCGTCGGTGGCAAAGGAGACTCCGTAAAACACGCCCAGGTGGTCCACGCTGACGGTGTAGGTGTTCCCGTTTCCGACCTGAACGTCTTCAAACACGAATCGGCCCTTTCCATCCGGGCTGGTCTGCCCAGTGCCGGATAGTCTGCCGTCAGTGTCGGTGATAAGCATCAAAACGCTTAGGTCATCGGGGATCTCTGCGCCTGCTGTGCCGTTTATCACGTGCCCTCGTACTTCGATGGTCTCCTGGGCCAGCAAAGACGGTCTGCCAAGTGGAAAAAAGCAGGTCACGACGGCCAAGACGAGTAAGAAAGAGAGCTTGATCTTCACGACTGGGACACCAGTTCGGTGCCGCAGTGGGGGCAGTTGGGAGCGCTTTCCAATACGGCGGCGCTGCAATCAGGGCAGGCTACTACCCTCCCATCGGCACTTTCATGCCGACCTCTGGCCAGCAGTATCTCTTGTTCCAAGACCCAGGCGGGGTCGCCGCGTCCGGCCACAAGCTGGTCTCGAAGAACCGTTGCCGCATGCACACGGTATGCCTGGAACTGCTCCTGGAACTGTTCCTCGGGCAACCTCCCCAGCTGATACTCAAGGTCCAAGGTGGTTATGGCATCGAAGATATCTGCCAGGGCCTGGTCATCGGCATCAGATGAGGTGGGGTTGTCGGCAGGTAACGGTTGACTGTCACGGAAAAAAGAATAGCCGACGGCGGCAACGCTGAACATGGCCAATAGCGCGCCGAATAAGATGGATATGGCGGTTTCCGCGTCCATGAACTCAGTTTACCAGGGTAGCCAATCGGGTTAAGCGGCCGAGGGTCGGGTTCCAGGCGTTAACCGACCGGAATCTGGCACCGGAGCGGGTGCGCGGACCCTCTGAGGCCACAGAGCGATGACGGTGCCGATGACCATGATCGGACCGGCAACCCACATCCACCAGATCAGCGGATTTACCAGGATACGGAACCCCACGCTGCCATCTGGCAGGTTCTCACTGGGGACGATGTACAGGTCTTCAACTGGCGTTGACCGGATGGAGGCGCTGGTGGAGGCCATGTTGAAACTGGGATAGAAATCCCTCTTAGCGCGGGCGGTTTTCAATAGTTCGTCGTCCCGGAATATCTGGACAGTTGAGATGAACTCGGTGCGGTTGCCTTTGGGAGTTTCGATGCTGCCCAAGTAGACCAGCTCGTAGTCCTCGATGGAAACCCGATCTCCCGGGTTCAACACCACGTCTTTCTGGGTACTGAAGAAGGAGGTACCGACGATGCCCAGAGTCACCATCACCACTGAAAGGTGCACGATGTAACCGCCGTAGCGTGGACGATTGGCCATAATCAACCGTAAGAACGCTGCGGGGTAATTCTCGTCGGTGCTTCGGCGTCTGGAACGGGTGCCCCGGTACCATTCCATCAGAATGCCCGTGGTCACGAATGAACATAAACCGAAGCCGATGAGAGCGTATTCTTTGTGCAGCCCCAGCATTATGAGTATCGCCACTGTTATCAACCCACCGATTATGGGTGGCAAGAGTGTTCTGCGGACGCTGGTTAGTCCAGCCTTGCGCCAGGGTATCAGTGGCCCCACCCCCATCAGGAAGACTAGCGCCAGCATGAGCGGGCCGTTCACCTGGTCGTAGAATGGGCGTGCCACCGTGATCTCTTCGTCGTTGGTCAACCGGGAGAGCAATGGGTAGACCGTGCCCCAAAGAGTGACAAATGCGATGGCCAGGAGCAGCAGGTTGTTTACCAGGAATGCTGCTTCCCGGGAGAGCATAGAGTCCAGGTTCCGGAAGCTCTTCAACAGCGGATACCGCCAGATGAAGATTGCGAATGGGATGATCACACCTATGGCGAGGAACATCAAGAAGACCCAGCCCAGGGATGAGGCACCAAAGGAATGAACGGACGGCACCGAACCGCCACGGTTCATGAACATGCCGTAAAGAGCCAGACCAAAGGACACGTTGACCAAGACGATGTTCCACATGCGGAACATGCCACGGCGCTTCTGGACCATGATGGAATGGATAAAGGCGGTGATGCCCAGCCAGGGCATGAAGGCGGCGTTTTCTACGGGGTCCCAGAACCAGAAGCCGCCCCAGCCCAAGATGGTGTATGCCCACCAGGACCCCAGCAGTAATCCTGCGGCTAATAACGCCCAGGAAACGATCCCCCAGACTCGACCGGCGTCCACCCATTCGTCGCCCGTCTTCCCTGCCAGCAGAGAACCGGTGGCGAAGGCGAAGGGGACGGTTATGCCAATCAGCCCGGCCATCAGCGCTGGTGGATGGAAGAACATGCCATAGTGGGTTAACAGCGGGTTGATACCCTCTCCGTCCAGCGGCACAAAGGGAAGTTTTTCGAAGGGATTGGCCATGACAGCAGTCACTGACAGGAAGAATGTCAGAGTCAACATCAGGACTGCGGTGGTGTAGGGCAGGGCGTCTTTGAACTTCTCCGGCGACCACCGGACGGCGATGGCCGACATGATGGCCAGCACGGTGCCTATGTAAAGTAGCGAGCCCTCGTTTCCGGCGTAGAAGGCCACCCAGGTGAACTTATTGGGCATGGCGAGATCGCTGTGCGCGGCCACGTAGGCAATCTCAAAGTCGCGGCTGATGAAGGCGATGACTAGACTGAAGGTGGAGACCAACAACGCTAGGGCGGCCACGTACATGGCTGTTTGGGCGCTTTCGACCAGGGCTGGCGCAAGGCGCACCTTCCCGGCCACTGAACCGATGGTGGAATACGCGGACAGAGCCATTGCGATCCACAGGCTTATTGCGCCTAGTTCAGCCATCTAACTGCTCTCTTCCGTTTCATATGGGATTCCGGTGCCGGATGATTCTACGGTGGGCTCCCTTTGATTGGATGTGCCAGCGGCTTGGGGAACGGCTCGTCTCATGTCCAGGTGGCGGTCTACCAGTTGGAGATACGGGATCAGGCCAACGTCTACTGTTGGTTGGGTTGTGGCTGGTGCAAGCCCCCGTCTGGTCATGGAACGGAGGATGAAGTACATCGCAATCAGTCCACCGACCACTCCAGCGATGGGCATCAGCCAGGCCACCAGGCTGGCTCCCGATTTGGGTGGCGCTGCCAGGATGTCATTGCCGTATCGTTCTACGAAGAAATCCAGTATCTCATCGCGGCTACTTCCCTGGGACAACATCTCACGGACTATCTTCCGCATCTGGAATGATATCTCAACCTGAGCTTGGTCGATGGTCTCAGCCGGACAGACCGGGCACATGATCATACGGTCGATGCCCTGGGCTTGGCTCTCGCTATAGGTTCCTTCCAGCGGGTCTGACTCTATGGCTACCAGAGGGGTCGGTTCTGGGCTCTGGGCGTGAAGAATCCCGATGGAATACCCAGGAAACACGGCGAAGGCCAGTATGAGAGGCAATAGCGACAGGATGATGCGGCGGAGCGAAGTAGAAGGTTTGAGGCATAGGAAAAAAGGTCTCATATATCAACCGGAACCGGAAACGCAGCCCCAATACCCTCCGGGTTAGATCCTTCGGAGCGTTTACTTGGGGAGTGAGCCTACGTATTGGGCGATGGCAGATCGTTCGTCGGTATTAAGAAGCTTGCCGAATGGCGGCATGACAGAAGCTTCGCCGAACGGCCGTGAAGTCCTTCCGAGTTGCGCTTCGATCAGCGCGACCGGCCGGGTGGTAATGTCTGCAGAAACTACAGGAGAGTACCCATAGGTCCGGGTGATTAAGCCCAAGACAGGACCGGTACCCTTGGCATCGGCGCCGTGGCACATCTGGCAGTTGACCCGGTATAGGTCAGCTCCAGTGTTGGTCACTGTGGACGCAGGCGGTGGGAAGAACGCGACGGCATCAGCCGATCCGCTCAGGCGAGGTGGTTCATGGGACTTATAGGACTGTTGGTAATGCTGTTCATAGAAGATATCCACCGGATATGTTCCCTGGCTACAGCCAACGACCAAAATACCAAAGAGCACCGCTATTCCGAAGAACCAGCCCTTGAATCTGCGCTTGCTCCGTCCCGCCGTCACCTGATTGGTGTTGGACGGGATCGAATGTGAATTGACCCGCTTAAACATTAAGGCTACGATCCTCCGTCCTTACGTACGACGTCGATGGCTCCTGCCTGGGTGAGCAAAGTCTGGGTTGAAGTCAGTTCGCCTTCGTCCACGTTTACCAGGACGCCGATGTAACCCTCAGTGATGCGCGTGTCATACAGGCCTTCTTTGAACGCAGGCAGCCTGGATTCGAAGATGATGCCGATGATGGTGAAGACGATTGCCGTAAGCATTGTGCTCTCGTAGGTCACCACAGCCATGGGAGGCATCGACAAGATCGGCTTACCGCCTTGAGCCAACGGGTAGGCCATCTGAGTCATAGCAGTTAACATGATTCCCACCGTCAGGCCGATCAAGGCGCCGACAAAGGGGAATATGTAGAGGCGGTGATTTTCCTCTCGTTCACCGAATGCGCCCTCCGGATAAGGGGCGTCGGTCAGAAAATCGAAATCGGTTGGTGCAACGCCAGCAGCCTTCAGGGCATCGCCCGCGTCGGCGGCATTATCAGCCGTTTCAAACAACCCTAATATCGGTTTTTTAGCCATTCTGTTTCCTCGAGATGCCTACTGTTTATTAGTATCGGCGTAAGGGTTCGCCGCGCTTAGTCTTCTAGTCTTCCCGGAAGACGGCAGGGACGGTCACCCGGCCGACCTTGATCTCTGTTCTGAGTATCTCGCCCTCTTTGATGTCATAGAGTGGGATCAACGGGACCACTCTGGCAATCACCAGCATGAGCATCGTCACCATGGCGAAGGTACCACCGACGATTATCCACTCCACTGAACTGGGAGTGTAGGTGTACCAGTCGAAGGTCAATAGTTGTTTGCGGGCCAAACCAGGAACAATGATCAAGAAACGTTCCAGCCACATACCTATGTTCACTGAGATACATGCTATGGACATGATCCAAAGGTTTCGCCGGGCGGAGCGGCTCAGCCAGATGGCGACCGGTAGGAAGTAGGTTACTCCCACAAAAATCATCATCCAGATGTTCCATGGACTGACCATGAATTGGTAGTCCCTAACGGCTATCTCATCAGCCTCCCGGCCGTAGAAGCCGAACACGATCTCCATTACCAGGAAGTAGAACCAACCAGTGGCCACCACAACTAGGAGACGGGCGAGTGCGTCGATGTGTTCGTGACGGATGTAGTTCTGCCATCCGTATACGTACCGAAGCAGAATCAGTACGAAGGCAACCGCAGACACTCCGGAATGGACCGCACCGACTACGAAGTAGGGGGCGAAGATGGTGGAGTGCCAGGACTTAACCGAGACTGCCATACCGAAGTCCCAGGACACGATACTGTGTACCGAAACGAAGACCGGCAGAATCAGGGCTGAAAGCAAGACACCGGCAATGATCTGTAGCTTCCACTGTCGGGCATTGCCCTGCCAGCCCATGGCCAGCATCCCGTAGATGCGGTGGCTCATGCCGGTGGTGCGATCCCTCAGCACTGCGAAATCAGGTATCAAAGCAACCAAGACGAACAGGATACTGGAGGTTAGGTAGGTGTAAACGGCGCTGGGGTCCCACACCAGAGGTGTCCGGACGTTTGGCCAGATGCCGCGAGCGTAGTCATAAGGAACGAACGGCAGGGTGTAGATCCAGTACACGGTACGCCAGGGGCGGCCGGTGTGAATCAGAGGCATGGTCATGGCCGTCATCAGCGAGAAGACGGTCAGAATCTCGGCGGCCCTGGTGGCCGGACGCCGCCATTCTGCCTTGGATAGACGGAGTATGGCCGAGAGCATAACTCCGGCGTGGCTGATACCGATCCAGAACACGAAGTTGGTGATGAAGAACCCCCACATCACTGGTCGGTTGAGACCGGTAACCCCGAAGCCCTGGTTAATCATGTAGCCAGCTGCACCCATGGCAACCATTACGATGATGCCAAGCACAGATACAGTCGTAAAGAACCACTTAGGCGAATTGAGAATCGTTAAGAGCAGTTCTCTGTTTATCTGCTTAGATTGTAGTGGTTTGCCTTCCTGCATGATGCTCCGTTGGACGGTTTACCAGTCTAATGTTCGGTGGACGCCGGGCTTTGGCATCCCTTTGATGTCTTTAGATTATCTCTAAGTTTAAGCGCTACTTATTCAGGCTTACCCAGGACTTGATATTCTCCCCTGTGCAGTCTGCCCCACTTCTGATACAGAGTGCCTTCCTTCACTTCCCAGATGGAAAGTACTGGAAGGATCCTGGTTGATATCAGGTATATGAAGATGGCTGCGCCGACTCCTCCAACCACCATGAATACGTCCCAGATATCGGGGTAAGCCGGCGCCGGTACCTTCTCCAAGAAGAAGTGGTACAGGTTTTCGCCGGGAGCCGCATTGGCCGACCCGACGAAGATCCTGATGTTGAACATGAGTCCGCCGATTAGAGCGAGCAGGCCCGCCAAGGACGGCCCCCAGTCGCTCCGGCGTACCGGGTTCCATACGAGGACTGCGAAGGGCAGGACAAAGCTGAACGCTAGGTTCAATATGAAGATAATCGAGTATGTATCGACTATTAGGTATTTGATGATGTTCTGCTCGACTTCCAACCGTCCATACCAGAACGTGATGAAGAAGGCGAACAGGTGATAGACCCAGAGCAGGGTTATTCCCAGGAGCACCTTGCTGCCCGACCAGAAGGTCGACTTGCCGATGTAGCCTTCGTAGCCGCCCCAACGTCGCAGTATGAACAACGTGACTAGGATGGCGCCCAAGGACACCTGGAATGCTGTAACGGTGTAGAGCACCGGGAAGATCGAGTCTTTCCAACCGGGAATCAAGCTCTGAGCGTAGTCAGAACTGATGGTGAAGTGCATGAAGACAACGGTCATGAAGTAGAAAGCGCCGAGCAATGCCAGGCCAGCCTTCTGTACGTTCCATTGTCGCTTGGTGCCGTACCAACCGCCGGCCAGTGTTCGGTAGAGCCAGCCCTTGAATCCGGTGGCGGTATGGCGGGCTTCGCCCATATCTGCTACTGCAGAAGTCCAAAGGATGGCCATGGACGTAATAGTTAGGAATGCTACGCCGACGAAATCCCAGGCGAGGGGTGCGCCGATGGGGCCTTCAAACCAGATAGTCCTACGCAGTTCCATCTGACCTTCGACGGCGCCTGCAGGGTTCTCCAGATCCGGTAGAAAAATCATCATAGGGATGAACATCAAGAGGTTCAAGATACCCACAATCGAGAATAGTTCAGCTACTCTGGAGAGAGGCCTGCGCCAGTGGCTCTTGGTGAAACGGAACGCGCATGCCGCCAATGGCGCGCCGCTGGTGACCATGAAGATCATGGAGAAGACGGCTGTATAGTAGCCCCATGGTCCGATTTCGTCGAATCCGTCATCAGCCGTCCTGGCGATGAAGCCCACGATAGCCAAGATGAACAAGATTCCAGTCACGATTAGAGCCATTGTGAATGGCTTTGCCATGACCCGTGATTTTTCAGAGACGTCTTGGCTCATCGCCTTGGCATCTGGGTAAACCCACATACCGGCGTGTTGGCCGTGACCTTTTGGTTCTGCAGCCGCCATCTATCTAGGCCTTTTCTTCCAAGGGGAATGGTTCAACTTTCTTCAAGTAAATGAGGTTGGGAGTGGCACCCACTTCCTCAAACAACCGGTAAGTCCGGCTGTCATGTTCGTTGATGTGTTCGCCGTGATGGCGTCTCTCAACAATCTCGTTAGCTTCTTCAAAGTGTTCTTTCACCGGACCGGTCTCGTCGTGCTGGTCGGCGAATTGTAGTGCATTGGTCGGGCAGGACTGAACGCACGCAGGCAAGTAATTGCCTTCCTGCATCTGCCTGTAATTGAGCTTGCGTTCTCCGGCGATCTTCTCTCCGGTCAGAGGCTCGATGCCGCGCCGTTCCACGTTGACCTCTCCGCGGCGGAGGCGTTGTACGCAGAAGGTGCACTTTTCCATGATTCCACGGGTCCGAACGGTCACATCTGGGTTCAACTGATTGCGGAAGCTCTCCGGCCAGTTGGGCTGCCAGTAGTTGAACATTCGGGCGGAGTATGGGCAGTTAACCGAGCAATAGCGGGTGCCGATGCAGCGGTTATAAATCTGGACGTTCATGCCCTCATCGTTGTGATAGGTGGCGAACACCGGACAGACCGGTTCGCAGGGTGCGTTTTCGCAGTGCTGACACAGGATGGGAATGAATTTAGCTTTAACGTTAGGGAACTCGCCTTCCCAGTAACGTTCAATACGGATCCATTCGTAGGCCCGTCGTTGTTGGAAGTAATCCTTGGTGTTGATGGGAATGTTGTTCTCTGCTTGGCAAGCAATGACACAGGCCTGGCAGCCGGTACACCGGTCCAGATCCACTACCATTCCCCATTTGTGTCCTATTTTATTCGTCGTTACCATCGATTAACTTCACTTCTTGGTTGGTCGTTCTTGTGTTAAATCCGACTCACTCTCTTAGGAGTGATCCGGGGTAATGGTCTTGATGATGTCTTCAGCGGGTGACAGGCCGATCTCGACAGCCCTGGCATCGCCTTCGAGCTTGGAGATGCTTATGCTCTCTCCGGTCTTGGAAACCCTGACTCTGGTTCCGGCCCACGCCAGCGAACCAGAGTCTTTGACCTGGGTGGTCTCCAAGATGTCCATCACGTTGGAACTTTCGTTACCGTTGCCGCTGGTTGCGTAGTCGGAGCCGTATTGTCGGCCCTGGCCAAAGGGAATGCCGATCACGTCTGGCGGCGCTGCCGGTGTCGGGTAGACCACGGCCCTGATGGAATCCTGGGAGGACTCGATCCGGAGGATATCGCCTTCTTTGACATTCAGCTTATCAGCGGTCTTGTCGTTTAGTTCCACCCAAGTCTGCCAGGTAACGGTGGACAGCGGGTCTGGCGCGGATTGGAGCCACGGCAGATGGGCGTTGTATCCGTCTAGCAAGGTGTTATGAACGAAAGGCACCAGGTAATAGGAGTCGGCACCCATGCCGATTCCTGAGAAGTCAGGGTTTGAAGCCTTGCCTGCGATGGTCTTCAAGAGTCCTGCAGAAGGCTGTACGTAGCTTGGTCCGGTGGCATTTTCGTCCCACCAACCGCCGCGTTTCAGCAGGTTGTTCCAGAACTCATCCGCCGTTGCGGCTTCAATGGAACCACGGTTCAGGTCAAATAGGGCGTCTGAGCCTTCCCTGAGCATGCTTTTAAAATTGGACCAGGGCAGCTGGGACTCTTTACCCAGTTCCTGGGCCATGATCAAGAGGAGGTCGGGGAAACTCAATGGTGATACTTCACCCAGCGGATTAACCACTGGCTGTTGGAGCCCAACCATCTGATAGCCAGGTCCCGGTTCTGATATATCGTCGCCCCAGTCCTCCAGAG
>PYIL01190579.1_pt1 | contig 13877 bp, 12 predicted proteins | sample 3578041 | NCBI WGS metagenome assembly PYIL01 (sample SAMN08408023, study PRJNA431606) | Marine metagenome isolate SA_KN192-05_S13_150m, whole genome shotgun... | biome: marine; feature: oceanic pelagic zone; material: water; isolation source: 150 m water sample, 0.2-0.8 um fraction ... | reverse complement strand
GGATTCCAACGGTGATTACCGGAGCACCCGTTCGTCGCCGTTGCGGCGGGTGATTTGCTGTTGGTCCAGATGTTCCATCAGAGGAAGGATGTATTTTCGGCTGCTGTCGAACATGGTGCGGGCCTCGGCCACGGTGATGTTCCCCTGGGACTTGAGGTGTTCGATGATCTTGTCGGTCATGGTTTTGTAGGCTCCGGCATCGAAGATAACACCATCCCCGACACGGACGACTTTTCCCTGGTCGATCAGGACTCCCAGCAACTCGGAACTGACATTCACATCCGTGGAAGGAGAGTACGGGTCTTTTTGCAAGGAATGCAAGTAGGCGTCAGCCTCTTCTTCCATCTTTGGCGTCAGGGCGATTTCGTGTTCAGGCAGGCGGAGGGACTGCCGGTCGTCAACCACCACTTGTTCCTCGACCAGCCTCACCAGCGCCCGTTGGTAAACCGGCTGGGAGAGGTCCAAACGACTGCGTATCTCCTGGGCCGGTGCGCCCTGCCTGAGGGGGTATTGGGTGTGGTAAAGCTGGAGCGCGGACGCCACCTTGCTTTTGAGGATGTTCCAACCCTGGGCTGAATAGACCACGGCGTCGGCATCGGTGCCAAAGTCTCCCAAGGTTACGATCTCTCCCTCTTCTACCAACTGACTCATCCGGGCTGAGACCTCTTCCCGGGGCAGGTTAGAGCGCTGGGACAGTGTGGTCATGTCGCAGGGGCCCCATTGCTCCGCTACGCTGATGATGATGTCACCCCCGGTGCCCTGGTCAAGGGTCATCATCCGTTCGATGACATCATCGTCAAATCTTCGGTAGCGACGTCTCGGGTTGGGGTCGACTATCTGTCCGCCGCCGAGGGTGTCCTCCGCGGAACGGATCACAAAGAAGTCGCCCTTTACCACGGGCAGTGGGTCTGTGAGCAGTAGCTGTACCCAGCCTTCTTCGCCGGCCGTCAACCGTTCGGTATCAAGGAGCCTGACCCTGGCTGGGGATTCGCTGGTGAACAGGTGAAAGGTTACGCCCTGATTGTGTTTCAGGGGATTGGGGGCGTTCTTGACCATGCGTAGGCGGGCATCCAGGCGATACGTGGGCTTGAGCCATCCGGGGATGGTCAGGATATCCCCGCGTTCGACCTCATCCTTGGAAAGACCCGAAAGGTTCACCGCCAGGCGCACACCAGGGTCTGTGGCATCGACCTTGGTCTTGTGACTTTGAAGGCCCCTGACCCTGGCCTTTTGCCCGGAGCCAGCGAGTTCCACCTCCTGTCCCACGGTCAGTGTTCCGTCAATCAGGGTGCCCGTGACCACCGTGCCGAAACCGGAGATGGTGAAGCAGCGGTCGATGGGCAGTCGGGGGCGGCCCAGGTCTTTCCTGGCGTCGGTTTCGTCCAGGATGGTGTCCATGGTGGCCTTGAGCTCAGGCATGCCGTCGCCGCTGTAGGCTGAGACGGCAACCATGGGGCAGCCTTCGAAAGACGTCCTTTGCAGAGTGTCTAGGATGTCTTCTTTGACCAGCTCCACCATCTCTTCATCGACCAGATCGGTCTTCGTGATGACCACCAACCCACGGGTGATTTGGAGGATGTCCAGGATGGCCAGGTGCTCTCTGGTCTGGGTCATGACGCTTTCGTCGGCGGCTACGATAAGCAAGGCGAGGTCGATGGCACCGACACCGGCCAGCATGTTTTTGATGAATCTCTCATGGCCAGGCACGTCAACGATACTGACTTCCCGACCACTGGGCAGTGTCATCCAGGCAAAGCCCAGGTCAATGGTCATCTCCCGGGCTTTCTCTTCGGGAAAGCGGTCGGGATCGATGTCGGTTAACGCCTTGACGAGGGTGGATTTGCCGTGGTCCACATGACCAGCGGTGCCGATTACGTACATGGGGATGCGCCTCTAACAGGTATGGCTACAGGATAGCACTAGAGCCTGAAATGGAATAGCGTTCTGTGACGGCACCTTACTCCAAGAAGCGCGTAAAGGCCTGGTTGGCCACCAGATAGGTATGCTTAGTCAGTTTGAGGAAGTCGCCGTCCTGTTCGAGTAGGCCCAGTTGGATGCATTCTTGGATCTGAGTCTGAAATCTCTTAGCCAGGTCTACTCCGACCAGAGTTGAGGCTTCTGACAGGTTTAGGCCGTCCAGTAGGCGCAGACCAAGGAACATGGTCTCGGAGCAGATTGTTTCGTTGGTGAGGTGCTCCCAGTTGCTCAAGGTGAGGACACTCTCCAGGGATGATTCAATCAACTCATTTAGGGGTTGGATGCCAGTGGTGCCCCACGTGGTGGCCTTGGTGTTGTAGTCACGGGGCGATAGCACGGTCCAGAACCGGTAGTCTCCCAGGCGTGAATGAGCGCCTGGGCCGACCCCCAGATACGGTCCGTTCTCCCAGTAGATCAGGTTGTGCTTGCATTCCCGGTCCGGCAACGACCAGTTGGATATCTCATAGTGGTGGTACCCAGCCGATGCCAAAGCCTCGCGGGCGTACTGGTACATATCAGCGGCCAGGTCTGAATCCGGATCAGGTATCTTCCCCTCGGTGGCCCACTTGTGCATCGGAGTGCCTTCTTCGATGGTCAGGGCGTACAGGGAGATGTGCTCCGGCGTTAGCTCAATCAACGAATTGAGGGTTTGCTGCCATTGCTCAAGTGACTGGCTGGGTAACCCATACATCAAATCTAGGTTCACATTGTCGAAACCAGCCTGGCGGGCGGATTGGAACGCCTCGACAGCTTCTGACGCTTGGTGACGACGGCCCAGGAGGTTGAGTAGGTCATTGTCTAGGCTTTGGACTCCGATGCTCAGTCGGTTGACTCCCTGCTTCAGTATTCCAGCGCAGGCCGTCTCGTCCAGGTCCCCTGGGTTGGCCTCGATGGATATCTCAGCGTCTGGCGCAACGTTGAACGACGTCTGGATGGCCGACAAGATCTGATCTATGTAGCCCTGGGGCAGGTATGACGGTGTGCCGCCGCCAAAGAAGACCGACTTCACAGAAGGATGGGCTAACGCATCGCCCCAACATTCAATCTCGGTTGTGAGGGCCAGCAGAAAAGGCTCGATGAGGTTCTCAATGCCCTGGTAGGTATTGAAGTCGCAGTAGGGGCATTTGGTTTTGCAAAAAGGGACATGGACGTAGAGTCCCATGCCTGAGGCGGGAACGATCTCCGAGGGGTTACTCGTCGTCGTCAATCAGTTTGCTCGTGCCGTCCACCACTTTGTCGGGGTCCTTGTCCTCGGGGCGGTTGGCCTCAGGGGCAACTCCCATGTGTTCACCCACGACGGCTTTAGGCGCTAGCTTGATGAGGAATAGAAGGGCCATACCAAGCACGATCAGGTCGTCGAACCGGCCAAGGACCGGTATACGGTCTTTGATGAGATCCAATGGAGAGATGATGTAGAGCACGGCCAGAGGCACCAAGGCGCGCAGGGATATGGAGACGCGTTTGTCAAAGGTCAGACGCCAGACCAATCCTACAAACTTGAGCGCCTTTGGCAGCAAGCGAGGAGCCAAGAAGAATAAAAGTGGAAACGCGAACCTGTGAAACATAGTCACACTATAAAGGAGCTATCGCTCAAGTTAAATTATAAGCCAAGGTGTGTTAACTTGGAACCGACCGATCTCGATATTGTTAATACGACGCTAACCGTTATTTCGGCTTCATAGATAAGGCCAAATGGTTAGCGTGTTTCGTATGGTATTTAAGATTAAATTGCTGATGTTGAGGGGTGGCCATGCCTAAGGCAAAACGTCCCCAGACTCTCGGGGCTCTCCGTAAGAGCAAATATGAAGTCATTTCCGTTCGTGAGGAACTTCGCAAGAACCTGATTGCCAAGATACGGGCAGAAGAGATTGTCTTCCCCGGCATCGTTGGTTTTGAGAATACCGTTATCCCCCAGTTGGAAAATGCCATCCTGGCCGGTCAGGACATCATCCTGCTGGGCGAGCGTGGACAGGCCAAGTCCCGAATCATACGCTCCATGACCAATCTTCTGGATGAAGCAATACCCAAGATTGCCGAGTGCGAGATCAATGACAATCCCTATGACCCCATCTGCCGGCCCTGCTTGGACAAGGTCGCGGAACAGGGTGATAAAACCCCGCTGGAATGGATCGACCGGGAAGAACGCTACTCTGAGAAGCTGGCCACCCCTGATATATCCATCGCCGACCTGATCGGCGAGATTGATCCGATAAAGATCGCTGAGGGACATTATCTATCCGACGAGCTGGCGATTCACTACGGCCTGGTGCCACGCACCAACCGGGGAATCTTCTGCATCAACGAACTGCCCGACCTTGCCGAGCGTATACAGGTAGGCTTGTTCAACCTGATGGAAGAACGAGACGTGCAGATCAAGGGTCACCGGGTGCGTCTTCCCCTGGACGTGATGGTTGTCTCAACGGCAAACCCGGAGGACTACACCAACCGCGGTCGTATAGTCACTCCCCTCAAGGACCGCTACGGTTCCCAGATACACACCCACTATCCGCTGGATCCGAAAGACGAGATTGCCATCATCGACCAGGAACGAGCAAGGTTCCCGGAAGAGGATAAACTCGTCATCCCTGACTACATGAAAGTGACACTGGCGGAGATCACTACACAGGCCCGCCTGAGCAGCGAGATCAACCAACGCTCCGGTGTCAGCGTCCGGGTGACTATCGCTAACTATGAGACCCTGCTGGGCAACGCAGTGCGCCGCAGTATCCGCAACAGTGAAGAATGGGCCTGCCCCCGGGTAAGCGATCTGTCATTCATCGTAGCTTCGTTTGCCGGGAAGATCGAACTTGAGACCTTCGAAGAGGGCCGTGAGTCGCGACTGACCGACGACCTAACCCGCCGTGCGATCCTCCGGACCTTTGCCTCCTACTTTGAGGTGGATGAACTTGACCCGATCATCACCGCCTTTGATCTGGGCAACCAGGCCGAGACCGGCAGTGACAAACCGGGCGCAGACTACGCGGACATGGTCAAGAGCATCGACGGTATGGCCGAGGCGGTTAAGAAGCTGACCGACGACAAACGGCCCGAGGTTATAGCCGCGGCTGTGGAATTCATCCTGGAAGGCCTGCACCTCAGCCGTAAGCTGAACTGCGACCGTTCTGGCGAGGCCGCTGTCTACAAACGGTAGGGCATTTCAGACAGAACTCGCCCCTCTTTTTCGGCATGACTGGTGATACTTGCCTTAGGGTCTGACCCAGGCATATTATTAGAATGAATGTTCTAATTTGTTCTAATTAATCGCATTTACTGGGTGACAGGGAGAGGCCATGGCCGGTGCTGACGTTCAGGAGATTTACTGCAAGACGCTACTCAATAAGGTAGATTTTCCACGTTTTCCGTTCAAGTGGACCATGAACCCTTATCGAGGCTGCCGTCACGCCTGCACCTACTGCTACGCTCGACCCACTCACGAATTCTGGGGCATGGACTCAGGCAAAGATTTCGAGACCCGGGTCTTTGCCAAAGTGAACGCACCTGAGGTACTGCGTAAGGAGCTGAAACGCCCTAGCTGGCGCAGAGAGACCATCGCCATCGGCACTGCCTCCGACCCCTACGAGCCTGCCGAAGCCGAGTACAAGATCACCCGTCGGCTATTGAAGACCCTGCTGGACTTCCACAATCCGGTAACCATCACCACCAAAGGTGTGCTCGTCCGGCGCGACGCCGATATCTTGGCCGAACTCAGTCAGGTGGCCGACGTTCACGTGAATTTCAGCATAGGCACCGTCAATGAGAAGGTGTGGCGAACCATGGAACCTGGTACCCCTCGTCCGGAGGCCAGGTTGGAAGCTATGCAGTACCTGGTGGAGAGTGGTGTTTCTGCCGGAGTGAACATGGCGCCATTGCTGCCGGGCATATCTGACGATGAAGCGAATATTCAAGTAGTGGCGGAAGCGGCTTACAATCACAAGGCCCAGTACCTGGGTGCCAATGTGCTGAATCTTAAGCCAGGGGCAAAAGAGTGGTTCATGCCTCTACTGAAAGAGGCCTACCCGCACCTGGTTCCCGCATATAACCGGCTCTTTGTGAACAACAACACCTACGCGCCCCAACAATACACCAAGAGTGTGATGGCGACGGTGGACCGGGTGCGACGCCAGTGGTTCCTCCCCGAGAGAAGGAAGGTTCAGGAGAATATGGCGCCCAAGGGCCAGTTGCAGCTACAATTCGCCTTTGCGGCCTAAACCAGGCAAGGCACTAATAACGGGAGACGTTGATCTCTACCAGCTTGCCGGAGACCAAGAAGATCACCCGCTCGGCGATGTTGGTCGCCCGGTCCGCGATTCGTTCCAGATCATGGGCAACCCACAGCAGATACGTCGCCCGCTGAATCGTGTCGGGGTCCCCAATCATGAACGTAAGTAATTCGCGGTATACCTGGTCATAGAGGTCGTCCACCTCGTCGTCCGCCTGGCAGACGGCATTGGCTTTGACCATGTCACGGTTGAGCAGGGAGTCAATGCTGTCGTTCAACATAGTGGTGGCCTTTTCAGCCATGCGCGGGATGTCGATTAATGGCTTTAGGGGCGGTGCGTCACCCATGGACAGGCTGATCTTGGCAATCCCCTCGGCGTAATCACCCATCCGCTCGAGTTCCACCACTATGTGCAGCAAGGCGATGATGGCCCGGAGATCACCGGCCACCGGCTGCTGGGTGGCAATCATGTCCACACAGCGGTCTTCAATCTCAAACCGCTTCTGGTCGATGTAATCGTCGTCGTCGACCACTTCTTGAGAAGCGACCAAATCGCGCCGCTTTAGCGCGTCCACAGCCCGGTTGATGGACTTCCCCACAATCTGGGCTAGAGTCTCAACCTCTTGTTGCAGCTGATTAAGTTGTAGGTCGAAATCTTCTCGGGGCATGGCTGCCTCCAATTATTACCAGGGCAGGTTCTTACCAGAGCTTGGTTAACTATTGCGCCTTGCCGAATCCGGCAAGGCCTAAGTCAATTTTACCCTCGCTAAACCTTCTTCCAGAATGGCTCTCTTTTGCGCTGTTGATCCAGTAATGACACATCCAGAAGCTCTGGTTGCGCCCCGGGCGCGGTCGGGTTCGGTAGTTTGTAGCCGATGGCGTCAAACACTTCTTGGTTGGTGTAATAACCGTTGTAGGTCTGGAGCACCAACTGGTCGAAGAACACCGGGTTACCCGATTCAACAGCCTTAAGCAAATCATCTTTCGCGGTATTGGATAACGTACCAAACCCCTGTGCTGCATCTTGACCGGCGGCCACGGAAATCTTGGCCAGGCCTTCGTTGAAGAGCCTGGTCAGGCCGGTGTTGGCGGAGACGACCCCCTCTATGTATGCAGCAATCCCCAGGTTGCCAGCTCCAGGCAGCTTGTCCTTGGGCGGGATGATCCGGTTCAGCACTTCGCTCAACAAGTCCCGTTGAGCTTGAGAGAAAACCTGTTTTGTGTCGCTCAATTCGGCTCCTGCTCCCGATAACCGGACGATTATCCGGCGGTTGGGGAACTGTCTTCAACCGATTCTTTTGAACCGTTTGGACGTTCAGTTACATCTAAAATCTCGTTCCTGCCAGGCGTCAATGAGAGCCTGAGGGGATTTGACAAGGATACTCTCGCGGCTAGAACCGAGTCAATTTTGCTTTGCTATTCACTCGGTGAAGCACGGTTTAAATATATTGCCTCCCAACAAGGTGAGGCGCTCTTTCGATTGTTGGCACTATTGTGCTGGGGGTATCATGGTTCAAATATTCGTGGTGACGGCTCGGTCTCCCCTGAACAATTTGAGCCAGGATGGATGTTCATGATTTGATTTGTGGACAGCCATAGTTGGACTATCAATGGCACGATACAACCCATGTTTCTGGTTTCTCAAAGGCGTGATATACGTCGGTGAACGTTGGTTTCAGGTAAACGGCGGGGTAATTGACTCCGTGGCTGAGGGTCGCCGCGATAACCGGTTCTGGCTTGCCATCCGATACTTCAGCTGGCGCAAGTTCTTTAATTTCATCAGGGTAGAGGCACAACTCAGGTTCTCCAGCCGGGTTATCTGGGGCAACCCGTACGAATGGGAGATTGACACCACCAATATCTGCCAGTTGAAATGTCCCCTTTGCCATACTGGCAAGGGCACCATTCACCGTGACCAAGGTGTGATGGATTTCAATCTGTTCACCAAGGTTGTTGACCAGATCAAGGACTCTTGCATGTGGCTCACCCTCTACAGCTGGGGAGAGCCCTTCTTGAACCAGCGGATACACGAATACATCGAGTACGCCCACGATAAGAAGATAGCCACTATCATCAGTTCAAATCTGAACAAGCCCCTGACGCCAGAGATGGCAGAGCAAGTGATCAGGTCAGGGCTTGATGTCATGATCGTCTCGCTGGACGGTGTGACTCAGGATGTCTACGAGGTTTACCGGGTGACAGGCCACCTGGACAGGGTGCTGGCAAACCTCCATCTCCTGGATGAGAAGAAGCGAGAATTGGGCTCAATAACCCCTTACATCGAGTGGCAGTTCATTGTGATGAGGCAGAATGAACACCAACTGGAGGAGGCCAAAGCCCTGAGCACTGAGTTGGGTGTCGACTCGCTGGTGTTCAAGAAGGTGGACTTTCCCCACGGAGAGAATGACCAGGCCGAGGCCGAACGTTGGCTGCCCCGCGAACATCCGGAGTACCTGCGTAATGACCCTTTCGACAAGCCGTATTCTGAAGATGGCCAGGTCTGTTGGCGACTGTGGCGGAGTGCGGTGGTGAACTGGGACGGTGGGTTCGCCCCCTGCTGCTATCTCACCGACAAGACCCAGGACTTTGGTGACCTCAACGAATCTTCAGTGAACGAAGTCTGGAACAACGCCAAATACACCACGGCCAGGGGACTCTACGAAGACAAATTCATCCCTGAACAATGGATCGGTTGTTTGGATTGTAGCGTCTATCAAGGCAGCAGCGCCGCGCGGCGTCGCGGCCCGTTAGACCTGAATCCGGACGCTGTGCTCTTAAAGGTAAATGGGTCGAAGCCTACTGGCAAGAATGGAGTTAAGCCAGCGGTAGGTAACAGCTCGGGTCTGATGGAGGCTCCCAAAGGCACAGACTAAGCTGTTAGCCAAGCAACCCAGTCCAAAGAACGGGCCTGACATACCACGATATTCAGACCGACAACCTCTGGAATTTCCCACGTACGTCTGTCACGATTTGATTGAACCTTCATAGTTCGTGGGAAGCCTTTTTGCAACCGCAGAGGTAACCAGCGCATCAAACCTAGGCGAAACACAAGCGTTGGACGGTGCGGACATTCTGCCGTACTTAGATGCCGGGAGTCATCGTTAGAGCCTGATAATGGCTAACATCAAGAAGCACATCCCTCAACTGCCTCCGCCACTGACGTGGCTCGCTCACCTAAGGGAAGTGGGGCTGGTCGCGGGTGCTTATTTCGCCTACATGTACACTCGGGCGTTGGTTTTTTCCGACTTCCAAGCCACTGCTTTCGACAACGCCTGGCGAGTGATAGATTTTGAGAAGAAGGTCGGCGTCTTCTGGGAACCGATGTGGCAGGATTGGGCCATTGATAGCGCCAAGTCTCTGGTCATCGTCTTCAATTGGACCTACATAGTCACATTTTCTCCAATCGTCTTGACTGCGGCGGTGATCCTGTATTTCACCAACCGCGAGACGTATAAGTATTACCGAAACGTCGTTCTGATTAGTTTCGTTATTGCTTTGCTGGGCTTCATGTTGTTCCCGTTGGCCCCGCCCCGAATGATTGAGGAACATTTTGTGGATACGATTAAGGCATTTGGGCCATCAGGATATGCCAGCCGGGAACTCGCCAATTACTACAATACATATGCGGCCATGCCCAGCCTCCACTTTGGTTGGACGGTGATGTTTGGCATAATCTTCCTGCGGACGAATAAAAGAGTGATTCAGGTCTTTGGTGTCATCTATCCAACCCTGACTCTTTTTGCCATCACCATCACTGGAAATCACTACATCATGGATGCCGTCGGCGGTGCGCTGCTGATTATCGCGTCGTTCCTGACCATGGAGATAGGAATCCGCCGCCGGTTATTTGTGCCTGCGCTGTACTCCTGGGTGCGGAGCAAGACGGATGCCGTCGTGGGTTGAGCAACAGTCGTAGTCGGGGCAAATCACTTAGTTGACTTTAGAACTGTTTGTCCTCGGCAGCCCTGCCAATCGCTGGTATTTTCCCCTCAGCCACCCCCATAATCAGTCAAGACCGCTTTTGGCCTGATTGATCGCAAGATGATTTCTACCATCAATGGAAATAGAGCTGCGCTAGCTGAGATAGTCCTCTATATCGCCGCGTATTTCGTATATCTCCTAACCCGAGGGTTGGTCCACGATAATACCCGGGCGGTGGGCCTGGTCAACGGCGAACGGGTCGTTTCCTTGCAGCGTGACCTGGGTTTCTTGTGGGAGCCGGGTTGGCAGACCTGGGCTTTGGAGAACGTCAAAGCGATGGTCGTGACTATGAACTGGGTCTACATTATCACCTATTGGCCGGTGATATTGGTGGCTGCGTTCATACTCTTTGTTAAGAACCGCCGGGATTACAACTTCTACCGGAGTGTGGTCTTGGTAAACTTGGCTGGGGCGCTGCTGATCTTCATGGTCTTTCCTGTGGCCTCGCCATTTGCCATACCCAGCGTGGAATTGGTGGACGCCATCCAGGAGTTTGGGCCCAAGTTCTACGGCAGCGAAGACATGGCCACCTACTACAACATCTCCGCTGCCATGCCCAGTCTTCACTTCAGTTGGACCGTGATTCTTGGGGTTCTGTTCTGGAGATCTTTGCCAGGAGCGTTACGTGGGCTTGGTTTGGCTTACCCCGTACTGACATTCTTTGCCATCATCCTTACCGGCAATCACTTCATCCTGGACGCAGTGGCAGGTGGAACCCTGGCCTCGTTGTCTTTTGGCGTGGTCTGGGTCGCTAAGTGCCATTTCGTGTCAGGCTAAAGACAACGGCGCTTACCCCACATGGGGTGCTGGAACGAGGGCAGATTCAGCCGGTCGATGGGCCGGTCGTCCACCACAGGCTCTGGCTCTGGCTCCTCTGGCATGGGCGCATGGTAGCCAAGCCCAAGCTGTCTATCATCCCCCAGATTGCTCAGGTGCCGGGACAACGATTCCAGGCTGTTGAGGTTGTGAACTGGTAGGAAGTCGTCCACGAAAGGCAATGCCGCCTTCATTCCCTGGGTCAGTGGCTGGTAGTCGGGTGAACCCAAAAGCGGATTGAGCCAGATAAGACGATGGCAACTCCGCTGGAGTCGGGAAGTCTCTCGGGCCAGCAGTTCCGGGTCGCCCCGATCCCAGCCGTCGGATATGATTAGCACCACGGCCTGCCCCCGGAGCACTCGCCGCAGCCACTCGTAGTTGAAGGTCTTGACTGCTTCACCGATCCTCGTCCCACCGGCCCAGTCGGGTACTGCTTTGGAGACTTCGAAGATGGACTGGTCGATGCTCCGGTACTTGAGGCTTCGGGTGATGCGGGTCAGGCGAGTGGCGAACAAGAACGCTTCCAGTTGATCCAGGCCACCGGAAATGGTGTGGATGAATTGCAAGAGCATACGGGTGTAGCGTTCCATAGAACCGCTGACATCACAGATCAACACCAGGGGGCGGTGCTTCTCTTTGGGCGACCGGCGGGCCAGGTCCAGGAACTCGCCGCTGTACTTGAGGTTTTGTCTCATGGTGCGCCGGAGGTCCAGCGGTCCATATTTGCCTGGGGCCAGGCGGCGGGTGCGGCGTTTGCCCAAGTCCCAGGAGAGGCTGGCCATCATAAGGCGCGCCTCGGCCATCTCCAGTGACGTGAACTCAGAGAAATCTTTCTGCCTGAGTACTTCCACCTCACTATAGGTCTTGCTCAGGTCTACGTTCTGGACTGAGTTATCATTGGGTTCCCCTTCCAGAAACCCCTCCCTATCCGGTTCGTCGTCCCTTCCCGTGGATATCTGAGGCTTGCGGAAGCGTTTTTGTTCGCCCAGCGACCGCAGGTCCATGGTTGTGGTGCGGTCTGACGGTTTGCGCCAGAATATCTGGAAGGCTTCATCGAAGATGGGCAGGTCCTGTTTGCGGTGTACCAGGATGCTGCGGGCGGCTTGGTAGAATTCTCCGCGCCTCCCTATGGACACATACTCGGTGGCCCGCACGAGGTCCAGCATATTGTCGGAGCCGATCTCCAGGCCAACCCGGCGCAGCATCTCTCCAAACAGCGTCAGACTGTGGAGGATGTGACCGTCCTGGCCAGCATCGTTGGGCAGTATGGGTATGGGACCGGGAGTCTTGGTTGCCATTACTCGCGTCTGCGGCCACCCCGGCGGGTGCCGCGGTTCTTGGAGCGTTCCAGCATGTCACGCACCGGTTCGCCCTTCACCGAATCAATGTCGTCCTGGTACTTGAGCATCATTCCCAGGGTATCGTCGATGACTGACGGGTCCAGTTCTGTCTGGTTCAGCGCCAGTAGGGCGGAGAGCCAGTCCAGGGTCTCAGTGATGCCGGGTATCTTGAACAGCTCGGTTTCCCGCATCTCTTGGATGAACGCCGTCACCTGCTCGGCCAGTTTCCTGGGAGCATCAGGAAGTCTGGCAGAGATTATTTGAAGCTCTTTTTGGTAGTCGGGATAGTCCACCCAGTAGTAGAGGCAGCGACGCTTCAGTGCGTCGTGTACCTCCCTGGTGCGGTTGGAGGTGATTATGACGATGGGTGGGTAGGCCGCTTTGTAGGTGCCTAACTCGGGAATCGTGATCTGATAATCAGCCAGCAGTTCTAGCAGGAACCCCTCAAACTCCTCATCGGAGCGGTCCAACTCATCTATTAACAGCACCGGCGGTCTTTCCTGGGCCTCATCTATGGCCTGGAGCAGGGGGCGCTTGATGAGGAATTTCTCGCTGTAAAGGTCGGCGGTCGCGGTGTCTCGGGCAACGTCGCCTGACGCTTCCATCAGGCGAATCTCCAGGATCTGGCGTGCGTGGTTCCACTCGTATACGGACTGGTTGATGTCCAGCCCTTCGTAGCACTGAAGACGGATGAGCTTGGTGCCCAGACCAGCCGCCATGGCGCGGGCGATCTCCGTCTTTCCGACGCCTGCTTCACCCTCCAGGAACAGTGGCCGCTGCAGTTTCATGGCCAGGAATATGGGAACTGCCAAGGCCCGGTCAGATACATAGACCTGGTCTCGCAGCATCTTTTGAACGTCTTCAATGGACTCGGGAGCTTGGTACTCACCTGTTGGTTCAGAAGACGACTTATCGGCGGTGGTCAAAAGGGTCACTATCTCCCGTTGATGGCATTCCAGGACGGTTCAGTCACGGGTAATAATTGTATCCCAAACGAGTTGGGCTAATCCAACGGAGGAACGAATATGGACTGGAAGAACCTCCGCACCAACTGTCCCAATCGGGTCCAATGGTCGTTCAGAGAAAAGAGCTCTTCCGGTGTTAGTTGGTTGTAGGTCTTGCCCAATCGAGGGAAGTTCCAGATGGTGAACGCCCAGAACTCGGGGATGGGGCCGGTTGGTCTGGCACGGGATATCTCGCCGTTGGCCCCCAGAAGCTCCCAGGAGACCAATAGACGGCCTTTATAGGCAATGGCAATGGCTTCCGCCCAAGAGGCGTTTCGGTCGGCTCCGTTGAAGGGCTCCATCAGTTCAAGCAGGGCATCCACCCGTTGGGAGTCATCAACGTCTGATCCGGCGAACCTGCGTGTGTGGCGGCTCTGCCAGCGCACGCCCAAACTGGGCACGACCAATCCTCCGTCAGAGGCGATTGCCAGCGTTGCTCCAGCTTCCGACCAAGCTACAGCTTTTTCCACAGAGATAGCTTCATGGGTCGGGCCGTTTTCTTCGGTTGACGCGGAAATCCCAAGCTCTGAAGGCGTGGTG
>PYIL01139647.1_pt1 | contig 13882 bp, 15 predicted proteins | sample 3578041 | NCBI WGS metagenome assembly PYIL01 (sample SAMN08408023, study PRJNA431606) | Marine metagenome isolate SA_KN192-05_S13_150m, whole genome shotgun... | biome: marine; feature: oceanic pelagic zone; material: water; isolation source: 150 m water sample, 0.2-0.8 um fraction ... | reverse complement strand
GCATCTCACGACTTCATTCGTGTTAGGCACTCAGACAATGTCAGAATTAACTTCAGGTCTTCGACCTAGCCGTTCGAGTTCGGTACCCCCCACAGAGGACAAAACATCATGAGCTCCATCCAAATCGTCACTGACAGTTCTTGCGATCTCCCTGAAGATCTAGTGGCTCAACTGGGAATCAAGATCGTGCCCCTCAAGATTCGATTGGGGGATACTGAATACGTTGATCGTCTGGAATTAAGCACGGCTCAATTTTGGGAGATGTGTCGACAAAACGACGAATTGCCATCAACTGCCGCCCCGGCGCCAGGGGCATTTATTGAGGTTTTCCAACGCGCAGCCTCAGAGGGGGCAAGTGGTGTCGTCGCGATCGTCCTTAGCGGACAACTCTCCGCAACAATCGAAGCCGCCCAACAAGCGGCGCGCGAAGTTGAAGGCACGATAAGCGTCAAAGTGGTTGATAGTCGAACAGTGACCCTTGGCCTGGGAGCAATCGTCGTAGCTGCAGCACGAGCCGCAAAGGCAGGCGCCGACATCAACGAAATTGCAGATATCGCAGCCGACGGCGCGGCTCGGACTCACGTCCACGCAGCTTTAGACACACTCGAAAACTTAAGAAAGGGAGGGCGAATCGGCGCGGCCGGCTCTCTTCTGGGCTCGATGCTCTCGATCAAACCCCTCATTGAGGTCCGAAATGGCGTCGTCGAACCCGCGGGGAAGCAACGGACAAGAAGCAAAGCGCTCAATTATCTCGTCGAGGTGGTCAAAGAACACGCTGACAGCATCGAAAATATCTTCGTCATCCACGCGGAGTGCGACGACGTCGATTCCTTTGTCGAACAAATCAACTCGATAGTCCAACCAGAGGTGTTGGTGGGCCAAGTGGGTCCGGTAGTCGGCGCTCACGCGGGCATCGGAACCATTGGCGTGGCGTTCCAAACCGCTAGTTGATTGAGTTCATTGGGCACCAATGACGGTCGACGATCACCCGAGATACCGCATTGATGACCGCGTTAGTCCAGGTCCTGTCGAATCGTGGATCGGCTTAGACCGAACCCTGGATAGACCGGTAACAATCAGAATTCTGGATCCTTCAACCGAGATTGGGAAGCGTGTCCAACTTCAGGCACGTTCTTTAACGCGGCTCGAACATCCGGCGTTGTTGCATGTCCTTGACACCATTGACCTTGGGGAACGTTTCGGGGTGGTGACGGAATTACTGCCCGAAGAAACCCTCGAAGACCAGCTATCCGCAGTAGGTCACTTTTCTGCTCAAGAAACAACAAGCATCGGCATCCAGCTTGGCGAAGCATTGTCAACGCTTCACAACGCCGGGTTTGCGCTTGGTGCGCTACAGAGCTCCCACGTAGGGCGAAGAAAGGACGGATCGGTCGTCATCATTGAAGGTCCCCCTACCAGCGACGCTACCGACATCCCTGCTCGACCTAGCGCGGACATAACGGCGCTGGGCGAGCTCCTTCACTCACTACTCGTCGGCTCCAGGCCACAGATTGATCATCAGGGTCAATATGAGCTTCACACCGCTATACCCGCGCAACTGAGGCAAGTAATCAGACGATCAGTCGACCAAGACAGCCGGTGGTCCGATGCAACGGCACTCGTCTTAGCTCTCAGATCACTTCAGCAGGATCCCGGGCCGCTGTCCGACGACGCGCAGACTACTCAAGCTGACTATTTACAGGCTGAGCGGACCTGGTTGGCCCCTGCCGCGATTATCGCCGTTCTCGCTGGATTAGTGATCATCACGGGTCTGTTGGCGACCCGAACCCAGACCAGTTCTCCAGTTGCTGAAGCCACGCGCGAAGAGGTGCGCTTAGCACCGGAACAAACAGTGCTTATTGACAATATTGAGGATCCTTCACCGGACGAGACTCCGGTCACTTCACGTCCACCATCTGTTTCATCACTACTGGAAATTACTCTCATCGTTCCTTTTGACCCCGCGGGCGATAACGACCGACAAGAACACCCTGAAAAGACGGATCTCATCAACAACGATGACGCCAGCACCGGTTGGTACACCGAGCGATACACGACGAGTAATTTTGGAAACTTAAAGGACGGAGTTGGCCTCATCATCACGTTAGGGCCGCCCCAACACATCGACCGACTCCGGATTAGTTCACCAACTATCAATTGGTCGTTCGAGATTTTTGCCTCGCGAGACAGCACAGGCACTTACAGCAAATGGGGTAAGGCGATAGCCAGCCGCACTGATATCAGTGGAAGTCTCACCGTTAATCTGGATGGAGCCGAGGCGGCCACCCTCTTGTTGTGGATAACGGATTTGGGAAAAGAATTACCTGCAGGAGGACACCGAGTAACAATCACCGAACTCCAGGTCTTCGGTCGGCCTTTATACGGGTAGATGTGTTGCCGGCTTCCTTTGCCCAAAAAGTCCTGGGTAGGATCCTCCTGTGACTTCTCCATCCCTTGAAAAGTCAGTAGACGCAAGCTTGGCGAATCGCGCCACAACGCTTGTCGTCGACTTCGTTGAAATAATCCGAGGGAGAACTACGGGTCCTCTCCTTTTCATAGCCCACCTTATTGTTTACGGGGCTGTGCTTTTAGTTACGGCATTAGCTGTTACGACACTGGTAGTTATCACTGCCATGAAAGCGGCCAACAGCCTGCTGCCAGGTGGTGTCTGGGCTGCTCATCTGCTCTTGGGGGCTCTGTTCACTATCGTCGGTGGTCTTTTCTGGTCAAAGCGCCTGGCTTAAGCCCATCCAGTCAACACTCCAAGAGGAAAAAATGTGAACGACATCCGCGACGTCATAATCATCGGTAGCGGACCCGCCGGCCTGACAGCAGCTATTTACGCAGCACGAGCCAACATGACGCCGTTGGTAATCGAAGGCGAACCATCATCGACAAGCGATCAGCCGGGCGGCCAGTTAATGCTGACCACCGACGTTGAAAATTTTCCAGGCTTCCCTGAGGGGATAATGGGCCCCGAATTAATGACGCAGTTCAGATCTCAGGCGACAAGATTTGGAGCGGAATTCGTCACGCGCAAAGTCACACGGGTCGATTTCAGCGCGCGGCCGTTTCAGATTTGGGTCGGAGAAGACCAGTACCAAGCTCAAACTGTGATCGTTTCCACGGGTGCTCAAAGTCTGATGCTGGGACTACCAAATGAACAACGGCTTCTAGGCCATGGTCTTTCCACCTGCGCGACGTGTGACGGCTTCTTCTTTCGCGATCAGGAAATCGCTGTCGTAGGTGGCGGAGATAGCGCCGTCGAAGAGGCAACCTTTCTCACGCGATTCGCGTCAAAGGTCTATTTGATTCATCGGCGTGACGAACTCAGGGCATCCAAAATCATGCGTGACCGGGCGTTCGCGAACCCGAAACTGGAAATCCTCTGGAACAGCCAAGTCGTTGAAATTGAAGGAGACAAGAAACTGTCGGGAGTAATTCTTGAGGACACTGTTACCCACATCCGCGAATCTTTATCTCTCCAAGGTCTCTTTATCGCTATTGGACACCGTCCCAACACCGATCTCTTCCAGGACCAACTAGAACTCAAAGAAAATGGCTACCTCGTGACTGAGCCCGATACCAGCAAAACCAAAGTTGCTGGGGTTTTCGCTTGCGGAGACGTCCAAGATGATTACTACCGTCAAGCGGTTACAGCTGCTGGCTCTGGATGCATGGCGGCGATTGACGCTGAAAGATGGTTAGAAGAACACTCTCAGTAACTGTTCGCCAGCTCCGTGGTATACCGCGGGGCCAAGCCGATCAACCATGTGTGAATGCCAGTAGAGTGCCTTCACCCGAGATGAGGAGCCAAAGATGGCTGAGGGCATTACTGACCTTGACATGAATTCTTTCGATGACGCGATCGGTTCTTCAGATACTCCGGTGCTCGTTGATTTTTGGGCAGAGTGGTGCGGCCCTTGCAAGATGATTGCCCCAATTCTCGAAGAGATCGCTGCTGAACAAGAAGGCATCAAAGTGGCGAAGGTCAATGTTGACGACAGTCCGGATTTAGCTCGCCGGTATGAAATCATGAGCATTCCGGCGCTCATTGTCTTCGAAAATGGCGAACCCGCCAAGAAGCTGATCGGGGCCAAGCCGAAGGGTGCCCTGCTTGAGGAGATCGGCGAATTCCTGTAGAGCCAGCCGCTATTCGCCCGTTTGGGATCGGGTCTAAGGGCGACCACGTTCGCGACCTTCAGACCCGGCTACTGTCTCTGGGACCCTCACCCGGTGTTGTCGATGGGGAGTTTGGGGAATCAACAAAGTCGGCTCTCGAGACGTTTCAGGCACTTCGTTCTATCGACGTCGACGGGATCTGCGGTCCTCAGACGTGGAGCCAGCTCGTTGAAGCCGGACATCGTCTTGGTTCTCGTCTCCTATATCTGCAGGAGCCGGCGCTGCGGGGCGACGATGTCGCTGAACTCCAACGTCTGTTAACGACGCTGGGCTTCCCAATGGGTCATATAGACGGAATCCACGGAGACCACACCTCGGCTTCTCTGGTGGACTTCCAAATAAACGCGGGTCTAGTTCCTGACGGTGTTTGTGGCCCGATCACTATCGGATTGTTGCAGCGAGTTGGGAAACGCTTCGGACAGCCTGACGACATGACGCGTTTACAGGAGCGACAAAAGTTCTCAATGCCAAGCCCCCGATTGACCGGTTACAAAATCCTTGTAGCCGAAGGCGGAGGGTTGGATGCAGTAGTGGCCTCACTCCGACGGAACCTCACTGATGCAGGCGCCGAAGTGCTCACGGCCCACCACCCCGACTGGAGTAGCCACGCTTCGCAGGCCAATAGTTTTGGCGCCGATTTCTGTTTAGGGGTAGAGATCCGTGACGGGAGTCCCGCGATCTGTCACTTTCTTGGAGACCATTTTGAAAGCCCGGCAGGACAACAACTCGGAAACACAATTGCCTCCAATCTTCAAGAACTCTTCCCAGGGATCACATCTACGGGGATGCGGCTTCCTCTATTGAGGGAAACCCAGATGCCGGCCCTTTTGTGCCGGCTGAGTGATGTGAATAGTGTGGTTCGAGCGCATCAACAGATGGCGAAGATCATTACCGAAGCTATTCGTAGTTTCGTCCAAACAGGCCTTGATTAAGGGCCCTATGATGTTATCCACAGGCTGAGAATAACTAGAATGAGCCGGTTAATCGCCTTCACAAATGACGTCATAAATGCGCTGAAGATCACTTAGCGTGGCAAATTCGATCAGTATCTTCCCTTTACTCTGCCCGAGGCGGACACTCACTGTGGTATTTAGGTGATCAGTCAGTCGGGCCTCCACCTCCAAGACCGACGCGTCGGGAATGGGATTTTGTGTCCGACGAATTCGTGTTGACTCCCCCGCCTCCCTGGCGGAATCTTTCGCGAGTCTCTCCGTGGCTCGGACCGACAAATTTTCATCGATGATCTTCCGCAACAATTCGATTTGACGAGACGCTGACGAACAGGCCAGCAACGCGCGTGCGTGCCCGGCACTAATTTTTTCTTCCATGACTGCGGTCTGTGCAGCGGCCGGCAATTCCAACAGACGTAATGAATTGGAGATCGTTGTCCGGCCCTTGCCGAGGCGGGTCGCCAGCTCTGCATGGGTCACTTCGAAATCATCAATCAGTTGTTGGAACGCTCCTGCCTCTTCGAGAGGATTCAGATCCTCTCTCTGTACGTTTTCAACGAGTGCCTCCACCAAACTTGATTGATTGCTGGAAGTTCGTACCACGGCGGGCACGGTCTTGCGACCGGCAAGTCGAGAAGCGCGCCACCGCCGCTCTCCCGCGATCAATTCATATGTTTGGCTATCCGCCCGACGTCTAACGACGATGGGCTGCAGCACTCCGAACTGTTCGATTGATGACGCAAGACTTTCCAACGCATCTTCGGCAAACACTTGTCGGGGTTGAAGCTGGTTGACCACCACCGCATCCAATGGCAGCTCCACATAATTGCCATCGTGGACAGGGCCACCACGCCGGCCTTCTCCACGGTCGCGATCTCCAGCAGCGTCAGACGAGAGTGGCTCTGCAGTCGTGCTCGACTGCGTTGCGGGGGGGATTATCGCCCCCAAGCCTCGGCCTAGTCCTCCTTGAGGTCTGGGCATCATGAACTCCTTTCGGGCGACGCCGTTCCCGACGCTTGTTGGCTCAATATTTCCTTTGTCACTTCCCGATACGCTGCTGCCCCTCTACTGGTGGGGTCATATAACTCGATGGGCTGGCCGTAACTTGGTGCTTCGGAGAGCCGCACGGAACGAGGAACCACTGCGCGGCAAACGAGGTCCCCAAAGTGAGTCCTAACCTCATCGGCAACTTGCTCCGCCAGCCGTGTCCGAGCGTCGTACATAACCAGAACAATCGCCGCAACTTCCAGGTCAGCATTGAGGCTCTGTCGAATTAGATCGACATTGTTAAGAAGCTGACCGAGGCCCTCGAGCGCGTAATACTCACATTGAAGGGGTATCACCACTTCATGAGCAGCGGCCAAACTGTTGACGGTGAGCATTCCCAGACTCGGTGGACAGTCAATTAGGACATAGTCGTAATCGTTAACGACTAATGAAAGAGCTGAACGAAGTCGCAGTTCTCGACTGAACATGGGGACTAACTCGACCTCAGCCCCGGCGAGATCAAGGTTCGCGGGCAACAAGTCCAGGTCATCGACAATTGTTGCAGTTCGAGCCGCGCTGATGGGGAGCTGTTGAACCACCACGTTATAGGTGGAACTTTCCAATGTTCGGGGATTAACGCCTAACCCAGTTGTGGCGTTTCCTTGCGGATCCGCGTCCACAAGAAGTGTGCGATGCCCGGCTAACGCAACGTTTGTGGCGACACTAATGGCTGTTGTGGTTTTCCCTACGCCGCCCTTCTGATTAGCGATCGCGAGGATACGGGTCATGGAGTGCCATCTCTTCCAGATGGAACCGTGGATCCATCTTTGTGGTCTTTATCTCAGTCTCTTCAACCACCTGGGTCAAGGATCCGCGGCTATAGAAACCTGTTGGGAAGCTATTTCTGTCCGATAAAACCATGTTTCACGTGAAACATGGCCACGATTGTCCTCAAAACATCGGGTCTTTGCGTATTCGCGTCCATTTTCTTGGTAATCCACTGGAGGGAGCCCTAAGTAGCGATATGGAGACAAATCTGGGGGGTCCATCCAAGAAGTTAGGTTCACTGAACCCCATGGAATTCAATGCGTGGAGGTGCCATCGCTGTTGACACTGACGGGGTGGTTCACTGGCAACCAGCCTCCCCCCTACTCGTAATAACCCCGAGGCACATTCTGCCGTCGTAGCTGGCGAGCCAAAGGACCGACTTAACACCCCGTCGTAGCCTCCTCGATGAACATCTTGATGAGCGATGGCGGCCGCGTCACCATGTAGTACCTCCACATGCTCTTGGAGACCTAACCCGCGAACGGCTCGCTCCAAAAAATCCGTTCTGGTGATGGATCGATCTAAAAGAACCATATTCAAATCAGGGCGGTCGTAGGCAATAACAAGCCCTGGGAGTCCCCCGCCGGCACCGAGGTCGCACCATCTCGAGTCGCTTGTGGGACTTGCTGCGCGAAGCTGGGCTCGCGCGTGCTCGAGGTGCTCGTTAATACTCCCTGGTCCTATGTAACCGAGTAGTTGAGATTTTTCAAGGATTCCGACCAGCTCAAGCTGGCTCATTAGGACACTCAGTCGCTAGCGACGACGAGAACAACCCGTCGGCGCGGTTCGTCACCAACAGAAACCGTAGAAACCCCATCGATCTCGTTCACCGCGTCGTGCACGACTTTGCGGTCAGCTGCATTCATTGGCTCTAAGCCTTTTTCTACTCCCGATGAAACTACGTTCTGTGCCAATTCATGGACATACGCTTGCAGCGCTTCGCGTCGTCGGCTCCTATAGCCTCCGACGTCTACTCGAATGCGGGCGCGGTCCGTGCCAGCTAACTGGCGCTGCAGCATGGTCTTGCAAACTTCGTGGATCGCAGCGAGATGGTTTCCGTTGGGTCCGATGAGGAGACCCAGCTGCTTGTCGTCGCCGTTCAAATTAACCTCGAAGCTGTCCTCATCCGCAGCAACATTTTGAGCAGCCGCTTCTATACCGAACGATTTGGCTAGCCCTTCTAAGAAGTTTCCAACCATCTGTTGTTGCTCTTCTACGGTGGTTTCAATAGTCATTGCAGTCTCCTGCTTGTTATTCCGGGACTTGGTCCCTAGTGGTCGATTTTACGGGTGCGCCGATTGGTCGGCGCCTCGGGTGGTTGTTTTGTGTCGTCGCGCCCAGTTATCGAACGTGTGTTCGATTGCTTGGCTTTACGGTCCTTGTCGCCCGAGTCGATGGTGCGCTTACGTCGATTGGGGGTGCCCGTCGCCGTCTGCGCCGGGTCCCCGTTCTTGTTGTCACTTGAATTTGTTGCTGGCTTCGCGGGAGTCTCGGCGATTCTTGACGGTGGTTTCTTATCTGCAGTTGAAGTGCGTTGTTTTCTCGACGCACCGCTGCTTTTCGTTTTATCTCTGCGCCCCCGACTCTTGGTCCCCTTAGGCTTTCTAGTTCTTTCGGGGCGCCGCCAATCCCGCTTCGCAGGTGGGGTGATCGGACGGACGCGGGCGCGAACCTGGGCTCGTTTTCGTCGGAACCCGAGCACCGATGACTTCGGTTCAGTTACCACTTCGAACTCCACATCTTCGAGCGGAACCGAGAGCTCATCTAAGGCCGCTTCCAGTGCGGCATCCACCGTCGAGCCTGTCGTTACGATCCAATCCATACTCACCTATTTCCGCCGCTTCTTAGTCCGACCGTCACCCGATGTCCGTTTGGATTGGATTGGCTTCGCTTCTTGCTCGTCTTCAGAGCTCTTTGGTTTAGGTGCATCGCGTCGAGTTGAGCCGTTACTTTTTCCGGTTTTGCGCCTCTGGCTGCGTTCCTCGCGGGCTTTACGGCGTTCATCATCCGCGGCTATTGCTTTCTTAGATCGCTGGTTCGGTACTTCTTTTTCGGCAGGTTCGGCCTGTTCAATCACTTCGGCTTCAATGGTGTCTGAGTCCCCCGCGACGACCGGTTTCATCGTTTTGTGAATAAAGGCTTGTTGCGCTATGCGATAGAGGCTTGAAGCGATGAAGTAGACCCCAAGCGCAGCTTGTACCACGAACGCGAAGACAGGCAGCATGTAGGGCATGATTTTCATCAGCATTTCCATCTGCGGGTTTTGCGCAGCAGCGTCGCCTCTGCGCGACTTCATCTGGGCCTGCTGTAGGAACCCCAAGACAAAGGTGACGGCAACCAGACCTAGGTAGGGGAGTCCGTCTAAGAAGCTTGCCTGTATGACGTCTTTCGCGGCTTCTGACAAATCGATCCCGAAAGAGACCATCTCTCCGCCATCTGCCACCAAGTCTTCATATAGGGCTGATTCCTTCTTCAGGTAGGCGGGATTCGGAATGCCATCGTCGCCGATTTTGGTCATCCCGTTAATGACTCGATACAAAACGATGAAGACTGGGAGCTGAACGAGCGTAGGTAGGCAACCAGCTAAGGGGTTGGCTCCGTGTTGCTTGTATAGCGCCATAGTCTCTTCGTTGAGCTTTTGACGGTCTCCTTTGTGTTTGGTTTGCAACCGCTTTAGTTCAGGCTGAAGCTCTTGTATCCGCATCATGGAGCGCGTGCCCTTGAGAGTTAAGGGGGTCAGCACCAACATGATGAGAAATGTCAAAAGGACGATCGATATTGCGTAACTGCCAGAAAAATCGTAAAACCAAGCCAGCACACGGGCAATCAAGTTGAACATCGGACCTCATCTTCTTGTGCAGGGTTTGGTACCGGGTCATATCCGTAACCACCCCATGGATGGCAACGAACGACTCGGCGAGTGGCGAGGGAAGCGCCCCGCAAGGCACCGTAAGTCTCGATGGCGTCGATCGCGTATTGCGAACAGGTTGGATCGAAACGACAAACAGGGGCCCGGCGGCTCGAAAAGAGCCGATATGTGCGGATCCCTCCTAAAATGCCTCGCTTCAGTAAATTCACGTCAATTCTCGAGTTTTCTTGATTAATTCAACAATATCCTCACGTACCTGTGGAAAAGTCACTGAAACCGCAGAAACACGGGCTCCAATAAGGTACCGCCCCCTGGGGATAGTCCCTTCGGTCTCTCGCAAAGCAGCTTGCACCTGGCGTCGCAGACGATTTCGTTGAACCGCGGTTCCACGGGTACGCCCAATGGCATACGCGACGCGGGGGTGTTGAAGTGTTGGGTCCGGAGAAAACATCATCCACAAAGCGCGACCAGATAACCGTTTTGCACGATTCAATAATGCGAAATCGGCTCGCTCGCTACAGCTTTCAATCAAGCGCTCAGCCGATGACGGCCCTTGGTGCGACGCGACTTGATGATCGCTCGACCGGCCTTACTGGACATGCGGTGGCGAAACCCATGACGGCGGGCCCTACGGCGGGTATTTGGCTGAAAAGTACGTTTCATAGTGACGGCCTCCGGTTCGGCCGGTTATCTGTCCGTCGTTGAGGAAGAAGAAAGAGCAGAACACTAGACGGCGACAAGATGAACTGTCGTGAGTGTGTCTAGAGTCCGAGGTTGCCTTTCAGAAGGACAACGATGTGGACGTTCGAATAGGAATTTGGATAAATCTTAGCCCGGTAGGTTATGTAACTACACCGGAACGGAACCAGCCTAGAGGGCAATGACATGAAAGAGAAACTCGAACCGGTGAAGATGGCTTTCGGGGCATTATTGCGGCGTTCTCGCGCGCAACGTGCTAATTCACCCCGGATCGCCCCTATTGCATCACGTTGAGTAGTATTTTAGGTGTTCTTCGCCACAGAGTGCTAGGTTCCACAACCCGCGAACAAGTGGATCCTAGGGTTTTACACAGCAGCCACAGGTTTTCCACACGGCTCGATTTGTGAGGCCTAGTGGCTGACGAAACCCCGCAAAATAAGGACGAAACGGACCTTAGCGAGCCTATTGGGCTGAACGCCGACTCAACTTGGACAACTTGTCGGGGTTTGGTGCGGAGCCAGGTCTCAGAGGCTGTCTGGTTGACATCATTTCGAGATCTTCACATAGTGGCAATGTCGACTGAGCGAGTCGTCTTGGTGGCACCGAGCAGTGTCATTCGAGATCGGGTGCTGAACCGCTACTTACCAATGGTTCGGGCAGCATTAGCCGACGCCGGTTGTGCAGCAGAGGTCATTGAAATCGAAGTCCAGCCAGAGCTGGACAATTCGGTAGGTGTCGCCGAATCACCACATATCCGAGAAGATCCTCCATCAGCGCCTGACCTGAGAGATCGGCTTGACAGCTCAGGGCAACCTGAAGCAGTAAGAAGCACAGGTAGAAGCGATTCATATACGGACACGATTCAACCGTTGTACACCTTTGACTCGTTTGTGACGGGCACGAGCAATCGTTTCGCTCATGCGGCAGCGTTGGCTGTCGCCGAAACTCCGGGCCGCAGTTATAACCCTCTTTTCATTCATGGAGGTGCAGGACTAGGCAAGACACATTTACTTCAGGCCATCGTTCATTACATCCGAAGCACTTACCCCAACTACACCGCACGATATGTGTCGACTGAAACGTTTCTCAATGAGTTCGTCGAAGCAATTCGAACCTCAACAACCAACACTTTCAAACGGCGGTATCGCGACATTGATGTGTTGTTGATCGACGACATTCAGTTCATGGAGGGAAAGGAAGGATTACAGGAAGAGTTTTTCCATACGTTCAATTCTCTTCACGGAGCTGGTCGTCAAGTGATCCTTTCGTCGGATCGTCCGCCGCGAAACATTGCAACGTTGGAGGACAGGCTTCGGAGCAGATTTGAGTGGGGTCTCATAACGGACATTCAACCGCCTGATGTTGAAACCAGGCTGGCGATATTACGGAAAAAAACCGAGGTGGCTCGGAGTGACGTCCCTGATGAGGCGTTGGAGTTCATTGCCGAACTCATTACGAACAACATTCGAGAACTTGAGGGTGCACTCATTCGTGTAAGCGCGTATGCCTCATTGACGGACGAACCAATAACAGTTGACTTAGCTGAACGGGTATTGGGAGACATTGTTCATAACTATGAGTCACGACCAATTACCTCTGGAGTGATTATCGATGCAACGTCGGAAATGTTCGGGTACGACGTCGAAGAACTCAAAGGAAAGCGTCGTCATCGGAGCTTGGTGCAAGCACGTCAGATCAGTATGTACGTCGTTCGCGAATTAACCGACTTAAGTTATCCCGCTATAGCGAGAGAGTTCGGGGGACGCGACCACACAACAGTGATGCACGCCGTGGAGAAGGTCGGAAACCAAATGGCTGAACGCCGACAGGTGTATGACCAAGTGAGTGCGCTGATCTCCGACATTAAGTCGCATTGAGACGTGGATAAGGTTCTGGATTGTGTTGTGGGGATACCGTGGACAATCTCGACTTATCCACATAAATCAGCAGTTTTCTTTGAACAGCAAGGTCTCTTGTGGGCAGCGGTGGACAGTAGTGTCGATAAAGAAACAATGATTGACCAGCGGGTTTACTCTGTTATCCACAATCCACAGGACCTATTGCCACTATTAGATTTTAAGAATCATAAAGAGAGAGGAAGTTCGACGTGAAGTTCCGATGTGAACGCGACGCACTCGTCGAGCAGTTAGGGACAGCCAGTAGGGCCGTGAGTAGCCGTGGTGGTGCTTTGCCTGTTCTTACAGGTATTCACCTCAGTGCCCGTGACGATGTTCTTACTATGACCGGAAGCGATCTCGAAATCACAGTGAAAGCTTCTGTTTCTGTTGCGGTGATTGAGCCAGGCGAGGCGGTACTTCCTTCGCGGATAGCGGTAGATATTGTTAGGTCACTTGAGTCTGGTGCCATTGATGTCGAGGTGTCTGGTGAAGAGGCAAAGATTTCCGGAGGGCGATCACAGTTTTCTGTGCGCACACTTCCAGTTGATGACTTTCCAACCCTTGCGGATCCGACTGGCGATGAAGTAACTGTTGCTACTGCCGATCTGGCCGCTGGTCTCAAGCAAGTAGTCAGAGCTGCAAGTGGTGATGATGCCCGACCGATATTGACTGGCGTGTTGATGTCAGCCGAGGACGGCGGTCTTCGGCTTGTCGCCACGGATTCGTACCGGTTAGCGGTTCGAGACCTTCCTGATGCGACTGTTCTGAGTGATGGCCAAAAAGTGCTTGTCCCATCGCGAGCCCTTGACGAACTCAGTCGAGCTCTGGGTGACTCGGAAGAAGTAACGGTTCGTTTAGGGGAGAAGGAAGTCACTTTCGACGTCGCCGTTGATGATGGTGCTGTTCAAGTCACCACAAGGCTCATCGAAGGTGAATTCCCCAATTATCGACAACTCATCCCGAGTAGCTACCCCAATCAGTTGACTATTGGGCGGGAACCCCTTTTGGAAGCAGTCCGACGGGTCAAACTTATGGCAAGGGATACAACTCCTTTGAGAATTACTCAAAAGTCTGACTGTGTGGAATTAATGGCCGTAACACAAGATGTTGGGCAGGCCCATGAAGAGGTGGATGCTCACTATGCAGGTGATGAACTCACGGTCGCGTTCAATCCTGATTATCTGATCCAAGGATTAGAAGCTGCGCCCGGCGACGAGGTCGTTCTTGAAACTCTTGACGCTCTCAAACCTGCGGTGCTTCGCTCAAGCGAGGGCGGAGATTTTCTGTATTTGTTGATGCCAGTCCGGGTGTCGTAACGGACACGTCGAAACGGTGATCATCAAACGTCTATGGCTCACAGACTTCCGTAACCACCGAGCTACCGACATTGAACTTGACCCCGAAATTACATTGGTGGTCGACCTCAATGGTCATGGCAAAACGAACCTGGTCGAGGGTCTTGCTCTGTT
>PYIL01295753.1_pt1 | contig 13942 bp, 18 predicted proteins | sample 3578041 | NCBI WGS metagenome assembly PYIL01 (sample SAMN08408023, study PRJNA431606) | Marine metagenome isolate SA_KN192-05_S13_150m, whole genome shotgun... | biome: marine; feature: oceanic pelagic zone; material: water; isolation source: 150 m water sample, 0.2-0.8 um fraction ... | reverse complement strand
CAGGTGGGCACCGGCCTGGACGTCACCGACGGTGAAGTACGCCCCTACCCGGAGATCGCCCGCCGCTACCACGAGGTCGGGATCGACTGGGTGGCCGTCGGAGACGAGAACGTCGGCGAGGGCTCGTCCAGGGAGCACGCGGCCATGGAGCCGCGGTTCCGCGGCTGCCGGGCCGTGCTGGCCCGGTCGTTTGCCCGGATCCACGAAACCAACCTCAAGAAGCACGGCGTGCTACCGCTGACCTTCGCTAACCCCGGCGACTACGACCTGATCGGCGAACGCGACCGCATCTCGGTGATGGGCCTCGACGACCTAATCCCTGGCAGTTCGGTACGGGTTGTCATCAACCATGGTTACACCGACCCGGGGGACGGGTCTTCGGAGATCACCGCCTGCCACACCATGTCGGCCGATCAGGTCGGGTGGTTCCAGGCCGGCAGTGCTCTCAACCTGATCCGACAACGGGCCGCCGGCTGAGAGGCGACGCCCCTATACGGTGCGTAGCCGGTAGCCCCGGTTGCGGGCCTCAGCCAGTGAATCGGGTGCGAAGCAGGTGGGGGCCTCACTGTCTATGAGTTCTTCCAGTACCACGGTCATCGCATCCTCGTCGTCCACCTCATCGAGGTCGTAGACCTCCTGGGTGCGCCGGTCTCCGAGGAACCGGTGGTTGGCGAAACTGGCCGGGCGATCCACAGCAGTCGAGGCTAGTGGCCGTCGTCGTAGCCCACGGGGCGGGACGCGACTCGGGGGCGCAACCGGTGCGCCCCCGAGTAGCCCGGCGCGGGTAGCCCCGCGTCCGGAAGTTTCTGGACTACCCGGACACGACGGGTGCAAACGGCCACAGCGGGCGGGGCCCGCGCTGGCCGATTAGGCGTGCCGGCTGGGACTTCGAGCCGGCAGTCGATGTCCGGGGGTGGTCGGCGTGGATTCGCCGGGTGGTCCAGCGCCGCCTAGCGGCCGGCCACCTCCGAAGTCCCATGAGATCTACTACTGATGTGGACCACCTCCCTTCGTCGGTGGCGTCACCCTAGCCGCGCCGTTCCACCTGGTCGCTGGCAGCCTCCATGGCCAGACGGTCAGCCTCGTCGTTCCACCGGTCGCCCGAGTGCCCCTTCACCCACTGGAAGTCGACGTCGTCGCGTGCCCTATAGGCGTCGATCAGCGGCTCCCACAGATCACGGTTGGCCACCGGCTTCCGGGCCTTGTTCAGCCAGCCCCGGCGCAGCCAGTTCTCCCACCACCCGTCGCGGAAGCAGTGGACTACATAGGTCGAGTCGCTGACCACCAGCAGCGGACAATCGAAGGCCCGTACCGCCTCCAGGGCGGCGGTGAGCTCCATGCGCTGGTTGGTGGTCTTCCCGTCACACCCTCTGCCGAACGGACCGTCGGGCACCACCCAGGCCCAGCCGCCCGGACCGGGGTTCCCGAGGCAGGCGCCGTCGGTGTACACAACCATCGGACCGTCGGCCACGGATGGGCACCCTAACCGGGGCCAGTTCGCCGGCCGTTCACAACCACTACGAGAGAACTTTCCGACCCACTCTCCGCTCGCCTGCCGGCCCGGCTAGGTTCGCACTATGGCTTCGAAGAGGATGGGCACGCTGGCCGTGACGGGCGACCCGGACGCCGACCGGCTCCTGAACACCGACCCGCTGGCCCTGGTGGTCGGCATGCTGTTGGACCAACAGGTGCCGATGGAGTGGGCCTTCCGGGGTCCGTCCACCATCTCCGGGCGGCTCGGCGGCCTGGACGCTGCGGCTATTGCCGCCATGGACCCGGTCGACTTCGAGACAGCCTGTCGGGCAAAGCCGGCCATCCACCGGTTCCCGCAGTCGATGGCCCGGCGGATCCAGGACCTGTGCCAACACGTGGTCGACCACTACGACGGCGACGCCGGTCGGATCTGGCGGGGTGTGCGATCCGGGGGAACCCTCTACGACCGCCTGGTTGCCCTTCCCGGGTTCGGGCCCGAAAAGTCGATGATCTTCACCGCAGTGCTGGCTAAGCGTATGGGGTGTGCACCGACTGGTTGGGAGGACCATGCCGGACCGTTCGCCGACGGCCAACCCCGGTCGGTGGCCGACATCGACGGCCCGGATGCCCTGACCGCCGTCCGAGCCTGGAAGAAGGCGCAGAAGGCAGCCGGGAGAACCAAGCAGGACTAGCCGATCGACTGGCGCCTCAGAGCCGGGCCTCACCCCGGTCCAGGGCGTCCAGGAACCACTGGTAGGTGGAGACCAGGCCGTCGGCCAGTGGCGTGCCGGCCGCCCAGCCCAGGCCGGCCAGTTTCGAGACGTCGAGCATCTTGCGGGGCATCCCGTCCGGCTTGGAGGTATCGAAGGCCAGTTCGGCCCCGGGGTGCACCAGGTCTCGGATCATGGCAGCCAGTTCGCCGATGGTGCAGTCGGTGCCGGTGCCGACGTTGACGTGGCCGGCCTGGGAGTAGTGGTCCATCAGGAACAGGCAGGCGTCGGCCAGGTCGTCCACGTGGAGGAACTCCCGACGGGCCGAGCCGCTCCCCCAGACAGCCACCTCGTCCGCCCCGTCGAGTTTCGCCTCATGGAAGCGACGCATCAGGGCCGGGAGGACGTGGCCTCCTTCGAGATCGAAGTTGTCGCCGGGCCCGTACAGGTTGGTCGGCATGGCTGAGATGAAGTCGTCGCCGTACTGTCGCCGGTAGCTCTCGCACAGTTTGATCCCGGCGATCTTGGCCAGGGCGTAGCCCTCGTTAGTCGGCTCCAGCGGCCCGGCGAGCAGCGCCTCCTCAGTGATCGGCTGGTCGGCCTCCCGGGGGTAGATACAGGAACTACCCAGATAGAGGAGCTTTTCCACCCCGACCCGGTGGCTGGCCTGCACCACGGTGCCGTGGATCATCAGATTGTCGTAGAGGAACTCGGCCGGGCGAGTGCTGTTGGCCAGGATGCCGCCGACCGTGCCGGCCACCAGAAACACATAACGGGGTCGCTGTTCCTCGAACCAGGTGTCGACCGCCGATTGCTGGCGCAGGTCCAGTTCGGCACGGTCCGCGCTGCGCAGGTCGTCGAACCCGGCGCCGGACAGGCGTCGGAGGATCGCTGAGCCCACGAGTCCACGGTGGCCGGCCACAAACACCGGCGCTGAGCGGTCCAGCATGGAGCGACGCTACTCCCGTTCCCCGGCCTGCCCGCCGATCGCCCCCACCTCGCCCAGGTAGGTGACCAGCAGGTCCAGGACCACCACCACCGCCACCTCGTCGAGGGGTTCCGCGCGGTCCAGGGACCGGGCCACCACGTGGTCGACCGCCGCGTCGAGGTCGGCCACCGTGTCGCCGTCGGTCGGTCGGAGCGCCTCCTCACCCAGTTCCTGCCCGTGTTCGGTGGACAAGCCCGCGTCGGCTACGAACTCCAGCCACCATCCGACCACCTCAACCACCTCGTCGCGTCGCAGGATGGTGGCCGCCTCCTCGGGGAGGCGTTCGGTCACCCAGTCCACGGCGTCGTCGACCTCGAACACGGCCGGCGAGGCGGAGCGTTCCAGGCGACCCACCGCCGAGCCGACGGCCACGAACCCGATGGTCACCACCAGTGCCGCTCCGACCAGGAGGAAGAGCCAGATCACTATCCGATCATGCCAGCCCGGGGGGTCGGTATCCCGGCGGGGGCATCTGAGCCCACCCGGGTGGACTCAGATGCCGATGCGTTGGGCCAGGAGTTCCCGGTGGTAGGTCGGGTCGCCAAAGAGCAGTTCCGAACTCTTGGCCCGCTTAAAGTACAGGTGGGCCGAATGCTCCCAGGTGAAACCGATCCCGCCGTGAATCTGGATGTTCTCGGCGGTGGTGTGGAAGTAGGCCTCCGAGCAGTAGGCCTTGGCCAGACTGGCCACCGACGGCAGCTCATCATTTAGCTCCGCGGCGCACCACCCGGCGTAGTAGGCGGCCGACTTGGCCGACTCAACCTCCAAGAGCATGTCGGCACACTTGTGCTTGATGGCCTGGAAACTGCCGATGGGCCGACCGAACTGCACCCGGTCCTTCGCGTACTGCACCGCGGTGTCCAGGCACTGCTGGGCTCCGCCCACCTGCTCGGCAGCCAGGGCCACCGCAGCCAGGTCCAGGACCTGCTCCAGCACCGTCCAACCGCCGCCGTCCTTGCCGATCAAAGTGGCCGACACCCCGTCAAAGTCCAGCCGGGCCTGCTTGCGGGTGGTGTCCATAGTGGCCAACGCGGTGCGGGTCAGACCATCGGCGTCGCCGGCCACCCGGAACAGGGAGATCCCCTGGTCAGTGCAAGCGGCCGCGATTACCAGCGAGGCGGTATGCCCGTCCAGTACGTACATCTTGGTGCCGCTTAACGACCAGCCATCCCCGTTGGGGGTTGCGACCATGGTGATCCCGTCGCTGCCCCAGCGGCCGCTCTCCTCGGTGAAGGCCAGGGTGGCGATCGTCTCGCCGGAGGCGATGCCGGGTAGCAGTTCGGCCTTGGCGTCCTCGTCGCCCGAGTGGATGAGGGTGTTGGCGGCCAGCACCACCGTGGAAAAGAACGGGGCGCACAACAGGGACCGACCCATCTCCTCGAGAACCACGATCAACTCGACGTAGCCGAAGCCCTGTCCGCCGTATTCCTCGGGGACGATGAGGCTCTGCAGTCCCAGCTGGTCGGCCATCAGGGACCACGTCTCGGGGTCGTAGCCGGACTCGGTCTCCATCAATTCGCGGACCTTGGCTTCCGGCGAGTAACTGTCCATGAACTGCCGGACAAACTCACGCAGTTGTTCCTGTTCCTCGGTGAAGGCGAAGTTCACTTGGTGCGCTCCTCATCGGTACCGGACACCGGCCCAACGTTCTACTAGACCCCCCTGTGGGCGACGACATCGGGCCGGTGGTGGCACCGCCGATAGCGCAGCGGCCATCATGGCTGCCATGGACCAGACCCCCTCCTCCAAGTTCGCCCCACCGTGCACCCACGACAGCCACCCCAACACCGGGGTGGCCGGGGTGTCGTTGCACTACTGCGACACCAGCTCGGAGATCCACAAGATCGTGGTGGGCGACTACGACAACAACGTGTTCGTTCTGCGCTGCCGCCAGACCGGTGAGGCGGTGCTCATCGACGCCGCCAACGAACACGACAAACTCCTGGAACTCTGCCAGGCCCTCGACGTCCGCACGGTGCTTGAAACCCACGGACACTTCGACCACATCCAGGCCGTGCCCGCGGTGCGCGAGGCCGGCTACCGGGTCGGGGTAACCAACGCCGACGCGTCGATGCTGCCCGGCTACGACTACCTACTGGAGGACGACTCGGTGATCGAGGTGGGCCGTCTGCGACTTCACACCATCTGCACCCCTGGACACACCCCGGGCTCTATCTGCTTCCGCCTGGACGGCTCGCCGGTGCTGTTTTCCGGCGACACATTGTTTCCCGGCGGGGCGGGGGCCACCCACTTCGAGGGCGGTGACTTCGACCAGATCATCGAATCCATCGACCGACGTCTCTTCGCCCCGCTGGACCCCGGCACCCTCGTCTTCCCCGGTCACGGTGACGACACCACGATCGGCGCCGAGCAGCCGAGCCTCGACGAGTGGGTCACCCGGGGTTGGTAAACGACCAGCCGAAGGCGCTTCCAGCCGACCAGCGCCCCTTCGATGACACCCCGGTCCACACGGCCGACCTGCCCGAGACTCCGATCCGCGACCGGAACATCCCGGCCGAGGCGTGGGTGGAGGCCCCGCGGGCGCTGCTGGCCGCTGGCGACGACCTGGGCCAGGTACGCATCGCCTACAAGCGGCGCCTGGGGGCCTGGCTGCTCTGGCGGGCCGGGCCGGCCCGGGGAGCCGACGCCCGCTATATGGCGGTCCACGCCGACCACCCGGGCAGGGTTCTGACCTTCCGCCTCCACCCCGACGGGTCGGGGTCAGGGGTCGGGCCCAACGGAGCCACCCACCGTCGGTTCCGCTCCTGGAAGCAGGCCCTCCACGGGGGGCAGTGACCCACCGGCGGGCCACCCTTGATTTCTCCTATGGTCATAGTGTAAATACCGGGTAGTCAATAGAATCAGAGCTGTGCCAGACCAATCACTGCTGTTCGAGGTCCGCGGACTGCACGCAGCGACCGACAACGGAACGCCGATCCTCAACGGCGTGGATCTAACCGTTGGCCCCGGTGAACTCCACGCCCTCATGGGGCCCAACGGATCCGGCAAGTCCACCCTGGCTTCCGTGCTACTGGGTAGCCCCGAATACACGATCACCGCCGGTTCGGTGCTCTTCCGCGGTGAGGACATCACCGACTGGCCCCCCGATGTGCGAGGCAAGGCCGGGGTGTTCCTCGCCTTCCAGTACCCGCTGGAGGTGGCCGGCGTGTCGGTGGTCAACTTTCTCCGCCAGGCCCTGTCGGCCCGTAAAGGCATCGACCTGTCGGTACTCGAGTTGCGCCTAGCCATCATGGAGTGGATGGAGCGGCTCGGCATGGACCCGTCATTTGCCGAGCGTTACCTCAATGAGGGTTTCTCCGGTGGTGAGAAGAAACGAAACGAGATCCTCCAGATGGCCATCCTGGAACCCGAGATCGCCATCCTCGACGAGACCGACTCCGGCCTGGATATCGACGCCCTGACCATGGTGGCCAACGGCGTGGCCGAGGTCCGCCGGGAGCGACCGGAACTCGGCGTGGTGGCCATAACCCACTACCAGCGACTACTCGAACACCTGCGACCGGACGTCGTCCACGTACTCCTGGACGGACGGATCGTGGCCCGGGGCGGTGCCGAGGTGGCGGAACGCCTCGAACGAGACGGCTACGACGCCTTCCGGTGAGTCGACGCCCATGAGCACCGACCCCCTCGACCCGGCTGCCGTCAAGGCCGACTTTCCGCTGCTCCAACAAGAAGTAAACGGCAGCCCCCTCACCTACCTGGACTCGGGCGCCACCTCCCAGAAACCCCGGGTCGTCCTCGACTCTCTCTCCGGGTATTACGAGGAGATCAACGCCAACGTGCACCGCGGTGCCTACCACATTGCCGAGCGAGCCACCACGGCCATGGAGGACGCCCGGCGGGCCGTCCAGCGTTTCATCGGTGCCCCGTCGGAACGGGAGGTGCTGTTCACCAAGAACGCCACCGAATCGATCAACCTGGTGGCCCACTCATGGGGTCGGAACAACCTGGCCGACGGGGACGTGGTACTGATCACCGAACTAGAACACCACGCCAACATCGTGCCCTGGCACCAGCTGGCGGCCGAGCGGGGCATCGAGCTGCGTTGGATCCCCCTCACCGACGACGGGCGGCTCGACCTCACCGGCCTGGACCGTCTGCTGGACGGGGTGAAACTGGTCGGGGTGTCCGCGGTGTCCAACGTGCTGGGAACCATCACCCCGGTGCGTCAACTAGCCGACGCGGCGCACGCCGCGGGCGCTCTCTGCCTGATCGACGCCTGTCAGTCGGTCCCCCACCTGCCGACCGACGTGGTCGAACTGGGCGCCGACTTCCTGGCCTTCAGCGGCCACAAGATGTGCGGGCCGACCGGCGTGGGAGTGCTGTGGTCCCGCGCTGAACTGCTGGAGGCCATGCCGCCGTTCCTAGGCGGGGGCGAGATGATCCTCAACGTGACCCGGGACGGCTTCGTGCCCAACGAGCTGCCGTGGAAATTCGAGGCGGGAACCCCACCGATCGCCGAGATCGTCGGCCTCGGCGCAGCCGTCGGCTACCTGGAGGGCCTGGGGATGGACGCCGTGCGGGCCCACGAGATATCCCTCACCGACTATGCGCTGCGCACCCTGGGAGACCGGTTCGGGGAAAATCTGGTGATCCACGGGCCGACCGACCTTGAACAGCGCTCCGGTGTCCTTTCCATGTGCTACCGCGACGTCCACCCCCACGACGTCAGCCAGGTGCTGGACCAGTACGGGGTGTGCGTCCGGGCTGGACACCACTGCTGCAAGCCGCTCATGGAGGTCCTGGGGGTGGCTGCCACAGCTAGAGCATCGCTCTACATTTACAACGACGAGTCCGACATCGACCGCCTGGCCGATGGGCTCGCCGCCGTCGACGAACTCTTCGGCATCTGACCAAGCGACCGGCTGGAGCCCCTGTGCCAGGACTGGAAGACCTCTACCGGGAGATCATCCTCGACCACTACCGCAACCCGCGGAACCGTGGCGAGTTGGACACCCCGCCGGCCCACATGGCCGAGGGGTTCAACCCGTTGTGCGGCGACGAGATCAAGGTCTACCTGCTGCTGGAAGACGGAAGGATCGGCGACATCCGGATCGGTGGCCAGGGTTGTTCGATCAGCCAGTCGTCGGCGTCCATGATGTCCTCGGTGGTCATGGACCGCACGGTCGACGAGGCCCGTCAGGTGCTGCGCTCCTTCAAGGCCATGATGTCGATCCACGAACACGACCTGGAGGGCGACAACGGTGATGTGACCGGTGACGAGCAGGTGCCGCTGGGTGATCTGGAGGCCCTCCGGGGCGTGGTGAAATTCCCGGTCCGCATCAAGTGCGCGACCCTGGGCTGGAACACTCTCGAACAGGCCCTCGACGAGGTGGCCGGCTAAGCGTCCCTCGGGGTGACTAGTTGTCGACCAGCTGGTCGACCCGCTGGGCAAACTCGACGTCTAGGCCGGTGAGCCCACCGGCGCTGTGGGAGGTCACGGCCAGGGTGACCCGGTTCCACGAGTTGGACCAGTCCGGGTGGTGGTCGAGGTCCTCAGCCACCTCGGCCACTCGAACCATGAAGGCGAACGCCTCGGCGAAGTCGGTGAACTCGACGACCCGGGACAGGCTGGTCCCGTCACAGTCCCAACCGGGCAGCCGCTGGCTGAGCACCGCGACCTGGTCGGGGGGGAGAAGAGTTCGGTCCACCATCACCGGGTCCCCGTCAGGCCACCAGGTCTCGGTAACCCTCGGCTTCCAGCCGGACCACCAGTTCCGGTCCGCCGGACACCCGGATCCGACCGTCACCGAGCACGTGAACCCGGTCGGGTTTGAGAACGTCCAGGAGGCGGCTGAAGTGGGTGATGGCCAGTACTCCGAGGTCGTCTTGGTCGGTGGCGTCTTTGATCCGGGAGGCCACCAGGGCCAGGGCGTCGATGTCCAGGCCGGAGTCGATCTCGTCGAGTACCGCATAGCGGGGGCCCAACACCGAGAGTTGGAGAATCTCGTTGCGTTTCTTCTCACCTCCCGACAGGTCGACGTTGAGAGACCGGTCCAGGAACCGTGGTTCGACGCCGATCCTTTGTGCCTCGGCGGCCAGCACGGCTGGCACGGTATCGATGGTGCGCCCCGCCGCGCGGGCCGCTTCGGTGGCCACCGCGGCCAGGCTGACTCCCGGCACTTCGGTGGGTTGCTGGAGGGCCAGGAACAGGCCGGCCTGGGCCCTCTCCCAGGGTGCAAGGCCGAGCAAGTCGACCCCGTCGAGGGTGACCTGCCCGCCGGTCACCTGATAGTCCGGTCGGCCCATCAGCACGTGGGCCAGGGTGGATTTGCCGGACCCGTTTGGGCCCATCACCGCGTGGACCTCTCCGGGGCGGACCTCCAGGTCGATGCCGTTGAGGATCTCGACGGTCCCCACCCGGGCGCAGAGCCCCTCGACGCGCAGCATCCGTTGGGCGCTCACCGGTCCACCACCACCTGGTCGCCGTCCAGGCGGACCTCATAGACGGGCACCGGCCTAACCGCCGGGAGGCAGAGGGCCTCCCCGGTTTCCAGGGAGAACAGGCTTCCGTGGGCCAGGCACTCTAGAGCGCACTCGTCGGTGTCGACCATGCCTTCGGACAGGGACACGTCGGCGTGGCTACACGTGTCGCCGATGGCGTGGACCTGGTCGCCGAGACGGACCACGGCCACTGGTGTGCCGTCCAGGTCGAACCGGCGGGCCACGCCGTCTTCGAGTTCGGAGAGCACGCAGATCCGGTGGCCGCTCATGCTGCCTGTGCCCGGTCGGTTCGGCGGTCGAGGCGTTCGGCCAGCGAGCAGCGGAGGGCCTCACCCAGTGCCGCCACCGGGGCGGCCGCTACCACCTCATCGAAGAAGCCCTCGACGATGAGGCGTTCGGCCACCGGGGTCGGAACGCCCCGGGCCTCCAGGTAGAAGCGCTGCTCCTCATCGACCGGTGAAACCGCTGAGGCGTGGCTGCAGACCACGTCGTTGGTTTCGATCTCCAGGTTGGGGACGCTTTCCGCCCAGGCTTCGGCGGAGAGTTTCACGTTGCGGTTGGTCTGGTGGGCGCGGGTTCGCACCGCTTCGGGGCGCACCGTGATGAGACCCGAGTAGACGGAGCGGGAAGCCCCGTCCAGTGCCCCCTTGAACAGCAGGTCGCTGGTCGTGTCGGGTGCTGCGTGCTCCTGGAAGGTGCGGAAGTCCAGTGTCTGGGTGTCCTCGCCGAAGTAGGCGGCGGTAAGCCGCCCCTCGGCGCCCCTTCCGACAAGCCGGCAGTCGATCCGGGTGCGGGCGTAGTCCCCGCCCAGGGCGGCGGTGAACGCCTCGACCGTGGCGTCGGTGTCGATCCGGAAAGCCTGCTGGCCGACCTGCCAGACCCGTCGGCCCAGATTTTGGACCAGGCCGTGGCGGAGCCGTCCGGCCGGGCCGACCGAGGCTTCCAGCACCGGGACAACCAGGGAGTCGACGTCGGTGGAGGTGTGGAGTTCGACCACGGTTGCCGAGGCGTCGCGACCCACCTCGACCACCAGGCAGGGGAAGAGGGCCGCGGTGTCGGCGTCGGTGTGGACGACGACGATGATGGGTGCGGCAAGCCGCACCCCGTCGGGGATCACCACGGCGGCCGGTTCCGGGCCGAACGCCCGGTTCAGGTGCCCGAAGAGGTCTGCTGGTTCGTCCAGGACCGACCCGACGAGCCGTTGGCCGTCAGCCGCTCCGGTCACCGGTCCGACGGTGACACCCAACTCGGCCGCCTCGGCACCCACCCATGACTGGTCGATCCAGCCGTTGCGGACGGTCAGGGTGGCCGCCGGATTGGGATACTGGGCCAGGTCGACCGGGTGGGCGTTCTCCCGGTCGGAGGGGACGCCCTGGGGGTGGTAGCGGTCGAGTTGCAGTTCGCCGATCCGGGAGTAGCGCCAGGCCTCCTCGTCAGGGCTGGGCACGTCCAGCCCGTCGGCTGCCTGCAGGGCGTGGCGGCGCGCCTCGACCTGCCAGTCGGGACCGGGTAGCAAGTCGGCGACGGTGAGCGTGAACGAGTTCAGGGCCGGACCTCCGGGGGCGTTCGAACTGTCGGGCTCCGGGAGGGTCGAAATGACCTTCCCACCGGCATTTACCCTACCGCCGTAGGGGTAATCCGGAGTGCTGTTGATCAGACCGGTCGGTGCTCAGTCGGGGATCAGGTGGGACAGGGATCCCGGTTGGATCCGGCAGGTCGCCTCGAAGGCCGCCACGTCGGCGGCCTTTAGTCTGATCACCCGGCCCATCCGGTAGGCGGGCAACCGGCCGTCGTCGATGAACCGGTACAGGGTCGGGGTGGTCACGCCAAGTCGGGTCGCCGCGTCGCCGGTGCTCAACCACTCCACCGCCTCACCGGCGCCCCCGCCTGAGTCCATCTCGATCATCCTAAACCACTCTCATCAAGCCCTCGGCGGCCTCTGGAGGCCCCGGTGCGCACTCCGGTAGGGTCGCCGCGGTGGCCGGTCGACCCTTCGGAACCAACAGCGGCAGCCTTGGTCCCGACCCGGGTTCCGAACCCGACGCCATCCGTGCCCTGATAGACGAACCCCCCACCTCAACGGCCCACCGGATCGGCTCACAGGTGATCCTGCTGGTCCTGGCCGTGGTCCTCATCGTGGTGCTGGTCGTCTCCGAAGACGACCCGGAACCCACCCCGCCGCCCGACCCGGGGATAACCGTGCCGATCGATGGGCCGACTATCAACTATCAGGGACGTCGATACCAGCTGGGCCGAACCGGCGACCTGGTGGTGGTACGGGAATGCGACGGGGTGATCCTCCCGTGGCTGCTGAGACCCTCCACCGGGGAGCTCTACCGATTCGACGGTTGGGCCAGCCAGGAGTTCGTCGACGCCATCCGGGTACGGGAGGTCCACGGGGCCACCGGACTGCGGGTCATCAAGGGCGCTCTCTGCGATCAGATCTACGTGGAGGTAGCCGACGGGTCCGAGGTGGTGATCAGCGGCTGAGCCCGGCCCGGTCCCGGTCGTGGCATCAGACCCGGCTGCCTGCTGGACTCGGTGGCCGTGGCCCGACTGGAGTTGGAAACCCCGGTGACCGGGGTGGTGTGGAAGGTCATAGCCGAGCCGGGAACCAAAGTGACGACCGGCGACCCCGTGGTCATCATGGAATCCATGAAGATGGAAATCCCCGTAGAGGCACCCGCTGACGGCACGATCACTGAGGTGCTGGTCGTCGAAGGCGACTCGGCCCGACAAGATGACCCGGTCGCCGTCCTCGAAACGAACTAACCACCGCCATGGCGTTACGCCGCCATGTGAGGGACCTGGGGGCGGGTCAGGGCCGGTAGGCCACGGCCGCTGGGCCCGCTGTGCGCAGTGGTGCGGAGAGGTTGGCGAACTCGCACAGGAGCGGCCGGGTGTCGCGGGGGTCGATGATCTCCTCGACCAGGAACGCCTCGGCGGTCCGGAACGGTGACCGCACCTGGTTGAGCCGGTCGGTGATCTCGGCCAGCAGGGCTTCCGGGTCGTCGGAGGCCTCCAGATCGGAGCGGTAGGCGGCTTCGACGCCGCCCTCCACGGGCAACGACCCCCAGTCGCCGGACGGCCAGGCGTACCGGTACTGGAAGCGGTGGGCCGCTGAGTGGGCGGCCCCGGCAACCCCGAATGCCTTTCGGACCAGGATTGAACACCAGGGCACGGTCGACTGGTAGACGGCCGCCAGGGCCCGGGCGCCGTGGCGGATGGTGGCCGCCCGTTCCGCTTCGGTGCCGATCACGAACCCGGGGTTGTCGACCAGGTGCACGACCGGCAGGTGGAAAGTCTCGGCCAGGTCCACGAAGCGGGTGACCTTCTGGGAGGCGTCGGCGGTCCAGCCTCCCCCGTAGTGGTAGGGGTCGCCCGCCAGGACGGCCACCGGCCATCCGTTGAGCCGGGCCAGCCCGGTGATGGCTGAGCGTCCAAACGCCGCGCCCGTTTCGAAGAACGAGTCCTGGTCAACCACCGATTCGATAATGGTTCGCATCTTGTAGACGTGCCGGCGACCCCGGGGCACGATGTCGGCCAGCAGGTCGTCCCGTCGGTCGGGGTCATCTGTGACCGGACCCCGCTCGGCTAGTTCGTGGACCGAGGCAGGTAGGTAGGAGAGGAAGCGGCGGGCCGCGTCAAATGCTTCCTCCTCGGAGTCCACCGCATGGTCGATTGCCCCGTTTCGGGTGTGGATGCCACTGCCTCCCAGGCTCTCCTTGTCGACTTCCTCGGCGCCCAGAGCGTTGACCACTGGAGGACCGGCGACGAACAGCTGCGATAGACCCCGGACCATGACGGAGAAGTGGCTGGACACCGCTCGGGCGGCGCCCAGGCCGGCCACCGGGCCGAGGCAGAGAGCCACCGTGGGCACGGTGGCCAGGTTGGCCACCACATGCTCCCAAGCCGGGTTGGCCGGCACGTAGGTGCGGGCCCCCCGGCCCATCGACCCGGTCGCCACGCTGCCCGACGACTGGGCCTCCGTGTCCAGTGTCTTGACCGACCCTCCCCCACCGGTGCCGTCGATCAACCGGATGATCGGCAGCCGCAGTTCGAAGGCCATGTGCTCGGCGGCGATCTGCTTGGTGACGATTGACGCGTCGGCCGCACCGCCCCGCACGGTGAAGTCGTCACCGGCTACTACTACGGGACTGCCGTCGACGAGACCCCGGCCGAACACGAAGTTGGAGGCCCGCAGGTCGACCAGTTTCCCATCGTCGTCGTAGGAGGCGGTACCGGCGATCTTTCCCACCTCGTGGAACGAGTCGTCGTCCAGGAGGAGTTCCAGGCGCTGGCGGAT
>PYIL01265107.1_pt1 | contig 14020 bp, 14 predicted proteins | sample 3578041 | NCBI WGS metagenome assembly PYIL01 (sample SAMN08408023, study PRJNA431606) | Marine metagenome isolate SA_KN192-05_S13_150m, whole genome shotgun... | biome: marine; feature: oceanic pelagic zone; material: water; isolation source: 150 m water sample, 0.2-0.8 um fraction ... | reverse complement strand
CACTACCTATCACATCAATAATAAATATGATGAATCCAAAACCACCAGAAGAAGTACTCACGGCGGCGGCTCAGCTCAAATTCCGAGATGTGGTCCTAGTAGCGATTTTCTTAGACCAGCACTCTATCAGCGACGCGGCCGTGACGTATTTTCAAGGCCCCCAATACGAGTTTAGTCGTGCCCATGAGCCCCGTAACCGCAGTTCAGAAATGAGTCCACAAGGGAAAACATCTCTAGTCGTGGAATTCCCTTGTTTCAAGGGTGACAATGTCTGGAACCGTGATAGTGACACACTTGCCACTGGATTAGTACACCAACTGGATCAAATGGGTTTAATAGACGCTTCTTTAGTATCCCGGTACGATACCCACCGGCTAGAAAACGCTTATCCCGTCTATTTCAAGGGATACGAAACGATATCAGAGATAGTTTTGTCATATCTCCAGCGATTCGAAAATTTTTGGACCTTAGGCCGTGGAGGCAGTTATTTTTACGGTCATCTGCATGACTTCGTAAGTGATGGATTCGAAGTAGCTAACTCAGTAATCAATGCCAATATTGGTAAAACTAAACCCTTGTACCAACCCGCGCCACTCTGATTCTAAATGTTCCCATCGTTATTCGACAAAACCCGTTTGATTAAACACCTCTACCGTATCTTAGGACTGGCAGTCATCCTTGGGTCATTTTCGGCTTTCATATGGGTTTTATGGGCTGCTATCGGATCAGCTAAAGGCTTGGAACCAGACCGATGGACTCCAATAATCGGAGCAGCTGTTCTTCATTTTTTTATGCTCCTCTTCCTCATGGTTCTATGGGGCCGAGTTTTAACCTTATGCCGGACCTCTAGCGATGGTTCAAGTTCGACCATTACATCTAAGTCAAGCCTATACACCGCTTATTCCCGGAGTTGGCTGGCAAGATACATACCAGGTCGCATCTGGTCTTTGGCTGGACGTACCATTTTAGTAGGCAGATTAGGCATACCGACTAATCAGGTAGCTCGTAGCATCATCATAGAAGTCGTTTTGGCTTACGGCATGCTCACTATCATTAGTATCACTGTGCTCTCGTGGGTATATTTGCACCCTATTCTCGCTGTTATCATCTTGACTGCCGGTGTTTGTCTATTTGGCGCAGCACTGATCAAAATCGGAAGCCTTTCCATCGACGATGACCCCCACACTCTCCAAATCCCCTTAGCTCAGATATTCATTCAGAGAATGGCAAGGTTGCTTTATGGAGGATCATCCTTTTCCCATACTGCCACCGTGAAAGGATTAGGGTTCTACGGATCCTACGCCTTAATGCAGCTTGTTTTTATAGTCCTTATTGCGGCATCCTTCTCAGACTTAACGGTTAGCAAGATGGCTGTCATAGCGGGAGCGTGGGGCATCAGCCTCACAGTTGGATGGTTATCTATTTTGCCACCAGTCGGATTAGGTGCAAGAGACGGACTCGCCTTCGTTTTATTTTCACAAGTAATCGATTTGCCTGCAGCCAGTAGCGTCGTAGTGGCATCACGTCTCGTAATGTTGAGTACAGATTTGGCATTTGTCATAGCAGTAGAAAGTACATCCAAAATCAATATATGGTCTGCTTTGTACAAAAACCGATTCTCGAAGATTAGCCGACTAAACACATAACTTCTGGCATTTCTTAACCTTCCAATACTCAATCGATATCTAAACCAGTATCGACATCGATGTACTGCGATTAGAACGAAGTCCATGAGATCATCGAACAATTGAAAATGATTGGCGACAAACGTGATGTGCTCTTAATTTTAGATCGGCAATTAGCACAGCGAGAATCCTGACGATTAGGATTCAAATCCAATTCCCACAGCCAAATACACAAAGAAGGTAGCCTTAAATCTACCGTCAGACTTTCGCTATAAATCCGATCTAAATGATCACGAACCTATTTGTTGGAATTGGATTAAGACGCCTAGATAATCATTCGTCAATTAACGGAACCAAGACCACTAGCCGCATCCCCTTGTCAACACGGTCACCCTCTTCCACAGACACTCGCTGTACGGTTCCCTTCCTGGGAGATTTTACGACCTGCTCAGTCTTCATGGACTCGATTATCACTAGGTCTTGCCCAACTTGCACACCATCACCGGAGGCGACATGGACCGCTATTACCACACCCGGCACAGGACAGACGATGTCATCGTTGGCGTTTTGGTTAGCCCGCCGAGAGCGACCGACCGGAGTTAGAGGACTGAAAATATACGACTCACCGGCAACCCAAACATAAACCTGCTGACCGTCTCGCTTGGCCATATAAGGAACGATACGGCCACCAGTCAGGCGCAAGGTGCCCTCCCAATGTCGCGGCGATGAGACATCTACATTTACATCAATTACCCTTTCTAGATCAGAATCAGCGGGCTCCGTCGAGAGTGGATGAGTTTGTACCAGCCGACGGGCAGTCAAGGGAACACCGACTTTGGCAGTCCTTGCCAAGGGTTTTGGTTGTCTCGGGGTCCGTCACTTACCTGACGCATGGTGCTATTCCCATTAGCCTGCCAAAAGCTTTCGGAGATCTCAGAGGCAGCAAACTGGAACGAATCTGAGTCCGACGTCGTTAAAACAGAATGATTATCAATGAAACTAGTGTCATAAACGCCAGACAAGAAATCAGGATGGCCTAAGGCTTTTATCAGGAATGGGATGTTGGTAGTAACACCCAATACCGGAAAAGACTCCAACGCCCGAATCATTCTTCCGATGGCACTTGTCCGGTCCGGCCCCCAAGCCACCAATTTCGCCAGCATAGAGTCATAGTACGCCGTGATCTCCTGACCTTCAGCTACCCCAGAGTCCAAGCGTATACCCATCCCGGAAGGAGGCCGCCAGGCCAGCAATCGCCCAGCTGCCGGCGCAAAGTTGCTGTAAGGGTCCTCGGCGTAGATTCGACACTCCAGGGCATGGCCCGTGGGTCGTATATCGTCCTGTGAAATGATGAGTCTCTCTCCGGCGGCAATGCGTGTTTGCAACTCGACTATGTCCAATCGGAGGGTCTCCTCGGTTACAGGATGTTCCACCTGGATGCGGGCGTTCATCTCCAAAAAGTAGTATTCGCCAGTCTGGGGATCTACAAGAAACTCCACTGTGCCGGCATTCGTGTACCCGGCCGAAACCGCCATCGCCACCGCTGATTTGGCCATGGCACACCTCAGAGTCTCATCCAAAGCAGGAGACGGAGTCTCCTCGATTACCTTCTGGTAGCGACGCTGAACGCTACACTCTCGCTCCATAAGGTGGATGGTTGTCCCGGCGGAGTCAGACAGCACCTGGAACTCCACGTGGCGGGCGGATGGTATGTACCGTTCCAAGAAGACCCGCCCATCGCCAAATGCTGCACTCGCCTCTCGGCTGGCTGACTCTAGCGCCAATTCAAGTTCTTCAATTCGTTCAACTATGCGCATGCCCCGACCGCCACCGCCAGCTGCGGCTTTGATGAGCAACGGGAGCCCTATTTCAGAGACAAGACCGTGCGGTTTTTCATCTCCTGGCAACCAGATAGGCGAGCTTGGCACCACGGGAACTCCAGCTCGTATAGCACCATCTTTAGACCTAATCTTATCGCCTAAAAGTTCGATGGTGTCTGGATCGGGGCCGATAAAAACCAGACCGGCAGACGCACAATCACGGCTGAATTCAGGATTTTCGGACAAAAATCCATAACCTGGATGCACAGCCTCCACACCGCATCTGACGGCAATATCTATAATCTTGGCTCGATTCAAATATGTCTCTTCGGCCGTGGCTCCTCCCAAAGGATAAGCTTCATCGGCGAGACCAACATGGGGTGCATTGGCATCCGGGTCTGCGAACACCGAAACCGTGGCTATGCCCATCGCCTGCAGAGTCTGCAGAACCCTAACAGCTATCTCACCACGATTAGCAACCAAGACTTTGGAAAACATTGTTAGCTACTTCTTCTTAAAACCCAGATTGACGATACTTAGGGACATCACATCCGGAAAACACCCCATCGACTCTCGGAGACAGGCACGTTCATGGCGGCAGCCAAACCTAAGCCCACCACATCCCGTGTGTCTTTCGGGTCTATGATTCCGTCATCCCAGAGTCGAGCGGTACTATAGTACGGACTTCCTTCCTCTTCATATTTGTCTATGATGGGCCGTTGCAGGTCCTCCATCTCCTGTTCAGACAAAGTCTTACCCTGCCGGGCTGCCTGGTCCGAACGGACCGACATCAAGACGCCAGCCGCCTGTGGCCCACCCATGACTGAGATGCGCGAGTTAGGCCAAGCCCAAAGAAACCTAGGCTGATAGGCGCGGCCGCACATGCCGTAGTTTCCAGCCCCGAAAGAGCTGCCGATGATTACCGTGAACTTAGGCACAGCGGCGTTGGTCACAGCCATCACCATTTTGGCGCCGTCTTTAGCGATGCCTCCAGCCTCGTATTCCCGGCCCACCATAAAACCAGTGATGTTCTGCAAAAAAAGTAGCGGAATCCTTCTATGGGCACAAAGTTCAATGAAATGAGTACCTTTCAAGGCACTTTCAGAAAATAGTACACCGTTACTAGCTACGATTCCCACCCGGTAACCCCAGATTCTAGAGAACCCACAGACCAAGGTCTCGCCGTAGTTCTCTTTGAATTCCTGGAATCTACTGCCATCAACTATGCGGGCGATGACTTCTCGTACATCGTATTGCCGCCTAGTGTCAGATGGAATGACCCCGTAGATTTCTTTCGAATCATAAAGCGGCGGCTCCGGATCAAATACCTCCAGCCCTGGGTTTTCAGGATAAACGAAATTCTCCGCTATATTCCTGGCGATGGCCAAGGCGTGTTCGTCATCCTCGGCGTAGTGATCAGCCACTCCAGATTCCCTGGTGTGCACCTCCGCTCCGCCCAAACTCTCAGCATCGACCTCTTCTCCGGTAGCCGCACGCACCAATGGAGGGCCAGCCAGGAATATGGTCCCTTGCTCTTTCACGATGACCACTTCATCGCTCATGGCCGGGATATATGCTCCGCCAGCAGTGCAAGAACCCATCACCACAGCTAATTGGGGGATGCTGGAAGCCGACATCTGCGATTGGTTGTAGAAGATACGGCCAAAGTGGTCTCGGTCGGGAAAGACCTCGGACTGCAGCGGCAAGAATGCGCCACCGGAATCCACCAGATAGATGCAGGGCAGACGGTTTTCCAGGGCGATCTCCTGGGCGCGCAGATGCTTTTTCACTGTGATCGGATAATAGGACCCGCCTTTCACCGTGGCGTCATTGGCAACGACAACCACCTGTTTTCCATGGATCATTCCAATTCCGGTGACGATGCCCCCGCCTGGATTGTCGCCGTCATACATCTGCCAGGAGGCCAAGGGGCTGAACTCCAAGAAGGGCGTGCCAGGGTCCAACAATGCTTTCACCCTGTCGCGCACCAGCAACTTCCCCCGACTGATATGAAGCTTGGCAGCGTCGGTGTCACCGCGTTCCCGCACCGACTGCAGGTTCCCTGCTAATTCGGAAGTCAGTGACATAATATGCGCGGCGTTTTCTTGGAACTCAGCTGATTGGGTCTGAATATTTGACTCGATTACGTCCATTGGCCTAATCCACCGCCCGGAAGAGTTCTTGGTAAGAACAAGTTGTTGTATTATGCGTCCAAACCCTGGGATTGCTCAACGCGACTGATTGCGGATACTGCGCTGAGTTTATAATGTCTCCGTCACGCGCCTATCTTAGGATGAAACCACTTAATATGGAGTTGAACATGGACTTTGAACGTAAGAACTATCCTGACTTGCCCCAGCCCGCCGGAGCCTTTCACCATTCCGTCCGATCCGGAAACATGCTGTTCATAGCCGGAAGCACCGCTGGTGGGACCGATGCCGCCACCGGTGACGTTGCCGCTCAAACCGAGGCTATCTTAGACAAGTTTGAGGTAATCCTGAAGGCAAACGGAGCTACGTTGGCCAACGTGATCAAGGTGACCAGCTTTGTGACCGACCTGCGTGAGGGTCCTGCTGCCGGTGAGGTTAGGCTCAGGCGGTTCGCCGGAAATTTCCCAGCCAGCACCCAGGTGCAGGTGGCCGCTCTGGGCACTCCCGACCTCAAGATAGAGATCGACGCCATAGCCATCCTGCAGGACTAATTCCAGGAACCGAATCTACCCATTAAATGGAGAAGATCATGTCCACTGATTGGGGCGACATCTACAAAGAGCTGGGAGCCAGACCGGTGATCAACGCCACTGGCAGCGTCACCATGCTGGGCGGCTCAACACCGGCTCCAGAGGTGTTGGAGGCCATGGATCGGGCCAACGGCGCTTATGTACCTCTCATGGAGCTTGAAGAGCGGGCCGGTGAAGCCATTGCCAAGATGGTGGATGTCCCAGCGGCCTATATCACCTCGGGTGCAGGATCGGCGCTGACGCTGGCCACCGCTGCGTGCATGGCCGGTGACGACGATGTCAAGATCCAGCAGCTTCCAGACACCACCGGCATGAAGAATGAGATTCTCATCCAGGCCAGACAACGGTATTGGTACGACCGCTGCCTGGAGCTGGCCGGCGCCAAGCTCGTGCAGTTTGGCACCCCTGATAGCACGTCACGCCAAGACCTGGAAGATGCCATCGGCCCAAATACCGCTGCCGTCCACTATTACGCGGTGATTCAAGAGCCCGACCCCCAAGCCCTCTCTCTGGAGGACACCATTGAGATTGCCCACGCCAAGGGCGTTCCGGTCCTGGTGGACGCCGCAGGTCAGATATATCCCCTGGACCTGTTTGGCAGCTATGTGCGGATGGGCGCCGATTTCCAGTGCACCGCCGCCAAGTACATGAGCTCCCCTCAATCCACTGGCTTGGCCTTTGGCAGCACCGACATGATTCGCAAACTGGCCTTGCAGTCCTTCGTCAGTTATGAAGGGCGGCGAGTGCGGGGCGTTGGTCGACCGCAGAAGGTCGACAGGCAGGAGATGGTGGGAGTAGTCGCCGCGGTTAGACGTTGGATGACCATGAATCACGAGGAACGTCTGGCGGACACTGAGGCCAAGTGCCGTAATATGCTGACGCCACTGCAAGGAATACCGGGCGTCACAGCTAAACTCATCGACAACATCATCGGTCACCAACCCTACGGTGTGACACTTGAAATTGACTCTGCGGTGACTGGCATTTCCTGCCACGAGATAGTGGACCGCCTGAAAGCAGGCGAACCTCCAATCTGGACCAGGGTCAGAGAGGGCGAAACCGGAATCGTCCTCCATGCTTTTGGCCTGAACGAGGGAGAAGACAAGATCGTCGCCGAGAGAATCGCGGCGTTGCTCAGGAAGTAGAAAGGATTTATGGCTGATCAGAAAAGGAATACCGCCTTAACAATGACCATGGGAATCGCCATCAGCGCGGCGATCACATCTATCACTGGAGACGGGATCTGGGATTGCCATAGGATTAGCCGTGGGCGTCGTATTCGGGGCGAGAGTCCATCAGATCAGTAAAAGCTAAGTAGGCCGGCGAAAGTAATTCCCAATGCCACAGAAAGACTTCCAAACGCCGACGATTATCTGAACTCACTGACCAAGGACCAGACGTCGGCTATGGTCGCGGTTCGTGACACGATCTTGGAAAACCTGCCAGAGGGTTATTAATAGACCATCCAACACGGCACGAGCTCTTACCTCATCCCGCTGGAGGCCTACAACGAGCAGTCGCTGTTCTTTGCCGCCCTGACTACCCAAAAGATCTACATCACCACCCACCTGATGAATATCTACGGAAATCCTAGGGATGAAGAGCGGGTCTTGGAGAGCTGCAAGGCCACCGGCAAGAAACTGGACATGGGCAAAGCGTGCGTCTGGTTTAAGAATTTGGACGACTTGCCCGTTGCACTTATGGGCGAGGCGATTGCTCGTACGCCGGTTGCTGAGTTCATCCAGATGTAAGAGTCCGTAAAGGGGAAGCCCTAACTGCCGACCATATCTATAACCGACTAATCTCCTCGGGCAGATAGTGGGTAGCCCGAAAGACCCGATTCACCACCGCATTCTCTGCGTCCTCAAAGAAATGGGGATTGATGTACTCCCAGACCACGTCCCCATCCGTGGTAACCTGGAACATCCTCCCGAACATCCCTTCGGTTATTAGCGTGTTGCCGTTGGGAAGCCGGCGTGCCCCTGAGATATAGGGGCTGAAGAAGTTATAAGCTGGATTATCGGAATATTCCCAGACTATCTGATTGGTTTCCGGGTCGACCTCAACCACCCGTGAGAAAGGCAGGGGATGGTGTGCGCTGTGGGAGCCGTTGTCATAGACCAGGATGTTTCCATTGGACAACAGGCTGGGGTCGTGCTGCTGGGCTAAGATCTCATCTCCAAGACGCCAAACAACATCGCCAGTGCCCTTGTCGATAATCCCAACTGTTGAGATGTTCCTGAAGCTGAACATTACTTTGTCATTGTCCAATGGCACCACCGTGTTGCCGTGACTCCACTCATCCCTGGAGTCATTGAAGGTAATCACATCACGTCCGAGATCAAGGTGCTCGGCGGCGTGCCACTCCCAGACCCGCTTGCCCGTGGAATCGACTTCAACGATCACGTCGGCCCACATGCCGTTTTCACCTGTTATCGGGTTACCGCCCTTCACCTGAGCTGCCAATCCTTCGTCAACGAGTTCAACGGTCAAGTAGATTGCCCCACCGGAAGACGTTCTTCTAGCGTCATGATGGTGATCTTTATCTCGGTGTTCCCAGACCTTATTGCCATCCCAGTCAACCTCCATCATGACCCCGCCTTTGAAGCGCTTCCATGATTGGAACCGGTCCCATCCATCGTCCTGCAGCTTGCCGCCATAGAACAGGTTGCCGTTGGGCAGCAGGTACCCGTAGAGACCTGGTGGGTCGGGCATCTTCCAGTGGTGCACTTCTTCACCGTCCACATTCAGGAGATACACATCGCCGGGTCCGTTCATCGGGGCGTATAAGACATAACCAGGGCAGGCCCGATCTCGGTCCAAGGCAGTCAGGCCGGTCCTGGTAGACCTTCTACGGGTTTGATCATCAATCGTCATACATCACCAGATAGCGTTATACCCAACAGGGCAGTTGATTCGTGAAGCTTATGTTCCATTACATGATACACAACCGAAATACTCATTATTTGGCAAATTCTAATCTAATGGTCAATATGATTTAGAGTTCACATAACACATGCGGAGTACATTGGAAATGCCGCCGCAGCAAGATGAGATGCAAGTCTCTATTAAAAGAATCAAAGCGATGAATGGATATTACTCTGAATATGTTGTCATGCGTTTTACCAGCCAGAAATACCTGCCAATCACTCACCTTGGGACGCTGAATAGCGGAATATTTTCACTGACTAACTTTGGTAAAAAGAAAGCCCCCTGCTGACGGGCAGGGGGCTTTCTTTTTACCAAAGTTAGTCACGGCCTCCAGAGCCAACTACACCGGCCACGGCTTGGATTCTTCCGGTGGCGGCGGAGCATCCGCTGGTGCGGGCTCCAACCAGTCTTCAGAAATCGTCTCCGTAATACCGTTATCCACAGTAACGTAATATTCCGGCGGAGTATCCGGTTCCCGCTCCAGAAAGGTCCCAGTCCAGTCTTGAAACAGCTGCGGCGCGATTATCGCCAAAGACCCTTTAGCGCCCTCTGATGGTGGCCTAAAGTGCCCCCCGTCTCGAAGTTTTATCAGCACCCGCTGATCGACTTTATAGATGTGATGCCTTATAACCATGAGTTCGCCTCATCGGGCTTTCATTTGGTTGCCGGTGTACTGGATTTTAATGCATGGGCGAGAAGCTGGAAGGCACCATAATCTTATTCTCCTGGCGAATCATGCCAGGTGCGCCAGAAGGCCAACCTTCGATCTTGGTACCTCGAACCTCGTCCCGGTGAGCCAGGTCCTTGTAAGGCCAAACGTGCATCCAGCGGTTCAAGCCACCAAATTCAGTGTACATTCCAGCGGCGAGCGGGGAATACTTCTCCCGATTCTCAATCGCAGCTCCCCAGCGCTCTAGCAACCCGGGTATGGAACCAGGCTCGTAGGTGTAGGTGCGCATCTCGTAGATGCCGCCGAGAGCTTGATCGCCGCCCATTGGCCTCATGAACGGAGCAGGGTGCCAAATCTCAGAGTTCATGTTCAGGATGTTGCCGGGGGTTATCTTTGGCGGCCAGTTCGGGTCTTTACCAGCAGCAGCCCGGACCTTATCGCGCTCTGCCAAGTCTTCATAAGCCCACACGTGGATAATCTGGTTTAAGGGGCCGATCTCTGTATGCCAGAAAGCGGCGATGGGTCCGTACTTCTCCCGATGGGGCAAGGCCTCAGCGAAAGCCTCTTCTGCCTGGGCGATGGCTCGGGGTTTCAAATCGTAGGTGCGTACTTCGTAGATCATCTCGTTCTCCGTAGCAAATTATTTCTCATACCTGTGCCGTTGATTCGGGGGATATCATATCCTGCTGAACTTCCCAGCCGCCAGTGTACCAAATTCAGATGACCCTAACCGAACGAATAGACTCGAACCTTCATGCACATTATCCAACAGAACCAGGCTGTGCGATATGTCGAGGCACAAAAATACTGCTCTGAATGTTCGAGGCAGTATGTATCTGGGACAGACTATTTCCGAGATGACCGGAGATATTTCGGGGTTAGTCCCTAGCGCGGGCGACTCCGTCGCGGCGGACACGCTTGCGGTCTAGAGCCGAGAGAGCCATTTTCCGAAGTCGATAACTCTGGGGTGTCACCTCCAGAAGTTCATCGTCGGAGATGAATTCCAGGGCCTCTTCCAGGCTCATATTGACGGTGGCGTTCAGCCGTTTTGCCACGTCAGCCGTGGACGAACGCATGTTCGTCAGCTTCTTCTCTTTACAGACATTGATCTCAATGTCACCTTCGCGACGGTGCGAGCCGACGATCATACCTTCATAAACCTGGGTACCCGGGTCGATGAAGGTATCGCCGCGTCCTTGCGCGTTGAGCAGACCGTAGGTTACAGCCATGCCCCGTTCTGAAGCTACCAGCACTCCACCGGGCTGGTCCTTGATCTCACCTTCCATGGGCTCATAGGAGGAGAATCTGCTGTTCTTAACCCCGTCACCACGGCAGGTGCGAAGGAAGAAAGAGTTAAAGCCGATCAATCCACGGGTGGGAATCTTGTATTCCAGATGAACATATCCATTCTCGTCGTAACGCATGTCCCTAAGTTGGGCCAGACGTCCGGATAGGTACTCGGTAAGCGCACCCACGTATTCGTCGTTGGTGCTGATGTTCAGTATCTCGTAGGGCTCGTAAATCTTTCCGTCGATGACCTTGATCACTGGCTCAGGTTTTGAGACCTGGAACTCAAATTGTTCTCGGCGCATGGTCTCAACCAAGATTGAGAGGTGCAGTTCACCACGGCCCGCCACGACGAACACGTCAGAGCTGGAGGTGGGTTCAACCTGAAGACTCACATTGGTCCGCAACTCTCTAAAGAGGCGGTCACGTAGGTTTCTCGAGGTGCAATGCTCACCCTCTTTACCCATGAACGGCGAGGTGCTGACACCAAATGTCATGCGTACCGTAGGCTCTTCGATATCGATGGAGGGCAGGGCTTCAGGTTCTTCAAGGGAAGCGATGGTATCCCCAATGGAGACACCCTCCGGTCCGGTCAGCGCGACGATGTCGCCGGCTTTGGCTTCCGGCACTTCAACACGTTCCATTCCCCGGTAGACGAAGATGCGCTCCAAAGGATGGGTGGACGACACGTTACCGCGACCCAACAAAGCCACCTGGTCACGAAGTTTCAGGGTTCCTCTGGTAATTCGGCCCACGGAGACCTGCCCCAGGTAGTTGTCGTAGTCCAAAGCTGCCACCAGCATCTGGAGGGGTCCGTCAGAGTCACCTGTAGGAGCCGGAACCGACTCAATGATAGCGTCAAACAAGGGGGACATGTCACTGCCCGGCTGGTCGGGGTCCAGGGTGGCGAAACCAGCCTTGGCCGAAGCGTAGACCACCGGAAACTCAAGCTGTTCAGCGGTGTGGGCAAGTTCCAAGAACAGGTCCTGGACCATCTCAATAACTTCGGCGACCCGGGATTCCGGTCGGTCTATCTTGTTGATCACCACCATGGGGACCACATTCTGGTCTAGCGCCTGGCGCAGTACGTAGGTGGTCTGGGGCATGGGGCCGTCAACGGCGTCCACCAGCAGCAGACAGCCGTCGGCCATATTCATGATTCGTTCTACTTCGCCGCTGAAGTCGGCGTGGCCAGGCGTGTCGATGATATTGATCCTGACCCCGTTGTAGGAAACGGATGCATTCTTGGCGAGAATCGTGATACCGCGCTCCCGTTCAAGGGGGTTGGTATCCATTATCAATTCACCAACATCTTGGTTGGCTCGGAATACCTGGCCTTGTTTCAACAGGGCATCGACCAGGGTGGTCTTGCCATGGTCAACGTGGGCGATGATGGCCAGGTTGCGAATGTCGGTGTTCTGTAAGTTACTCAAATCGATTTACTCCAGACACCATGATAGCATTCGAACTCGCTTATTGCTGGACTTTACATATTCTGTAACCAGCCTGCTATTCCCATATTCATTACATAATTCGTAGCTCGGATCCATCTATTATGTCGGAAAATATTAGTGGAAGGAACGATTTCGCAGTTCGTCAATAGCCTGCAACTAAGGTTTTTCAAACAAGGAAGGGCAACTAGACGGCAATCAGGTCATTGGCCGTGCTGACTGGCTTCACGATACCGTCAAATCCCTTTCAGATGACCGCATCGCCCTGAGCTGAAGCTACGCCAAACACTCTAGTCGAGAGCAACAGCACAAAGAATGCGATAATAATTTCCTCTGCTTCACGGTTTCACTTATCTGTTCGATGGGCCTATTTCCAAGAAATAAATCCCGGTTGCCGGATACATCAAAATGGCACAATCAGTCACGCGCACCCGTTAATATCGTCAGATAATCATACCCTTATCTCAAGCCGTTTTTCGCCGACGCGCCTCACATGGCAATCACGGGGTGTGGCATAATCCTTTCTGAAAAAAGGGAACCCAGTAAGTCGGCTGCTAGAGGGCGTGCATGAATGCCGTAAGTTTCATCTCAAACTGCGTGGCTCAGGTGCATCTCAGGACAACGGCGACGCACAAGGACTTGAGCACCCAGCAATTGCTTTGGCGTCTGACTCCAGTCTCAAATAACATCGGCTTCGTCCACTGGCACGTTGGCCGTTTCGAGGACACCCGAATCACGAACACAGGGAAATCGGGTGAAGACCTCTGGGTTACCGGCAACGGGCACAAAAAATCCGGTCAGCCAGTTACCACTCCGGACCCGCGCGACCGGATGGGCCTGCGCCAACTGGCCATACCCTCTCTGGAACCACCGGTTGAGTATGCCGAGGTGGTTCACCAGCGCACCTCCGACTACATCAACGGGTTACCATCTGAAGACTTGGACAACTCTCCCGATGCTGCCGTCTCAGAAATTACGGTCAGCGGGTCCTTGAGACACCTGGTCACCCACAAGAACCACCATCGCGGACAGATCGACTACCTGTGCGGCCTTCAGGCCGAGGCCTGGGACCTACCCTGAGGCATCGGCATCGTCCTGCCCTGATCACCAACACGCCAAACCGGCATATATACGGAGTAATACATGGCCACCACCCAATCAGCCATTGGACAATCCATCACCAGGGGAGAAGGACTGGACAAGGTAACCGGAAAATCGGTCTACACAGCTGATATATCCTTGCCCGGCATGATCTGGGGCAAGGTTCTCCGCAGTCCCTATCCCTACGCCCGTATCATCAGTATCGACGCCTCCAAGGCGCTGGCATTGCCAGGGGTGCACGCGGTGATCACCGGACGGGACATACCGGAGACCAAGGTCGGCCGCCGCATCGTGGACATGCCGATCTTGGCAAGGGGCATGGTGCGGTTCGTTGGAGAGAAAGTAGCCGCTGTGGCCGCAGACAGCCGGGACATCTGCGACGAAGCAATCTTGCT
>PYIL01147757.1_pt1 | contig 14023 bp, 9 predicted proteins | sample 3578041 | NCBI WGS metagenome assembly PYIL01 (sample SAMN08408023, study PRJNA431606) | Marine metagenome isolate SA_KN192-05_S13_150m, whole genome shotgun... | biome: marine; feature: oceanic pelagic zone; material: water; isolation source: 150 m water sample, 0.2-0.8 um fraction ... | reverse complement strand
GCTTGATCGGGGTGCGCGTCGCCTCCTTGAGCAGACCCGGTTCTTAGTGTCGGTGTTCAGGCATTTTGAACAAAAAATTCAAGAATCGGATGGCCTCGACGAGCATGCTTTACGCGCATTGCTTTTAACCGATCCGTGTCGACAACCGGTCCGGCATGTGGTCGTGACGGTTCCTGATCAAGCCGCCTCCGAGAATGGTCTCTGGCCAGCCGACTTCGATTTGCTGACGCGATTACCGGGTCTCGAACGGGTCGATGTCATTGCAACAGAGCAGATGCTGCAGTCGGGTTTGCTTGAGCGCATTCGCGAGCGACTGCCAGGCATTGAGGAAGAACAATGCAGTCGCCTAACGGACCCGACTCCTGTGCGGTTGATGATGGTCGATGGCAAACGGTGCCGTATTGTGCGAGATCGGGAAGAAGAACTGATTGCGGTGGCCAAAGATGTCAAATGGGCTCGACAAGACGGGCCAGAATCTGGCGATGGCGTTGATATCGCTGATGACAGCACAGCCGTGGTATTTCAGCGACCGTTACCGTATCTATATCTGGCAAAACAGGCGTTTGGGGCGTGCGGTGTTCCGTTCGAAACATTTGATGCCCTGCCGCTTGCCGCGGAACCATACGCGGCGGCACTGGATCTCGTGTTTGCATGCACCGCGTCGAAATTTGCGCGGGCAGACCTTGTTGCCCTGCTGCGCTCACCACATTTCAAATTCCTGGTGGATGAGTCGGCAGTAACATACGAGGAAGTTAGTGCGCTTGATCGCCATCTTGCTCAATTCCCCTACGATGATGTTCCAATTGAGCTAAAACGTCTGCTGAGAGAACCGCCTGCGGAACCGTCGCCGGATCACGATCTGACCCAGCGTGCTGCACGTGCCGCCCTCAAGGCTGTCGAGGAACTAACACACTTAGCGTCAGGGGGTCGGACCTCCGTACTGCTGACAAGTGTGCTCCAATTCTTGACCAATCATGCGACGGTTTACGATGGGACAGACAGTGTGGACCGACGGCTACTACAGGTACGAGCGACAATTCATGGGGTGCTGCATGATTTAGGGAGTGCCCATGTGAGCCATCATGATCCAGAGTCTGATCTTGGTGAGGTTTGGGCGAACATTCGAGTGTGGATTGAACGGCGGGCAGTCCAGTTGGAATCCGATCAGGGAGGCGTTCAATTACTTGACGCGCAGGCAGCTTGTTACGGATGTTTTTCCTCAGTCACGATTGTTGGCTTAATCGAAAAGGACTGGCCGCAACAGCGCTCTCGAAGCATTTTTTATCCCTCATTAATGCTCGAGCAACTCTTTCAATCCTCGCCAGTGTCCGAGAAACCTCCTGAGTCAAGCCAAGTGGCGAGGAATCGGGCAGAGCGTGCGCGCTTCCGAGATCTTCTGGGTTTGTCAAACGACCAGCTCCGGTTATCGATTTTTACGCTGGATCATCTCGACCAGGATGCGTTAGTCAATCCGTCGACGTTCATCGAGAACCTTGAAACCCTTCCGGGCACTGAAGTGAGTCCAGTCGATGAGGAAGCACGGCATCCCGTCCGTATCAAGATCGACGAAGCACTAATGCTGGGCACGGTCGACCCGTCCGTTGTACAGGAAGAAGTGGCTGAATGGTTGTCTCTCCGCCTGGCGAGCAATGATTTGTCTGAATCGAAGCGGTCGTTTAGCCACGAAGACCAATCTGAAGGAATAACCTTTTCACCAACCAGGGTAGAACGGTACCTGGCATGTCCATTCAAATACTTCGCGGGCGAAGAACTTGGTCTGGAAGAAGAACGCGAAGAGTTTTCTCGGGTGTCGCCCTTAGAGCGCGGGACTTGGCTTCACGAAATTCTCGAAGAATTCTACAAGGATTGGCGAGGGGCTATTAACGACGAGAATATCGATCTTGCACTGGATCGCTGTGCTGGCGTGATGGAGAAGGTCTTAACAACGCACAAGACAGCGCAGTCCCTCCCTCAAGCTGAACGTACTCTTGAACGGAGTCTCTTCTTAGGATCGATTGCCAAGCGAGGACTCATCGACCGAGTGTTACGGTTCGATGCGGAGCAGGGCTTAGCGGTCGTTGACCGGTTACTCGAGCACAAGCTTAAGGGCAAGTTCAAGTTCAAATCCTCTTCGGGAACGCGCTCAGTGTCTCTTCGGGGTGTTGTGGACCGCATTGACTTGCTCCCGGACCACACGTTTCGAGTGGTTGATTACAAGCTCGGTCAGGCTCCTAACCCTAAACTTGCTGTTCAGTTACCGATTTATGCCGTGTGTAGTGAACAGGATCTCGCCGATCGCCCTGATGGGCCCTGGAAGGTCAAAGACGCCTATTACCTTGCGTTCAAAAAAGAAAGGCTGGAAGCGCCGATGGTTAAAAAGGGTGAGCTGGAACAGGCGCTCGACGATGGACAGCAGAGGTTTTTGGAAGCAGTGGATGGCATTTTCCAGCAAGAATTTCCCGTTCGCCCGGCGGAGCCCTTTAATTGTAAGTATTGCGGCTACTCAACCGTCTGCCGCAAGGAGTATGTTGAGGATTCATGATCACGGTGGAACTGGGACGCTATGAATAGCGTTGACAGCTCAGAGGTGTGGCATTAAATGAGATCTCAGACGGACTCGGATGCGTCGAAGAACGCAATAGATCCAGGGCGGAATGTCGTCGTGCAGGCGTCTGCCGGCACCGGGAAGACCTGGGTGCTGGTGGAACGCTACCACAAGCTACTGCAGGTTGAGGTGGACCCGGCGAATATTCTCTGCCTGACCTTTACTCGGCAAGCCGCCGCAGAAATGCGAGCGCGTGTCGTTAACAAACTCCGGGAAGACGAATCCGTAGATGGGAAGCAACGCTGGCAGAGACTGCAAGATAAATTGGGAGATTTTAATATCGACACCATCGATGCGTTCTGCCATGCACTTCTCCGCGAATTTCCTCTTGAAGCGGACTTGGAACCCGGTTTTCGGATCGCGGACGAAACCGAGATCCATCGGTTTACAGAAGATGCCCTTGATCGGGTCATGCAGCAGGCTCCCCGCATCGCTCAACAGGACAGTGATGTCGCATTAACGTTAGCTGAAATGACAGCGCCTCAATTGCGTAAGTCTCTCAGCAAAGAATTAAGGCGTCGTATTGACTCACGCAAGACTCAAGGGCTTTTTGGTACCAAAGGCCGACGCACCGCCGAGCAGGTCGAGGAAGCCACCCGTCGAGCCTTACAGGAATTTTTCCAGAGATTGCCAGGCGGTGTTGAGCGTTTTGTCAAAGAAGGCCCAATTGGCCATCCACGCTTTGCCATGTTGGCCCATGATCTTTCACGACTGTCCGATATAGATCGCCTGACAGGAGCCCAACTCCGAAGTTTGCTTGAACGGGTTGAATGGCACTTTCTGACACTACCGCCACAGCGAACGGCCCGCAAGCAACGTTGGAGAGAGAAAGATTATTCAGTCGATATGTTTCCATCACCCGAGGATCGAGATTCCCATTGGGAAGTGGTCAAGGAGTCGGGTAAGCGCCCGCACAATATTCAGAAAGTTAGTCAGGATTTTCGTGCTGGGCTGAATGGCGTGCAGGCGAGAGGCTTCTGTCACCTCTTTAGCATTACAGAAAAAGCGTATTGCCAGTCACTTGAGCGTCATGGGACGCTCGATTTTCCAGAGCTGCAAGACCGAGCCCTCAAGCTCTTGAGGCAGATGGATGAGTTTGCTCGGAGTCGATATCGCTTGGAGGCAAGGTACCACCATGTGCTTATCGACGAAGTGCAGGATATAAGCCAGGCGCAATGGGATCTGGTGAAGTTGTTAACTGAGTCGTGGGGAGAAGGCCTTGGTGTGTCCTTGGAGCCATCCATTTTTGCAGTGGGTGACCGGAAGCAATCGATTTACAAATTTCGGAATGCGAATGCACAGGTGTTTGACGATGTAGTGCGCCACATCAGTCAGTTGCGTGCTGAGCAGGATGTTACGATGTCGATCAAGAAAAGTTTTCGGTCAGTGCGACCGCTGTTGAATTTTGTCAACGATCTGTGTGACGAGCTTCAAGATGAAGAGCGGTTCGATGCCTTTAAATACGAACCGGACGATCATTTCCAGATAAAACCGTTAACGTCCGACGATCATCAACTCAGTCTTGGTCTCGCGATCGCTGATGAGGAAGGACCATGTGCGGTGGCTGTGGCCCAGGAGATTCAGCGGCTATTACACGATGGAGAAGTGAGGGATAAGAAGTCGGGCAAACTCAGACCGGTTCAGCCGGATGATGTCGGGATTCTTTTCCGGTCACGAGCAAGTCATCGCAAGTTTGAGCGTGCATTGGCGGATCAAGGCATTCCAGCTGCGGTATATAAAGGAATGGGATTTTTTGAGGCTGATGAAAGCAAGGACCTTCTTGCCTTGATACGATTCTTGGCCGATCCTGCTTCAGATTTGCGCACCGCCGCGTTCCTGCGGTCCGGATTTGTCCGGTTATCGGATGGAGCGCTTCAGAATCTGGCACCGCACCTTGCGAGTGCCCTTGTGGCCCCGGTAAGTCCGAAACAGATTTCTAGGCTTGATAATCACGATCGACGCATTCTGGAACAGATTCGCAGTGCTGTAGCAACATGGCTGAAGTTGGTGGATCGGGTGCCGGCAGCGGATCTCATTGACCGCATTCTGCAGGAGGCGGCCTATGTATATGAGGTGCCGCAAACCCGCGTTACGCAGGCACTGGAGAATATTAAGAAAATGAGGAGTATGGTGCGGCGCATCCAAAATCGTGGGTATGCCACCTTGGCACGCATCGCCGATCACCTCGATACACTCTCGATGGATGATGAGTCGAATGCCATCGTGGAAGCATTGGACTCCGTGCAGTTGATGACGATCCATGCGGCCAAGGGTTTGGAATTTCCCATTGTGTTCTTGGTGAATTTGTCCCGTGGGACTGGGGGAGGTCACGGTACTAGAGTTCGGGTAGTGCCTGCGCACGGCGATCGAGACCCGTCGGTGTCTGTGGGAGAGTACAAGACAGCCGAGGATGAGGACGAGACGGTATCAAACAAGGAAGAAACGAAACGGTTGCTCTATGTTGCGACCACACGAGCTCGAGATTACCTCTATTTTTCGTCAACGCTCGACGAAGGTGTAGTGAAGGGGAGGTCAGGAAGTATTGCCCAGGTGTTACCTGAGACGTTTCTCTCCGTCTGCGAGCGAGCCGCGCAGGCACCGGAAACAGAAGACACTGTGCAATGGACGGTGAAAGGTAAGGGCACCCATAGCTTTCGAGTGTGCAGGGCGTCAGACACGGTGATCCCTAGACGAGATTCTGACAGTGACCACACAGTGGCTAGCCGTGATAACGATTTTGCAACACTAAGTCCTCGAGTCCGGTTACCGCATGTTGCCGCGTCACGGGTCGGTTCTGTCGAATCTCCTAATAGAGCTCTGCCTGAGGAGTCTTCGACGGCAGGGAAAAGCTCAAGGTTACTCGGCACACTCGTGCACCGATTACTGGCTCTGCAGCAACGGCCTGAGGTGACACAGCCTGAGGAGATTGGAAGACGACTTCGAGAGATTGCGCAGGCGACCGAAAGTGTTGCGTTGGATGAAAACGACCATGCATTAAGTGATGCCGTGACCCTTTATCAAAGTATTGCTGGGCAGGACGAAGTGGTGCAACTGTTACAACAGCCGTGCATTCATGAAGTTCCCTTTTCGTTTTTCCTACCGGGGGAAACACCACGGGTCATGCGAGGGATGGTCGATTGCCTGGTGAGAGAAGATGAAACCTGTGTTGCTGTCGTTGAATTTAAGACGGGGAAGCCTCGTGACGAGGACCGTGTCCAACTGGAGGCGTATCTGCAGGCCGCTCGAATGTTCTTCCCAGATCTTCAGGTGCGGGGGCGTCTGATTTATGCAGGTCAACCTGCATCAGAAAAATAATTTTATGAGGTGCGTAGCAGAGTCGCCAGATGAGTGATTGGAGTGCGGAGAGCGATCTATTTGCTGCCGGTCGCTTTGCGTTCGGCCCATCGACGGGCGCGTTCTTCAGCTTGCTCTTGGTTTGCTCCAATCAAGATTACTGCGTCCTCAGGTTTCTGGCTTTCGCTATTCTGGAGCCATGCGACCCAGTGTGAGCCTCTTTGTTCACTTCGAATGTCGAATGTTTCTCTCGCTTCTGCACACATAATTTATTCAGGGCCTCCTCTCCCAAGGACCAATTGTAACTTGAATGAGCCTGAGGACACCTCGTGCTGTATCGGTTTGGATGAAGCGGCATAGGGAATGCAGAAGCAACTCGATGTGATGCAGGCTTGCTGACGCTGAAAACAGTCAATTTCAGAGCGATCTGGCAACTTCTTCATTGCGTGCTGGTAAGGTATTTCATACACTCTAAAAGAGTTAGAGAGTTGCCCCATCCTTGGGGTGCGCAGGGACAATGTTTGGAGAAGGCGAATGGCACTAATTTGCCCAGATTGTGGCAACAAACAGAACTTTCAGGTTAAAACCCTCAGGATGCACATTATCCAAATGGAGGGGTCTCGGGTGGAAATAGCTGATGAAGATCCGCCGGCTGTGCTGGAAGTGCTCTGTGATGAGTGTGAGTCACCGCTGCAGTTTGGGGAATTGGACCCGGCGTTGCAACGTGAAGTGTTGTTAACGATTAGTGCTCGTTAGAAAACCTTTCAAGATTGGTGCAGGAAACTGCTCCGTCGGTCTCAGTTTCTTCCCCTCGTACATTTGAACTTACTTTTACAATATACCGACCGTCGGTTGAGCGACGTTAACACTCGTGATGCATGTTCGTTTAGATGCTGCTGCTCACGTAATCCTCTTGACAAGGCATTACCTCATTTCTATCGTACATGGTCATGCTCGAATCTTACTGGGTGATCGGAGTGTCTCGTAATGCCCAGGCTGATGAGATCCGCCAGGGATATCGTCAATTAGCGAAATTTGGCGTCTCACTGTCCAGTCCTGAACAAAGCGAACAGTTCGAGCGAACGGTTCAGCATGCGTATGAGGTCGGGTCTGTCGATAGTAGTGAAACCCAATCAGGCATGAAACGTTTCATACATCCATCCCTCATGGAGCGGACGCTGCATAAGTCGCTCATCGCTGACGAGATCGATATTGATTTTCCCTCCGTGGCGGCGATGACCGAACGTGCAAGATGTGTGTTTGTGGATCAAGATCGCAACCTTATACCACTGAAAGCCGATGTCCAGATCACGTCGAAACAGGCTCACCGTGGAACCACGATCAAACTGGATGTTCCGGTACAATGTACCTGTGTGCTGTGTGGTGGACGAGGTGAAATTTGGGAGGAGTTGTGCACAGTATGTTATGGTGCGGGTTCGAAGTCGTACTCTTCCGAAGTCCGGTTGATGGTGCCACCTGGAATTTCTTCGGGTGCAAGATTTAGGTTTGAGATTACTCCGGACTACGCGGCTACCACGATGGTTGAAGTACAAATCGAAGTCAATTCAATAGACTGAGTGTTGGTTCAGAGCCAGCAGTGTTGCGATGAAGGGAGCGAAGCGGTGACAGCAGGTATCGACGAGGCAGCTGTTCTGGAAGCTTTAAAAGTTGTAGTGGACCCAGACCTTCATCGAGATATTGTCAGCTTGGGGTTTGTTAAGCAGGTGCGCATTGAAGATGGTGGGAATGTTGGGTTCACCATTGAACTCACGACCCCCGCGTGTCCGGTGAAGGATGAGATGAAGGCACAAGCCGAAGCTGCGGTGCGGCAGTTGGCTGGAGTTACCGGTGTCAGTGTTGAAATGACCGCGAATGTGCGCTCAGCTGCGGGAGGCCCGGAAGGGCCAGCTCCTCTGGAAGGCGTGAAGAACGTGATCGCTGTCGGTGCTGGTAAAGGTGGTGTTGGCAAGACGACAGTCTCTGTGAATTTAGCCTGCGCGCTCGCTCGCCTTGGTGGGAAAGTTGGTATTTTGGATGCTGATATTTACGGTCCAAATGTGCCGATCATGCTGGGCGTGCAAAAGCAGTTGTCGACCGACGGAAAAAAGATCATACCGGCAGAGAAGTACGGTCTCAACGTGGTCTCGATGGGATTCTTGACGAAGGAGGAGTCACCCGTCATTTGGCGTGGGCCGATGCTGCATGGAATTATCCAGCAATTTTTTCGTGAAGTGCACTGGGGCGAATTGGATTATTTGGTTGTGGACATGCCGCCTGGGACCGGCGACGTCGCCCTGAGTTTGAGTCAGACTGTGCCGGTATCGGGTGCAGTGGTGGTGACGACGCCACAGACTGTCTCGCTGGCAGATACCCGTCGAGCCGTCCACATGTATAAGAAATTAAACATTCCCGTGCTTGGCTTACTGGAAAACATGAGTCATTTTGTTTGTCCTGAGTGCAGTCACGAAAGCGACATCTTTGGGAAGGGAGGGAGTGTACCTGTTGCGGACCAACTCGAGATTCCGTATTTGGGTCAAATACCTCTATACCAGCCCATTCGTGTCGGTGGTGACGAAGGTGAGCCGATTGTGCTCGGTGAACCTGACTCGGCAGCAGCTCAAGCTTTGTCCGATGCCGCGACGCAGTTAGCTGCCCAGGTGTCCATAGCCAGCTACGACCAGGCGGCGTCTGCGACGGCAGCTACAGTCTGAAGATGTATCAGCCTTAGAAGGACACATTCATACTGGTGGGAGGGTGGCTTGCCGTGCGAAGCAAGCGGACGCTGATGCAGAGATGCGTAATGTATCCAATGACAAACAACCCACTACTGCTTAGGTGGACGATGAGAGTCAGGCGAAGAAGGATTGGGTCTGTGAGCGTTTGCAGCAACACGCCTGAGAATGTCATCAAACCGAAGGTAAGTAACGATAGCCAGCCCGATCGACGGTTCGGCAAAGAGTGTTCTCCGATGCGTTGTGCGACGTGAGATTGGAACACAACGCCAAACACAACTAGTAACAGTGGCGCACTGAGCAGATGAGCCTGTAGCATGACCGGTTCAAGTGGATGATTAATGACGCTGAACGGGTCGGTATTGTCGATTAAGTAACGCATCCACAGGTAGGCCACTCCACTGCCGGCATTCACCAGAATCAATCCGTGAAGGGACCATTTTTGCCACGGGCTCACAGGGACCCTTTAATATGCATCATGGTGCAACATCGTTCTGTAGTACTTGGTCGATGGCGAGCACTCGGCGCACAGCTTGGTTGGTGGCGCGGGCGGTCAGTGTAGCGCCCGTCACGGCGCGAATCGCTCTTTGAATTTGCAGGTCGTCGCTGAGTGCGCGCTGGTTATACTGGTCGAGCCACGTTCTTGAGGCCTGATATTCCCTGGGTTCCAGAAACGCCGTGACATCGATTCGCAACACCTGACCAAGATGGTTGAGTGAGATTAACAGGCTCTCACGCTTGGTTCGAATGACGTGTGTATCGACATATGCGCGCCCAATCAATCGTCCAGCCCGAGTAATGAAATATCTGGCAATCACGGGGGAGGGCACAGGATTGCCAGACAGCTTGGCAATCGTTGTAACTTGTTCAAACGTGAGAAAAATTGTTTCAAGCTGAGCTTCCGCCTCGGGGTAGGCATCAGCGAGTAATTCACTGCGCGTCAGTTGTGCGTCTGCGCTGGCACCACCCATGCTGAGCAGCATGAATGCGCACGAGAGCGCGACGTAAACAGCAGGGTAGCGATTAGAATGCATAGCCCAAGTTGAGGTTGAACTGATTCCTGCCACTCTGTTTAGCGTTACGAATAACCTCGTAATCTGCCTTCAGAATGACGTTCGGGACGGGCTTTAATTCCACGCCGATTGTATGGAAGGTACCATCCTGTGCTTTATCGGCAATCCACGTCGATGGCAGAGTGGCCTGTGTGTTAATGGCTTCAAACCGGTAGTACGGGGTCAGGCCTACAGTGTAGTTCGTCTGTGACAGCAGGTCGTACCCAACCTGGAGGTATCCACCGTGCATCCTCTCGGCGACGCCTGCAGAAGAACTCTTCTCCAGAGCTTTGTTGAGGCCAGCGGCATTGTCCAGGCTTGCACGAGCGCCCATGGCTCGGAGGTCGAATCCTCGAACTTGCACTTGACTGTGCACCTCGACAATCGTCGTGGCTACGTCCACTGTGCTTCCATCAACCGTAAATTGTCCTTGATCCGAACCGCCGCGATAGAGTCCGGCACCAAAAAACACTCCTGGTGTGGGTGCAAAATCGAGCCGGCCAGTAAACCCCATGTCGCTGGCCATTGTTTTGCGACCCTTCTGTCGCCCACCGCGGAGGCCTGAGGTGCTGAATTTCGCTCCATTGAATCCGTTCGTGACATACGCTCGGTAGGAGAACTTGCCGGATGGGTCTGTTCCGAGGATGCCAACACCATTTTCTCGCCACGTCGTCGGAATGATGCGACGCTCGATCTGAGGACGGCGCGCACCCATGAAGACATTGGGTTCATGAAATTCGTTGACGAGACCAAGGGGGATTAGGAGCATCCCTCCACGCAAGGTCAGGTTGTCGCGAACCTGGTAATCGACATAGGCAAACTCAAGATAAATTTCATCGGCATGTTCGATCTCGACTTCGGAATTGAATAAGAATTTGTCATTGAATCGATAACCCATGTAAAAAATGTGCCGCAGAAAGTCGAGCTTGGTGCCCTTGGCGCTTGTCGTACCGGCCTCGGTCTTACCAGCGTAGTTTTCATAAAGCATCTCTCCGTATCCTGCGATCGAGACGCCCGAATCTTCTCGCTCGTAGATCGAGGCCGCTGATGGTGCTACACCTAGAGCACGTGCCTGATCGGCGGTGAGGGCTTCCTCTTGTTCACCACTGCGAAGCTGTTCGACCTCGGCAGCCAGTAACGCGAGTTGGCGTTGCAGTTCTTGGATGTCTTCTTGGAGTTCGTCAGTTGAGTTCACATCAGATACCAGGTCGTTGGCTTCGTCGTTCAGCTTGGTCAGGCTGAGACGGGCAAGTTCTTCTCTCAGCTCTTCCATTTCTGTTTCGAGCGCGTCGACGGATTTTTGATCGTTAGGTGTAGGCGGGGCCTCTTGCGCGGAAAGACCTGTTGTCCATATGACTTGGCTGAGACCAACCACAAGGGTTACTGCTAATATGGCACTAGGTAAACAGGTGGAGAGGGGTTCTAGTTTTAGTACGCTTTTACTTTGAATACGACGAAGTAGATTCACGGTTAGCATTCCAATCCGATTAAAGGGTTTTAACGATGGGGCAGAATATAATGAGACCTAGTCTCAGTATCGTTTTTATAGTCTAATTCCTTAATAATCTGGAAGGCAAGCAAAAAATGATAATAGATCTCACTTTTAATTTTTTCATGGCACGCCGGAGTCGTACCCGAGGGAAAACCAGCGTTGTTAGGAAAGTGCTGTTCTAAGGAGCATATCGGATGGAGATTCCGTATACCCAGCACACGTTACCGAATGGCCTTGATGTACTCGTTCATGAGGATCACGGCTGCCCTATTGTGGCAGTGAACGTCTGGTACCGTGTTGGCTCGAAGGACGAATGTCCAGGTCGCACTGGTTTTGCCCATCTTTTTGAGCACCTGATGTTTGAAGGATCCCAACATTACGACCGAGGCTACTTTCATCCGTTGCAAGAAGCAGGTGCCCTACTGAATGGTTCAACCAGTAGTGAGCGAACGAATTATTGGGAGGTGGTTCCAACCAATGCTCTCGATCTGGCGTTATGGATGGAATCCGACCGGATGGGGTACTTGTTGCCGGCATTAACTCCTGAGAAGTTTGAAAATCAACGTGATGTAGTGCTGAACGAGCGCCGACAAAGTTATGAAAACCGTCCGTACGGACTTGCTGGCATGGTGAATGCGGCAGCCCTATTCCCGTCATCGCATCCGTATTCATGGATGACCATCGGGCACGTCGAAGATTTGACCGATGCAACATTTAACGATGTGCAGAAATTTTGTGAGTTGCACTATCGTCCGAATCAGGCATCACTAGCCTTAGCCGGAGATATCGATACGGAGCATGCGCTGGATTTAGCGAAGCACTACTTTGCTGGCATTCCAGCAGGTTCGAAACCTCCGGAATTAGCGTTGGAAAGCTCACCGGAATCTCGAATCGAGCAGCGGCTTCTGCTTGCCGATCGGGTCGAACTGCCGCGGTTGTACCTATCTTGGGTCAGTCCAGCCATGTTTGATAAGGGCGATGCGGATCTCGATTTACTGGCTGACATTTTATCGACTGGCAAATCATCGCGGTTACATCGTGCGCTTGTTCGAGACCAGCGCATTGCCACTGAGGTCGCTGCCATCCAGTCGTCTCGCCAGTTGTCGTCAGTCTTCCAGATCATAGCCACGGCAGCTCCTGGGCATAACCTGACTGAACTCGACGCCGCGATCTCGGTCGAATTAGAGCGGCTCATCCAGGACGGTGTGACTCATAAGGAACTGGAACGCAGCCGAATAGAGTTCGAAGCGAATTTTGTGTACTCGTTACAGCACGTGGGCGGCTTTGGTGGTAAATCAGATCAACTAAATGCGTACAATGTGTTCACGGGCGATCCTGGATTTATTACACAGGACCTCGCGCGTTATCAATCTGTCACCCCTGACAGCATTCAGCGCGTAGCTGCTCGCTATTTTGGCAAGGAACGTCGTGTGGCTCTTAGCGTGGTGCCGCATGATCATCCTGAGCTAGCTCTTCGGGAGTCCGAACGGGCGGTGGTGAAGTAATGTCTGTTGATCGCACCGAATTGCCACCGGTTGGACCGGATCCACTTTTTACATTCCCGCGACCAGTGAAACACACACTGGCAAACGGACTCACGATGTGGGCCGTCGAACACGGGGCTATGCCCGTGGTAAGCGCGTGTCTGTTGCTACATTGTGGATCGGCATCCGACCCGGAGAATCACGGCGGGCTCGGCTCGTTGACGGCTGATCTTCTTGACGAAGGCAGTGGTTCCAGGTCCGCGCTTGAAGTGCAGGAGGCCCTCCGCCAGATTGGTGCAAGATTCAACCGCCACGTTACAGCGGACGCCACGCAATTGCGAATGACGTCGCTCTCAAGATTTACTGGTCAAGCGTTGACCTTACTTGCAGAACTGGGGACCTGTCCAACGTTTGATGAAGAACAATTCACACGGGTAAAACAATTACGACTCGACCAGTTGGTGCAGTTGCGAGATGTGCCTTCCGCTAACGCGAACAGAATTATGGTCGAGGCCCTGTACGGTGATCATCCGTATGGACATAATCCATCTGGAACCGAAGCGTCGATCCAGACGTTAACGCGTGATCACGTTGTGGACTTCCATCGCGAGTTCTATCAGCCTGTAAAGGCTACGCTGATTCTCGTGGGAGCGATGCCAGCAGAGCAATTGCTGGACCAGGCGGCGACTGCCTTCGAAATGTGGTGTGCCACACCTGAGACTCGGACGGCAGACCTTGATACGCGGTGTAAAGCGTATTCAGAAGGAACGCAACGGGAGCGGTTAATCGTCATGAATCGTCCAGGGGCAGCCCAGTCCGAGTTGCGGATCGGACATCGAGGCGTGTCACGCGATACTCCGGATTATCATGCGCTGCGTGTGTTAAATGCCATCTTGGGCGGGCAATTTGTTAGTCGGCTCAATCTCAATTTACGTGAGGATAAAGGATATACCTATGGCGTGAGCACAGGGTTTACATTTTGTCGCTATGCGGGAGATTTTATGGCGGCCCTTAGTGTTCAGACAGACGCTACGAGTGAGTCGATTCGGGAAGTGCTGAAGGAGATTCGTCACATTCGAGATTCTCATCCTGTGTCGGATGAAGAACTGGTGCAGGCGAAAGCCGCGTTGACTCGAGGATATCCGCGCGGGTTTGAGACAGCGTCGCAAGTGGCTCAAGGATTTGCGCGGAGCGCGCTTTATCAGCTTCCCGATGATTATTTTACGCAAGTCGTGCCGTCGGTGAATTTGGTCGATCTGAAAACTGTTAGGCGTGTGGCTCAAGAGTATCTTTCACCAGACCAGTTGACTACCGTGGTTGTGGGTGATCGCGATGCCATTGCCACAGGCTTGACCGACCTAGAT
>PYIL01052083.1_pt1 | contig 14159 bp, 10 predicted proteins | sample 3578041 | NCBI WGS metagenome assembly PYIL01 (sample SAMN08408023, study PRJNA431606) | Marine metagenome isolate SA_KN192-05_S13_150m, whole genome shotgun... | biome: marine; feature: oceanic pelagic zone; material: water; isolation source: 150 m water sample, 0.2-0.8 um fraction ... | reverse complement strand
TGTTCAGGGCGGTCATTAAGATTAAGGAACAAAAATCCTTCCCATTCTTCGATGGCAACAGAATGCAGATGGTAATCTTCTTTGTTGAAATTATCTACATTATCCATATGCGGGGCACCAACCAAATTTCCATCTAGATTATAAGTCCAGCCATGGTAGCCGCACTGAATTGTTTTTGAAAAATTCCCTTTATTATTTTGACAGATCCTGGTGCCGCGGTGGCGACAAACATTAAAAAATGCTTTTAGTATTCCTTTACTATTCCTCAAAATAATTACGCTCTCACCCCCAATGTCCAGTGTGATATATTCACTGGGTTTAGCAATATCTTCTGCGCGGCCAACACAAATCCAATGATTAAGAAAAATATTCTTGTATTCTTGTTTAAGAATTTCCTTTTTGGTGTAATACTTACTTGATAAAGTATGTGCACCTGGATTTAAGGTATCTGCAGTTTTAAGAAACGTCATTTCCTTAACACCTCCAAAGCAGCATTAAACCCACTTGATCCATTAGGTCCGCAACCAGGATGGGTTCCTGATCCACACAAATATAAATTTTCAAAGGGTGATTTATATCGGGATGAACTCATTGTAGGACGCATAAAAAAGAATTGATCTAAGGTCAAATCACCATGAAAAAATGATCCTTCTGTCAGACCTAATAAACTTTCAAAATCTACAGGTGTATACAATGCCGATGATTCAATCAGGGATGAAAATCCAGGGATATAATTGCCTATGGTTTGTATTACATTATTTGTTAATTGAGTTTTTGTATTATTATCCCACGATCCCACTTTCAAATGGTATGGAGCATATTGAATTGTGGCAGATAAAACATGTTTTCCATTTGGTGCGAATTTTGGTTCATTGATAGTTGGAATTGTAAAAATAATAAAGGGATTTTCTGCAATTTTTCCATATTTGGCTACGTCATAAGCTCGTTCAAGATAGTTTAATGTTGGGCTGATAGAAAATACTGTGTTCATTTCTTCAGCATTAACGCCCGGTATTTCTGGCAGTTGATTAAGCGCAAAATGAACTCGTGCGGTGCTTCCCCGATATTTAATGTTCCTTATCTGCGTATAAAAAACCGGGTCTAATTTTTCTGCACCAATGAGATTAATAAATGTATTTGTTGGATCAAGGCCCGATAATACGATGTTTGCAAAAACTTCTTCACCATTCTTTATCCTGACGCCAGAACAAATACCATCGTTGATAATGATTGATTCAACCTTTGCTTTTGTGCGAATTACGGTACCCGCAGATTGGGCAGACAAGGCCAGAGTTTTAGCAAGATTTTCTGAGCCGCCTTTAACGAAATGCATATTATGAAAAACATTTGAACTATGTACATGCTGATGCAAAAGGTTTAAACCAGTAGCCGCAGAAAACGGCCCCTGATTTATCAGCGTTATTCCAGCTGCGGAAACTGCACCACGAACTAACTTTGATTCAAACCACTCGTCCATTAATTCCGGCATCATCATGGCCGCTACTCGGATAAAGTCAACTAAGCCACTAGTGCCATTTTTTCTTAATGGTTTCAACATGGACCGCATAGTCCACAAATCTTTCAAACCTACATCAGGAAGGTTTGGTGGTTTGATTTCGTAGAGAGAAGCTAAAAACTGGGATTGCGCATCGATATATTTATTGAAATCTGGCCACACTTTTGCGTCCTTTTCGGATTGTTTTCCAATAGATGCCGCTGTTTTATTTGGATCCCTGTAAAATGAAATATGCTTATTTTTTCTATCTAATGCTATCCTAACTAATTCTGGTGAATAAATATTGAGTCCATGCAAACCCAAATTAAGTTTTTTTATAACTCTTGGATCTATCCATTTTATCACATCATTTATCAGGTTACATTTAAATCCAGGCGCGAATTCTTCTGTTCCAGCCTGACCGCCTATTTGATTCCGAGATTCTAATACAAGTACTGTTTTTCCAGCTTGGGCTAACACTGTAGCTGAAACAAGACTGTTTATGCCACTACCAACTATAATTACATCATAATTTTCCATTACCATTTGCTCAGTATTTTTTTTGCAGCCATTTCACCAGGAGAACCAGTAATACCACCACCGGGATGGGTGCCAGATCCACATTGATAATAGCCCCTGATCGGTGTGGTATAATCAGCCCATTGTACAGCCGGTCGAAGAGCGAAAAGTTGCTGTAATGATAGTTCACCATGAAAAATATTACCTTCCGTTAAGCCAAAAGTTGATTCAATATCTGCAGGCGTAAGTACCTGCCGATGCAGTATAATATCTTTGATATTGGGAGCAAATCGAGCAAGGGCGTTGATAACTGCATCACCGAATGCCTCACGTTTTTGATCGTCCCAGCCGCCTTTTATATTGTAAGGTACATACTGAACAAAACAGGACATTACGTGTTTCCCCGGTGGTGCCATATCTGGGTCAAGGACCGAAGGCAGGATAATATCCAAATAAGGTTCTTGTGAAAAATTTCCATACTTAGCATCATCATAAGCTCGCTCTAAATAATCATAACTTGGGCTGATTATGATTGCCCCCCGCAGATGGTGGCCTTCTCCCGGAAGACAGGTGAAATCGGGCAATCCATCTAGGGCCAGATTGACTTTTCCGGATGATCCACGAATACGGAAGTTTTTGATATTCGTCACAAAATCAGATGGAAGATCGCTTTCATCCAACATTTTCAAAAATGTGAGTTTTGGATCAAGCCCGGAAATAACAATATCCGATGTGTATTCATCACCATTTTCTAAGGCTACGCCAACCGCTTTCCCATTTTTGACAATGACTTTTTCCACAGGCGCTTCGGTCATAATGTCGGCACCAAAATGCTGGGCAGAACGTGCAATGGCCATGCTTACAGCGCCGGTGCCTCCCCTTTGAAATCCCCAGGCCCTGAAGGATCCATCGATGTCGCCCATATAGTGATGGAGCATCACATAGGCTGACCCTGGAGAGCGAGGCCCCATTAAGGTTCCGGTAATGCCGCTAGCAGACATAGTAGATTTAAGAGGCTCAAATTCAAACCACTCATCTAAAAAATCTGCTGAACTCATGGCCATAAGTTTTGTCAAATATTCAAACTGTTCGGAGGTGAGACTTTTAAAATGGTTAAATAATTTTTTACCGGCAATTAAATCGGATATTGATGGTCTAATCGCGTTTGGTGCAATTGTTTCTAGGATGGGTCGGACTGCCATTCCGATCTGCCCCATAAGCGGCCCGAAGCGCATATAGGCTTCTGCATCCCGCAATGAATGGCGGGCAATTTCCCGGTAAGTTTCATCCGGATCTGCTGTCCGAATTAGATAATCATTATCTAGCGGGGTGAATGTGCTTTCTAAGGGCAACAACTCTAACCCAAATTTTGGAAGCATGAGTTCACGCATCACAATAGGTTTCATGAGGCTCACCACATAGGAGCAAACTGAAAATTTGAATCCAGGAAAAATTTCTTCTGTAACAGCCGCACCACCTAAAATATAACGACGCTCAAGCACTAACACCTTTTTACCGGCACGAGACAGGTATGCCGCGGCAGTGAGTCCATTGTGTCCGCCACCAATCACAATAGCATCATATCTCTTTACTTTGGACATGAACGTTTCCTTTCCGGATCGAAAAACGGTGTTTTTACCACTTTTGCTGCTGTGAGTTTTCGGAAGTGTTCTACTTTTAATTCAAAATCCAATGTTGAACCATATTGCGCATAGTCTGATTTAACATGGGCCAAGGCGATGTATCGTTTCAGAATCGGAGACCAGCATCCACTGGTGGCATAACCCACCTGTTCGTGATTATAGTATAAAGGTGTACTGGTACGCCAGGCAGTAGAAGGGAGTCCTGGGGCAAGTCCAACATCTCGATAATGATTTTCCAGTTCTGTCCATTGGATCTCAATACCTACAAATTTCCATTCTGGACCGCGGATTACTTCTCTTTCCAAAGCCTGTTTGCCGATAAATTTATTTTTCTTCATTTTTACGGACCACCCAAGTCCCAGTTCATAGGGAGAAGATTTCCTGGATTCAACAATGGCGTGCCGTGATGAAATATAATCCACATCCAACAGGATCAGCCCTGCTTCAATTCGTGCCATATCTAACGCTTGCAGTCCGGTGGGTGTAATACCGAAAGGCTTGCCCTTATCCATTAGTAAATCCCAGACGGATAGTGCATCACTGGATTTCATCCATATTTCATAACCAAGATCGCCCGTGTAACCAGTACGGGAAATAGAGACAGGTATATCGCCAAATTGGGTTTCCATCATCCAGAAAAATTTAAGATTGTTCAAGGAATCGTTGGTAACAGCATTCAAAATAGTCCGGGAGTTTGGACCTTGAATAGCTAGGGCTGCGGTTGCATGTGAATCATCCAAAATAGATAAGTCCATACCAGCCGCATTGCACTCAATCCATTCTAAATTTGGTTCAGCGCTGGTAATACGAAATTTATGTTCAGATAAGCGCTGGACTGTTCCATCATCGATTTGCTTCCCATCTTCGTCGCACCAAGGGGTGTACATGACCTGACCAACCTTGCAGATATTAATATTTCTTGTCACCAGACGATCCAGAAATTTCTGGGCATCAGGGCCTTCAATGATGTATTTGTATAAAGGTGTGATGTCTAAAAGAGCGGCTTTGGTGCGGATGGCGAAATATTCATTCTCATGGGTTAGTTCATAATTGGTGGCTGCAAGATAACCGGACCATCGGCGCCACTCCTGGGATTCATTCAGCTCGGATGTGCGCTCGAAAAAGGGAGATAGTTTGAGTTGAGTATGGGCCGTGAATTGATTACCGTAACTCATGCTGCTGATCTTAAAAATGGTCGTGTTAAACAGGTCGGGCCGCCGGAACCTTTCAATGAAATTTCTGATCCATCATAGGTATGAACTTCCACTCCTTCCGCTTCTAATCTGCCCTGTGTGATAGGGTTGCCCTCGATCATGATGCATTTTCGTGGTGCCACTGCCAAAACGTTGCAGCCCATAGAATCATATTCTTCATCAGGGACTTCCACAAGTTCGATCTTATTTTCAATCAAATACTGACGAAACGAAACAGAAAGCAAACGAGAGTAAACTAGGTAAAGATCGTGATCGATGGGGCTCACATTGCTCATTAAGTGTAGGCAATCACTAGGGCCGGTCCAGTGGGGAAGTGGAACTGAAATGACTTTATCCACCAAGTTACCCAACAATTCCCCGAACTGCCGAATCCCTTCCGCATTAGAACGATAACTTACACCAATGGCAACGGTGCGTTCATCGATCCACACCACATCACCGCCTTCCAGGGTTCCCGGTGCTTCAATCCGACCGAGAATTGGAACATCAATTGATTGAAAATAATTTTCCATTGCGGTTGATTCCGATAACCGATCCTTTTTTCCCATAACGCATAGAATCAATCCACCGTTGGTAACAACACCGGGGTCGTGGGTATAGATTGAATCAAGAGATGTGGATTTATCTTCCGGGAGATAATGAACTTCAGTACCGAAGGATTCAAGCAATCCAGCGAATGTTTCATAATCGGTCAATGACTTTTTAAAATCCGGAACTTCGCAATAATTGAGTTGTTGATATTGATTGTCAACGTTTACTTGATTTCTGTACGCATCCCTAGGATGTTTGATTAGGACTCGGCTAATAGGGTCCACCATATTCTGGCAGCCAAAATTCTTAATCAAAGGTACCTCCGCACCAACCTACGATCATGTTCGCAATAATTTTTATTGTTTTTAACACTTCATCAATTTCCACATATTCATTGGCCGCATGGGCGAGACGAAGATTCCCAGGGCCAAAGAGAACAGCGGGAATATGAGCATGATTTGTGAAGAGACGCAAGTCAGAACCGTAGGTTACACCTTCAATGATAGGTGCATCGCCAGTTGATCTAACAAAGGAATCAACGAGTGTGTGAATTATCGGATCATCCAGGTCAGTTTGGCCCGATTCAAACTGTCCTTCGAACCATTCAATTACAGGGGGATTTTTTTTAAGCCAAGGATCAGCATTAGAAATTTTACCGATATGATCTTCAAAGGCATCCCGAGCACTACGGGTTGTTTCATTGGGAAAAACGCCAAAACGTCCTTCTGCTACAACCGATTCCGGTACTGTGGAATGCCACTCTCCGCCTTTAATCGTACCAATGTTAATTGGAGCGACCCGATCTTTGGATTCAAAATAAGCTACATTAAATGAATCATGACGCTCTTTCTCGAACTTTAAAATAGACTGCAAGATCAGGTTAAATTTTTCGATGGCACTGACCCCATCCCAACGCGTTGCTGCGTGGGTAGCGCGACCAGAGATAGTTAGGCGGAAGGTGAGTGCCCCAGATTGAATCGGACATACTTTTAAGGATGTTGGTTCAAGAATTACAGCTGCGTCAGCGGAATATCCTTTTACAATATTGGTAAGCGTACCGCAGCCGCCAGATTCTTCGCCAACCACGGATTGAATTATTATATTTCCATCCGGTTTAAAACCGACAGATTGAAGAACCTGGACTGCAAATATTCCGGCGCTTAAGCCAGCTTTCATATCACAGGAACCTCGCCCATAAATCCGGCCATTTTTTGTATACCCTGACCAAGGTGATTTATTCCACAGGTTTTCCGAGCCTGGAGGAACTACATCCACATGGCCATTCAAAATCAGTGATTTCCCATTCCCATCGTTGTGCCATTGTCCCACAATATTAACACGTGAATCCGGTGAAAATCCGTCATCACAAAACGCAGGATGATCTTTTAATTTATCAAACTTGACTATAATCTTTTCTGTACCCAATCCAAGAGACTCCAGTTTATCCTGAATAATATCTTGAACGGGACCCTCATCATTGGCAAGGCTTGGGCACTGGACAAGTGTTTGGATGAAATTGACGAGATCCTCTTGGGATGCTTCCAATACAGACGTGATTTGTTGCTGAAAATCAGCCATTTATTTTCCAGTAATAATACAGTGGAAGTCCGGCTAGGATTATTCCAGATCCAATAGCTGCATCCCGGGGTGCTTCCATGATGGTATTAATAGTAAGAAATATGGCAAAAAAGATAAATATGATAGGAATCCATGGATATGCTGGTGTTTTGTATGGTCGATCCATATCTGGTTTTTTCTTTCGTAAAATGATTACTGCACCAGCGGACATACCATAAAATATCCAGGATGCAAAAATGATGTAGGTGATCAATTGGTTAAAAGTGCCCGTAAAAGTCAGGATGCAGGCCCATACACATTGGATGATCAGTGCATTGGCCGGCGATTTAAACCTAGAATGAATTTGAGCGGTTTGATGAAAAAATAATTTATCTCTGGCCATGGCATAATTGATGCGGGCACTGGTGAGTATAGATCCATTGTTTGCACCAATCAATGAGATAAGGATGATTAAAGTTACTATAGTGGCACCTTTATTTCCCAGAAAGACAGAAGCAGCATCAGATACTACCAGATCCGATCCATTCATCCCATCGAATCCCAGTGTGAAGAGTAAAACATAATTCAACAATAGATAAACCGTTACAACAATCAGCATGCAAAAGATGAGTGACAAAGGAATATTTCGTCCCGGATTTTTGACCTCACCAGCCACATAAGTGATAAAAATCCAGCCATCAAATGTCCACAGGACAGATACCATGGCCAGGCCTAGAGGTCCAATAAGTCCTGTGAATGGTTTATCTGAAAAAATCGGACTCAGGTTTTGATTTGTTCCACCTTCCATTACCAAACCTAATAGGATGATCCCAAAAATGGCGCTTAGTTTTGAAAGAGTAAATAAATTTTGAAATCGGGCTCCTGATTTCACATCTACAATATTGATAATGGTTAGAAGGACAATGGTGCCGACAGCAATACCTTTTATACTTGCGTCACCAATCGGAAAGAAAAATCCCAGATATTCAGAAAATGCAACCCCGACAGCTGCGATGGAAGCAGTGTTGATGACAGCCACAGCTGACCAGCCGTAGAGGTATCCCCAGATCGGTCCATAGGCTTCGTTTAGATAAACATATTGTCCGCCTGCTCGCGGCATAGCAGCTCCTAACTCAGCCACAGAAAGTGCACCGAAAAGGCTAACGATCCCGCCTAGGATCCATACCAGGAAAAAAAGAGAGGAAGAACCCGTAAAGAAAGCAACCGTTGCCGGAACCATAAAGATTCCCGATCCGATGATCCCGCCAGCATTTATCATAGTGGCATCTAGTAGGGACAAAACCCGTTCCAGACTCTGTGGTTTTCGCTGTGTTTCCATAACGCTTATGATTTTAAAATAATAATGATTTTTTCACTTATTAGGTACAAAATCATTTGTATAGCAACAGAAAGAATTGCTATTAAGATTATGCTTTTATCAGCGCATCAATGCTTGAATTGTAGCATTGGATTTTGCTAACCTATCGCTAAGGAGTTTAACGATATAGGTATGCAGCTCGGCCGCTTTTTCTGGTGATTCTAGATTCAATTTCTGGAAATTGTCTTTGGACAGAAAAAAAATCACACAATCTGTATTGGTCAAAACAGATGCAGAGGCCTTTGAACCCAAGTACAAGCTTACTTCTCCAACTACTGTCCCAGCACCGAGGGATTTCAAACGAATACCTTTCCCTGAACCGATATCCAGGCGGACAGTAATGCGGCCTGATTCTATAAAATAAATTCCGCCTGGATCTTTCCCTTGTTCGATAATGGTGGTATTACCGACTACTTTTTTTTCTTCGAAAAATTCGGCAATCCCCGGAAATTTATCTATAAATGAATCCGCATTTTTGGAATCAGAAAGTTCCTCATATGACTTTTTATATTGCTCAATGAGCTCATCTTCACATCTTTCCAATCCATGGTCTAAATCATCAAATTCAACAAAGACACCTCCTTTATCTGGTAAAAGCCCTCCAACCATCAGTTGGTTAGTCATATCTTGATTTAAACTGCAAAAAACCACTTTGAAACCATGGTTCTTGGCCATGATCCGCAATTTATTAAAACTGTTGATGGTTGAAGAATCCAGACCGGTTACGTACCGAAAATCAAAGATCAAATATCTGAGAAGTGAAGCTTCTTCATTTTCTACCCGCTCGTTCACCCTGTCTAACAGCCGATTAGCTGTTCCAAAGAAAATAAAACCCTGCAAGGGAAGAATACTAATCTGTTCTCCATGATCCGCAATGATTCGTTTTAAGTATTCGGATCGTTCTACATTGCTGTGGAATGTTGTACCGTTCAATTCATGTTTAACTACATCCACCTTAGAATAACTCAAAACAAACAGAACAATTGACATGAGTAAACCGATAACAATTCCTTCCAGAAATCCCACTGCTGCAATCACAAACAGGATGAGTACAATAACGAAATAATCATTCCTTTTCAGTTTTACCCAAGTATCATAAAGCCATTCCTCCAAAAAGGATAAGCCTAGATTTAGGATCAATCCCCCAAGAATCACTTTTGGGAAAATGGACAATGCATTCGCACCAAAGAATAAGGTGAATGCACAAAGCAGTGCGACCACAATGCTGCTCAATCTAGAACGGGCACCTATATTATAAGCCATACTTGCTTCGCTCAATGTGAGATAACCCGGAGGCGTACCCCCCAAACCGGCAATTATATTGCTGAAACCGGTCATTTTCAGTTCCCGGTCCAAATCTACATCTTGTTTGATGATCAACTCCAATCCACTGTAGTTAAACAAAACTGAGATCGCATTTAAAATCATCATCGTACCAATGGCAGGCAGTGTTACCCAAAACAGGTTCCAATCAAATCCGGACAAGTGCTTTAGCGGGAGTCCTGTAAAAAGGCCTCCTTCTGGAAAAGGGCCAAGCAGATAACTACCTTGTTCCAGTTCAGAAACAGATATTCCATTAAAAAACGCTACTATATAGAATAACCCGATTCCAATGCTTATTACAGTCGGCATGAGTAAATAATGGCTGATATAACGGTACATTATCAATAATGCGAACGCAAACACAGCACCGGGCACCCATCGAATAAGCATCTCTGAGGTAAAAAAAGTAGGGAGATTGTTGATCGTCGGATCTATATCCGTCATCATGCTGAAAGAGAATTGTACAATTAACCAGCCTGTACCTGCTAAAAACCCCCCAACAACCGGAAAGGGTATAAATCGTACCAGTTTTCCGAGCTTGAATTTCCCCAGGATGTAGAAAAACAAACCCACCAAAACCGATGTAAGTCCAATCGTAACAAAGATAAATTCGTACTTTTCCTGAGAGGACCAGTCTGATCCAGAAGTAGCAACAATGGTGGTGGTCATAAGCGCCAGAATTGCAATTGGTATATCCTGTGGAGCACTAATAATTATGGGGTTACTCGCAGTAACAGCTGAAAAAAGAGCAAAAATCAATGATCCGAATAGGAGAATTCCAATTCCCTGCGGTAAATAAATGGACAATTCACCGGTAAAGATTAGAGCCCCCAAAGCCATGGCTGAAACCACGAATATGATACCATTAACTAAACCTGCAATGAGGCTTGGTAAGATATTAGAGTATTTTAAATCTTCAGCCATGTTCAATGCACAAGATAAACAAAAATACAATCATATGTATAAAATAATGTAGGTCAAGGCTGAAAACCGGTTCAAAATAATCATCTCCAATTCGATCAATGCTAATCATAATAATACTCAGGAAAGGTTGCACATTAAATCCTTGTTGAATTTTATGATTGGTTATGTAAACTCAAATAATAAATAGACAGGAATATGTTCACTATCAATTCGTAAAATAATCTTGATGACCACTATGGATAAAAAGAATATTCAAACGGCAGAAATGCTACTAACGTGTAATAATTTGAATGAAACGCTCCAGTTCTTCACTGATAAGCTGGGATTCAAAATGGAGTCTATTGCTCCGGCTGAAAAACCTTCCCTTGCTGTTATCAGCGGCTACGGCATACGGATTCGGTTGGAGCCGGGAAATAATCCAGACCCTGGTTCCATCAATCTGCTATGCTCAGAACCTGCATCTGTAGCTGACGGTAAGTTAAAATTAACCGCACCAAACGGAACCTGTATTAATCTTATTGAGGCCAAGTCTTCGCTAAATATTCCGAAAGTAAAACAAACGTTTGTACTCACTAAAATGAGTGAATCCGACCAATGGAGTAAAGGTCGAGCCGGAATGTGGTATCGTGATCTTATCCCCGACCGTCAAGGCGGTTATGCAGTTGCATCCCACATCAGAATTCCAGACGGCGGTCCCGTCCCGGACTATGTCCATTATCATAAAATATTATTTCAGATGATCTACTGTTTTAAGGGCTGGGCTCGACTCGTTTATGAAGATCAGGGCGAACCTTTCGTTATTGAAGCAGGCGACTGCGTTCTCCAGCCGCCCCAGATTCGGCATCAGGTACTGGAAAGTTCACCAAACATGGAAGTGATTGAACTCACCTGCCCTGCCGTTCACGAAACATGTGTGGATCACGAAATAAAATTACCGACATCTTCAATCGACACCCAACGCCTGTTTAACGGACAACATTTTATTCGACATGAAGCTGCCAAAGCAGAATGGATACCATGGCGGATGGAAGGTTTTGAGGCTCGGGATATTGGAATTGCTTCTGCCACAGATGGATTGGCTGGAGTACGGGTTGCCCGTCCTGTTGGCCAACCACAACAAAAATTTGTTTCACATGACGCAGACCTACTTTTCATGTTCCTGCTAAATGGCTCTTCTGAGTTCAATTGCGATCAAATGGATTCAGAATTACTTACAGCCGGCGACTCCATTATCGTACCCGGTATCCTGAAACACAGTCTGTCAAAATGCTCGGAAGACATGGAGGTATTGGAAGTGGTGCTTCCAGCTGAATTTAACACTATTCACCATCCCAAAGGGGTTGGGGTAAATTCCTAGCGTTATTTCTTCATCTCAAGGTCTAAATACACACACTAGACCTAACAATGATACGATTGATATATTTAAAACGGTTCATATAAAACTACGGATCAAATAACAATTTAATATGGAAGATTAACTTTTCCAGCAAACCGGAAAAAGCGGGTGATCGAGAACATCACCCTGTTTAAAGGATGATAATTCCGGGAACGGTGGTGATGTTTCACCGGGCCGATCTGCAAAAACAGTGTCGTCACCGATCCAGCGGGAGCTAAAAGCGCGGCGGCGAGCATACTCACTAGGATTACCCGCTCCCCCATGTATGGTTTTGAAGTGAAATACAATGCAATCCCCCAATTCTAAATCCCAAGATAAAATCTCATATTGATTACGATTGGCTTCAATATCTGGAATAGAATCAAAACTACCTGGTTTATAATCATATTCCTTATTTGACAGGAATTTTTTTGGCATAAACATTTTTCCCCAGGCATGTGATCCGGCGATGAATTCAAGCCCCGCTTCTCGGGGTACAGGATCCAATGGCAACCAGATGCTGCAAACTTGCTCTCCATCAACACAATAATAGGGTTGATCGTGGTGCCAAGGTGTGCGTTCTGTTGTTTTTGGCTCCTTTACTAATATGTGTTCATGAAAAATATGCATTTCAGAGGATTGAGTTAGGCGCCCAGCAATTTCTGCTGCAGGTGATTTAAATATGAAATCTCTATACTCATCAAAACGCTGCCAATTACAATAATCATCATAAAAATCGCCTTCATCATCTGCTGGTGAATACTGACATGCATATGGTCCTGGGTTATGTCGATTCTTCTCTATTCCTTCAGCCAAAAGCGAAAGCCATTCAATGTTAAATGCTTTTTTGAGCAAAATGGCTCCTTTTTCGGAATATTCTTGAATTTGACTATCAGTGATCAACCTTGATTGACCCGGCCATAGAATAATTGTTGTACCTCTGGACTATTTAAAACGTTTGGCTTGTCCTTATAACACAATGTGCCTACATAGCGATTTGTTTTACCCACAACCGGTGTAACACGGTGCAGCGAATAAAATCCTGCAAAAATAAGTAAATCTCCAGGCTCAACATTCAAAGGTACTACCCCTTCATCAGAGCCATTCAGTATAGATCCCAATTTCGAATAATCATCTGCATCGAATTTTCGCAGATTGGGAACATATTCAAATACGCCGCCAAATTCAGGTTTTTGTATTAAAAGAGTAATGGTTACTTGGGACTCATCATAATGCCAGCCATGATTTTGATGCTCGTTCATTACATTTAAAGTTAGCGCTGCCATAGGGTCAGCCATACGGTAAAGCGTGTGTCCCAAAACTGCAGATAAAAATTTTATGAGAGGATGCCAATTGTATAATTGGTGTAATGCATCTGTAGGACTCATGAGATCATAAGGAATCGAATTAAGAGATGTATCTTCTTTTATCCGTAAAGGATGATCGGCAGGCAAAGAAGTATCATCCTCCTCAAAGAAAACATTATGGTTATCCTTGCAGAAATGAGATTTATCTACAATACGTTCGGTTTCCAATACCATCCTTTCGAGAATGGATTGGTGAACAAAATTCTTGAGTATGCATGCACCTGTTGCATTTAATGATTTTTTGCATTTATTTACAAGTTCTGTCCATGTTATTGATTCTGGCTGATCTAGAGGGTATGTAATCCTATCAAGAAAATCTCCTGGAGTTCGATGTATCATAACAAAATAATTTAAAGTATTATCATCATTAACCTGAAGATTAAATTCTTGCTCAATCTTTTTTAATGAATGAAATAGACCAATCCGTAAAACTTAAGCGCCAACTTGGATTGTTTGATAGTTCGATGATGGTGGTTGGCATTGTTATCGGCTCAGGTATATTCATGACTACAGGATTGATGGCAAAAGCTTTACCATCTGCATCTTTGATTTTACTAGCGTGGATTTTAGGTGGATTACAGATGCTGGCTGGCGCCCTAACGTACTCTGAACTAGGTGCTGCAATGCCTAAAGCAGGAGGGCAATATGTCTACCTTCGAGAGGCATATGGGCCATTGCCTGGTTTCCTTTTTGGTTGGGTAGCATTTGTTGCCTATATATCGGGAACAAATGCTGCAATTGCTGTTGCAATTGCTGAACATTTAGGTTCATTCTATCCTAGTCTTTCAACCCACAATACTATAATAGGTATTGGTAGTTTTTCAATATCTGGT
>PYIL01035572.1_pt1 | contig 14205 bp, 9 predicted proteins | sample 3578041 | NCBI WGS metagenome assembly PYIL01 (sample SAMN08408023, study PRJNA431606) | Marine metagenome isolate SA_KN192-05_S13_150m, whole genome shotgun... | biome: marine; feature: oceanic pelagic zone; material: water; isolation source: 150 m water sample, 0.2-0.8 um fraction ... | reverse complement strand
GGCTTTAGCGGCCTCGACCATTTCCTTTACTGAGGCAATCGCCATCGTTAGCCCTCCCTGCGGTATATAGAGTCGACCCTGATTTGGGGACTGACATGATCATTACCCATCAGACGCTGGGTGTCATTTCACTCTGGAATTCCGTCAGCGCCAGAAAGCAATACTCCGCGATGCTCTAATTCTGAGATTGCTGAGTCCGACATGCCGAGAAGTTCCGCCAATACCTCTGCATTGTGTTGACCCAAGAAGGGCGGCAACGGTTCACTAGCTGGGATTTCGATCGAACTGAATCTGGCCGGCAGGCCAGTCACCGTAATTTCACCAAAAGCCGGGTCGACTACCGTTCGGACCATGCCCCTTTCGGTGAAGTGGGGGTGCACCATCGCCTCTTCGGGACTTAGAACCGGTGCCGCCGGGATTCGTTGCTCCTCAAGGTAAGAGAGGAGCTCCGCGTCGCTCCCGAATCCTTGCATCCATTCTTCGACGAGGCTGAGGAGTTCTCCAGCATTCGCAATTCGTGCTTCCGCCGTAGAAAACCGACTATCGGTGGCTAAGTCGCTGTCACCCATGGCGTCGCAGAGCCTTTGCCACTGAGGTGCTAACACCTGCAACACGACCCATACTTCGGGTCCTTTGTAGGTACCTGAAGGAACCACGATGCTGAATTGTCGACCAGAGCGTTCCTGGCTCCATTGTCCGCCGCTCGCACTATGACCTTGGACCGCTATCGAATGCATAGCGAACAGAGGATCAACCAGTGTCACTTCTATGTATTGGCCCTCCCCTGTTCGTTCTTGATGAAATAAAGCATGCCCGATTGCACCAAATAGCATTTGACCCGCAGCGCAATCTGATATCGGTGAGCCTGTGAACTGAGGCGCCCCATCGGCATCACCCGTGAGGTGCATCATCCCGGAAAGCGCTTGTCCAATCAGATCAAATCCTTGAAGGTGAGAAAGAGGACCTGATTTACCGAATGCCGATATAGACGCCATAATCAATTTAGGATTTTCGGCCTTGAGACTCTCCCACCCCAAACCACGACGGTCCATAACACCGGGTCCAAAGTTTTCGACGACCACATCGCAGTGTGCTGCCAGGGTTCGAGCTAAATCACAGCCTTGTTCGGATCCGAGATCGACACAAATGGAGCGCTTACCGCGATTCTGTTGGCTGTAGTAGGAAGACGACCCGCTGTCCGACACAAATGGGAGCGTCCGACTGGGATCTCCATCCGGTCCGTACTCAACTTTGATTACGTCAGCGCCCAGTTCAGCCAACATCCGAGTCGCGCTTGGCCCCGACAGGTATTGGGTGAAATCAAGGACACGGACGGTTTCCAAGAGCATCTGAAGACATTACGCCGAGGACAACTGAACTGCAGGCTTACTGGCCTTTATGGTTAGTGCGGTGACAAAATCTCCATCAATGCAAGGTAACGGCCAGTTCACGATCGGAATTGACACAGGCGGGACCTATACGGACGCGGTTGTCTACTGCCGAGCGACGGAACAAGTTATAGCTAAAACCAAAATTCCAACGACACACGGCGACCTGGGTGCCTGCGTGACAGAGGCATTGAAAGAAACATTGACCAGGAGTGCGATCCAGTCGTCGGACGTCTGTCTACTTTCAGTCTCTACAACCTTGGCAACAAATGCTCTCGTTGAAGGCGGTGGTCGTCCAGCAGGCCTGGTAACTATCGGCCTGGAAGAGGACGCCACGAAACGGCGAGGCTTGGATCATTTAATCCCAGCGAATCCGATCCTGCGGGTAGCTGGAGGTCACTCTCCTCATGGGTCAGAGTTGGAACCTCTTGACCTATCGCCGTTAAATGATTGGCTTGTCTCAGAGGACCCACGGTTAGAGGCTTATGCAGTGGTCGGGTCGTTTAGTGTCCGCAACCCCGAACATGAGCTGACCACAGCTCGTACGATCACTGAACTAACAGGAAAGTCAGTGACTCTGAGCCACGAATTATCAGGCCGACTCGACGCTCCAAAACGAGCCGTAACGGCCCTGCTGAATGCTCGTCTAGTGCCCCTCATTCATCGGTTGGTCGCCGCGGTTGAAAGTTCCATGGATCGCCTGGAAATTAACTGTCCTCTGATGGTCATGCGGGGAGACGGGTCCCTCGTGTCTTCAGATTTTGTTAAGGCGCGACCTATTGAAACCATTCTGTCCGGCCCAGCTGCGAGTGCTACGGGAGCTGCTGCTCTTAACTCCATTAGCGAAGGAATGGTGGTAGACATCGGCGGCACTACGACTGATGTAGCCGCAATATCTGGCGGACTGCCGGAATCCGCCCCGGCCGGCGCAAATATTGGCGGACATGAAACCATGGTGAACGCCGTTCGAGTGCACACCGAAGGCATCGGTGGTGACAGCCACGTTCAACCCTCGCCGCTCGACGACCATCTGGTATCGATTGGCCCCAGAAGAGTTACCCCATTGGTTGCCGCATGCCTGGAAAGACCTGAGATTCAGATCATGCTGGAGGATCAACTCGGTCGATCGGTAGCAAGAGAAACCGACGGGATTTACCTTTGGCTCCTTGAACAGGACCCCCATTGGGCACCTCAGTCGTCAGCTGAAGCCAGGATCATGGCAGGCTTGCAGGCAAGTAACGCAGGCGGCCGATATGAGGAAGTGGTTACCTCTGGCTTGGAGCGTAATGCCCTCAACCGCCTAATAGCTTCGGGATTGGTAGGCGCGGCAGGTTTCACTCCGACAGACGCTGCGCATGTGCTTGGGGTCGACAATCGTTACGACCCGCACCCAGCTCACCTTGGTTCTGATCTTCTTGCACGCCAGTTGGATCGTTTTGGTGAACCAGTAGCTGATAGCGGCTCGTCGCTCGCTGAGATGGTTCTCAAGCGGCTAAGTGCAAGAATCAGCGAAACGGTCCTTGCATCCGCTGCCGATCACGATCAGTTGCCGGTCACTCTCCTCAAATCAGCCTTGGAGGCCCAGGCACATTTAGAGGACCGGTCTGGTAGTCGTAAAATTCTCGGCATCTCCGCTGCGATCGCTGAAACGATAACTGCAGTTGGGGCCCCTGCGGCGCTGTATCACAGGCGGCTTGGTCTGAACCTCGACACTGTTTGTACTGTCCCAGAACATTCCGAAGTGGCGAATGCCTATGGAGCTGCTACCGGGGTAATACGGCTAGTCAAAGAAACCATTGTGACCGCCCCCAGAAGAGGTCTCTTTCGCGTACACGTTGGTAATCCATCCAATCACTACGATTTACAAGGTGCGAAGAAATTCGCTGAAGAAGACGCTACTGCTGTGCTGACGGAGAAAATGCAGGCCGCTGGTGCAACAAGATTCGTTGTCTCCCACGATTGGCAAGTAAATGAAGCACGCGTAGAGGAGCGACAGCTATTTGTGGAGGCGATTCTCAAATCGGTTGCTCTGGGTTCGCCCGCTTAGTCCTAACGCGCCGCTGCTATTGCCGCTGCTTTCCCTAGTTCTTGACATCGAGGATCTGACCGCTCTATCAGCCCATGATCGGGTCTCGGAACTAAATATCTACCTGACGTTGCGAAACAGTTTTCGAGGGATTTAGCCATTGTCATTAGGGCGGCATCCTGATACATCGGGGCGATGCATTGGATTCCGAACGGCAAGCCGAGGCTATCCAAACCAGCCGGTAACGCCGTAACTGGGTGCCCCACAACAGTCAAACAGCTAGTGAGGCCTAGCCATGCCATGTAGTTGTCGACTTTCTGTCCGTCAACTTCAGTGGGATGCAGGGACGACCATGGGAAGGGCGGAACACTGACTCCGGGAGATATGACAACATCCACCTCATCAAAGACTTCGTCGAGTCGGCGAAACAGGTCAACTTGCTTTCTCCGGGCGCGAGCGATCTCGAGCACTGTGGTCGAGAGTGCAGTCTCATAGGTACGAAAGACATTGGGATTGAAAGTCTCATCAAAGTCGGCAATCTCCCTGTGGTATTGGGTCGCGAAAATGTCTGCCCGTAGTTGCCAATCAACCTCAACCGCTTCGGTGAGATCCAAAGAGAGGTGGCTTATTTCAGCTCCGCTCGCCTTCAAATAAGAGACTCGGTCTTCGAACTCTTTCCGGACGTGGTTGGAGACAAGCAGACCTCCGAAGTCAGCAGTAACGCCAATGCGCAGACTGTCGATGGAGGGTGGTGTCAGATCAAGAAACGTTTGCCCGTCGAGAGGAAAGCTCATTGGGTCTCGCCGACTCGCCCGATCTCGAGTCGAGATGACCGCCAACAGCAACGCGACGTCATCAACGGTTCTCGCCATGGGGCCCTGCAGGCTGTAGTTGGTTTGAGTAATTGTCCGACTTTCATGTGGGACTGTTCCCGGCGTTGCCCTATGCCCAACCACTCCACTAAAGCAAGCCGGAATTCGGAGACTTCCCCCATGATCAGATCCAGTGGCGAGTGGCGCCATACCGGTAGCCACAGCAACGGCGGAGCCGCCTGACGATCCCCCGCAGGTCAAGTCAGGAGCGTAGGGATTGCCGGTCGCTCCGAATAGACGGTTAATGGTGTTAGCGCCGATACTCATTTCGGGGATGTTGGTCTTACCTATCACTATGCCCCCAGCTGCTCGTATTCGGGCCACAATGCCCGCGTCCTCGGTGGGCACATGGTGGCGATAAAACGACGTTCCGTAAGTGGTCACTATGCCCTTGGTCGGCTGTAGGTCTTTGATCGCGACGGGCAGACCGTGAAGCAAGCCGGCCCCGTTTCCATTCGCTATATCGTCTTCTGCCCTGCGAGCGTCCTCCAGAGCCGATTCTGCAGCAACAGTGACCATCGCATTAAGCGTTGGATTCAGATCATCGATCCTCTGCAGGCATGACTCAGTCAGTTCGACTGGAGACAGTTGGCGGGTTGAGATAGCACTGCGAGCGTCAACCGCGTTTAGGTCACAAGGCTCGGTCACGCCTCAGACCTGATGACGTCGATGCCCGACGGATCGATACGCCGCCCGTGGACTTCCATGTTGTGGCTATGGCCTACATGATGCAAGCTGAACGCTGCCTGGAGTGCGCTATACATGCCCATCGCGTCAACGGCTTGGTTCACGCTCTGTTTCGCCAAGGTGAGACCAAACATCGGCCGCTTAGCTATATGAGTGGCCAACTCCAGTGTCGCTTGTTCCAATTCCGCTAGCGGAACAACTTTGTTCACCATACCTCTGTCCATAAGCTCGTCCGCCGTTAAGGACCTGCCGGTAAACAACATTTCCTTCGCCAATCTTGTGCCAGCTTCAAATGGGTGTGCAAAATACTCGACGCCATTTACGTTGAATGCCACCACGGGGTCACTGAAGGTTGCGTCTTCGGACGCGACTATTAGGTCCATCGGCCAAACCAGCATTAGACCGCCAGCGATCACCTTGCCTTGAACTTGGGCGATCGTCGGCTTAGCTAAATTTCTCCACCGCCAACACAACCCTAAATACATTTCCGCCTCCCGAGCCATATAGCCCTCTGTTCCATCGGCGTCGAAATGGCACTGAGTTCCGACGGTCGGGAAATCTTCCATATTTGGTTCAGGAGCAGCGAGGTCGTGTCCTGATGAAAAATGCTTACCTTCGGCAGCCAGGATCACCACCCGAATAGCTTCATCCCCAGCTGCGTCATCAAATGCCGAGTTGAGTTCGGACAACATTAAATAATCCTGCGCGTTAGCAGCTTCGGGTCTGGTGAGGGTGATGCGTGCTACACCGTTTGCCGGCGTTTCGTATTTAACTCTCTCGTAAGTCACTTTGTCTCCAAACGGATCAAATCAGAATGCTAGATCCCATCCATGGGCCAGTGGGGAGAAACCGGTAGAGCTGCGTCATTCGAAGAGACCGACCCCTGGCCTCGAGACAAGCTAATTTCAAGAGATGAAAAGGGGGGTCAGCTAGTGGGCGCGATCGAAGAATGTGATGTGGTTGTGGTTGGAGCTGGTTTTGGCGGCCTCTACTCCCTCTACTTGTTGAGACAGGAAGGCTTCGACGTCCGAGGCGTCGAAAGAGGCAAAGGTGTCGGAGGTACTTGGTATTGGAACCGTTATCCCGGTGCTCGATGTGACGTCGAAAGTCTGCAGTATTCGTATTCATTCGACCCTGAACTTCAACAAGAATGGGAGTGGACAGAGCGTTATGCGGGTCAGCCCGAGATTCTGCAATATGCCGAGCACGTATCGGACAGATTTGACCTTGAAGCGCTCATCGCTTTTGACACGACCGTCGAAGCCGCTAACTATGACGACCTCACAAGCACTTGGACTATTTCTACTAACCGTGATTCCTACCGGGCGCGTTTTCTTGTAGCAGCGACTGGTTGCCTTTCGACTACTAACCTCCCCGATTTTGAAGGGTTGGCCGATTTCGAAGGCGACGTGTATCACACGGGCCGGTGGCCTCATGAAACCGTCGACTTTTCTGGTCGACGAGTTGCTGTGGTGGGAACCGGATCTTCCGCTGTTCAAGCGATTCCGGTGATCGCTGAACAGGCATCGCAACTCACTGTGTTTCAAAGGACACCCAACTATTCGGTTCCTGCACGGAATCAACCGTTGGACCCTGCGGTTCAAGCGGAAACCAAAGAAAACTATGACGAACTCCGGCAAGCAGCCCGAGTCGAACGGTCCGGCATCCTCTCAATCTTCCCGCCCAACGAAGATTCGGCCAAGGAGGCAGACGGTTCGGAATTTGACGCCCGTATGGATGAAAGATGGGAACACGGCGGCTTTGCCTTCTACCGTGCCTATGCCGATATCGGAATCGATACAACCTCAAATGAGCGCATCGCCGAATACGTCCGAGGCCAAATCACTCAGGTTGTAGATGATCCGGAGACCGCCCGGCTTTTGGCTCCAACAAACACGATCGCCTGCAAACGTCCCTGCTTGGATACCCATTACTACGAGACCTTCAATTCCCAGCACGTGCATTTGGTGGATATCTCAGACGGGGGTATCGAACAGATAACGAGGACGGGGTTGCAGGCTGCTGGTCAAGATTTCGAATTCGACGCACTTGTATTCGCTACTGGTTTTGATGCCATGACCGGCGCCTTACTCAACATGAACATCACCGGCAAAGATGGATGCACACTAGATGACGCGTGGTCTGGCGGACCCCGCACCTATCTGGGTCTAGGAGTTCCAGAATTTCCAAACCTCTTTACAGTCACCGGACCTGGCAGTCCCTCTGTGTTGACCAACATGATTCTGGCTATTGAGCAACACGTCGAATGGATTCGGGATTGTCTTGTGGCCATGCGACAGCAGAACCTGACCAGCATCGAGGCCACCGCAACAGCTGCGGATAGCTGGGTGGAGCACGTTAATTCGATCGCCGACCAGACTCTTTATCCAACATGCAATTCCTGGTACTTGGGTGCGAACATCCCGGGGAAGACACGTGTCTTCATGCCGCTCATCGGCTACCCCCCATATGCCGAGAAGTGCAAACAAGTCGCCGAGAACAACTACGAAGGATTCCGCCTTGAATGAAGCCGTCGGGGCGGGCGCTCTTACGGTCATTCGGGGCGACATCACGACGTTGCAGGTTGACGCAATTGTCAACGCTGCCAACAGCGCACTCTCCGGGGGCGGTGGCGTCGATGGAGCGATACACGCGGCAGCGGGCCCGACTGTGCTCCGCGAGTGTCAAGCGATCATTGACCAGGAAGGGCCCTGTGCTACTGGTTCAGCTGTGGTGACGTCCGCAGGTGACCTTCCTGCTAAGTGGGTTATCCATACCGTTGGGCCGATTTGGGACCACCATGGGCCTATCCACAGCGCAACCCTGCTCGCTGATTGCTATACGTCCTCACTAGACGCCGCTGCAGATATTGGTGCAACGTCGATCGCATTTTCTGCGATTAGTACCGGCGTTTATGGCTTTCCGAAAGAATTGGCTGCTCCGATAGCAGTGTCTGCGATCGCTTCTTGGTTCGAAGAAGATCTTGCTAGCTCGACGATGCACGCCGTCACTCTTGTTTGCTTTGATGAGTACAACTTCAATGTAACGCAACAGGCAATACACCATCTCAAACACCGAAAGTAGCGGAAGCGCCCGATCCGGATAACAACTCCTCCACCTCCAGCCAATTGGACGAGCACTTAGCTCGACATGAGGGGAATGAACCCCTAAGGCCGCTACCACTGTTATGTTGGCCCTGCCTCTGCGCGCTTCTTGCGCGCTTGAGACGCCCGACAGAAAGGCCATGTGACCCCAATGCCGGAAAATGAAGAGATCATCCGCCTCAACGAGGTATACAAGATTTTTGGACCACAACCGCGTGGCCGAGCCTTCGACCTCGCCAAAGATGGGGTGCACAAGAATGAGGTCCAGAAACAATCAGGCCACGTTGTTGGGTTAAGCAACGTCTCCTTTTCCATACAAAAAGGCGAAATTTTTGTAGTCATGGGACTCTCAGGGTCTGGGAAGTCCACTGCCATTCGAACTGTCAACAAACTGCACGACGTAACCTCCGGCGAAGTTCTTGTAGACGGCGTCGACGTCCAACGACTTGAGGGCACGGACCTTCAGGCCTTTCGCAGAGAAAAAATGGGAATGGTGTTTCAACACTTCGCGCTTTTTCCTCATCGCAACGTGATTGACAATGTTGCCTACGGACTCAAGGTTCAGAAAGTCGAGAGAACCGAACGCGAAGCAGCCGCTATGAAGGCACTTCAGTTAGTAGGCCTCGGGGCCTACGCCGATAATGCTACGAGCGAGCTATCCGGCGGTATGCAACAGCGTGTCGGTCTGGCTCGGGCACTCGCCTCAGACCCGGACATCCTGTTGATGGACGAAGCATTCAGCGCGCTCGACCCGCTGATCCGGCGGCAAATGCAAGACGAGTTAATGGCCATTCAAGACGAAGTCCACAAAACAATTTTATTCATCACCCACGATTTGAATGAGGCCCTCAGAATCGGAGATCGAGTTTGCATCATGAAAGATGGAGTCGTGGTCCAGATCGGCACACCAGAAGAAATCCTGACGCAACCCGCAACGGGGTATGTGGCCGAATTCGTTCAAGATGTCGATCAAGGACGGGTAATAAAGGTCGAAGAGGTCATGGTGCCTCCTGACCCGGTCCATATCGATGCCGAATTCGCTGAAGTGGTTAAGGCTTTGGTTGATGTTGGCGAACGACTAGTAGTTGATGCTTCAGGGAAATGTGTAGGACTGGTGACACGAAGCGACGTAGAGCGTGTCGCCACACAGGGCGTGCCGACCTTGGCAAGCGCCATGCGAACCGACGTCCCAATCGCCATCCCTTCCCAAACGCTGAATGAGCTATACGCCGATGCCGGTAAAGGGTTACCAATTGCATGCTGCGACGAAAGTGGACAACTTGTCGGCCGAATGGACCCGACTGCGGTCCTTGAAGAGCTCGGACGGGTTGAAGCGTTGGCCGATGCATTCGAACGAGAGGTGTACATGTAATGAATCTCTACGCAGAATCGACCGGCCACTTTGTCGACCGTGCAGTCGGAAAGGTCACGGACCTAGAAACAGGAGACACGGTTGCTAATGCTGTGGCTTCAGCTATCGAATTTGTCGCCTTGATTGGTGTCTTCGGTGTTCCGATCCTGATACTCCTGGGAGCAGCAAGACGACGACGAGTGGTTAACGCAGTCGGAGGCGCCGCCGGCCTTGTGGCTGTGATTTGGTACAGAAGCATTGGAGACTGGGACCAGCGTCAAAATACTGTGCTGGACAGATGGCAGATACCTGTCGGCGATTGGGTCGAACAAATCACCGTCTGGGTCGACCTCAATATGAAAGAAACTTTGGATGTCATCAAATGGCCATTCCACACCATGCTCGGCGTCGTTGTTGATGATTGGCTTCTTGGGCTTTCATGGATGACTGTTTGTCTTGCCGCTCTGATCGCTGGCTGGGCTTTCCGCGGCCTGCAAGTTGGTATTGGGTCATTTCTGGGACTGACCATCTGTGGTCTGTTGGGTGAGGAGTACTGGAAAGAAACCGCTCGGACCATAGGGTTCATCGCGGTCGCTGTGATCCTGTGCGTGATAATCGGCATTCCGACCGGAGTTGCCTGCGGCCGAATAGATGGTGTTTGGCGTATCGTTCGTCCAGTCCTCGACGCCATGCAAGTCGTTCACTCGTTCGTCTACATGCTGCCGTTTGTGTTCTTTTTCGGGGTTGGATTCGTCTCCGCGACGATGGTAACCATGGTCTTCGCCCTACCTCCACTGATTCGATTAACCAACTTGGGCATTCGACAAGTGCCTGAAGATGTGGTGGAAGCTGCGCGCGCGTACGGGGCGTCTGAGCGACGTGTCCTGACAGATGTGCAGTTGCCTCTCGCAAGGGCAGCGCTCATGACAGGCATTAACCAGACGTTGCTGCTTGCCATCTCAATGCTTGGCATCGCTGCAATTATGGGCGCCGGCGGTTTGGGAAGGTTGTTATATCGGGCGATCGCTAACCAGGACATCGCCTTAGCGGGTTCCGGCGGGCTTGCGTTCTTCATTGTTGCCGTGGTGTTGGACCGCCTCACCCAACCAGATGATGGCGATCGAGCTGGTCTGTTAAGCCGAATTGCTGGGGCTTGGAGGAACACTCGGACCCCCGAAGCCCTGTTACCCGATAGCAGCGGTTCACAGGCACCTCTAGCAGCGCCTGCCGACGAAACAGAGGACGCTAAATTCGAGCCCATCGGCAGCCGCGAACGGTCCGCAATGCTTGGGGCCGGTGCTGGTGCTTTACTCGCCGTTATTGGACTGTTCCTTCCCTGGAACAGCCAAACGGGACACGTTTCGGCTTACGGCCGCTACGCGGATAACGATCTCGCCGGGCAAAGCTTTAATGGCCTGTCGGCCTCAGGTGGCTCTTGGTTCGGAATCGTCATTTTGCTATGCGTCTTGGCGGTTGGAGGAGCACTGTATTCAACCGGCCTATTCGCAGGTGAACGGAATCGTTGGCTCGGCCCTGATGGAGCCACTGTCTACAGCCTTGCAGCTGCAGTAACCGCACTTTGCGCCCTACTCGCGAACGCCCCGGATGGAGCGTCAGCGTTTCAGCGTTCCTCGGGCGTCTACATAACGTTCGTTGGCTGTTTGCTGTTAGCCGCTGCTTCCGTTATGTGGGTTTGGAACGCCCCAATGGGCGCACGCCGGCCACTATCCTCCGGCATCAACTGGGGCCGAATGGTTGGTGCTTCCTTTGCTTTGCTGTTGATTGTCATCGCTGGTTACTCAGGATGGACATTTGATACCCGGGCCGACTCGGTCATTGGACCCGAACTTCAACAAGAACTCGACACCATCGAATACGAGAGCAAAGTCGCTGAAGATGCAGGAGACCTCGCGAAGGTTGGTGCGCTAGCGGCTGAGTACACAGCCCTGATCTCTTACGCTCAACGGACCGGTGACGTGATCTATGACGGCTACACAGACGAAGGTGCTGGCCTCGGTTGGATCGCTCTCATCTTGGGCTTGATAGCACTGGCAGTCGCAATTCCGGCCTCAGGCTTCCTCTCACAGGACGAACTCTTCCTATATAAATGGTGCTCCATCGTGTGTGGCCTTGGGCTCGGATTGTTCCTCATCAGCGTTGCATGGATCGGCAGCATCTCTAGAGTGGCGGAAACCAACCTTGTTGCGGGCGTTGGAGCCCTATTTCTGCTGTTTGCTGGGGTTACGGTCGCTGGGAGCGCTCGAGGAACACTCTCAGAATTCGACCGGAAACAGGTCTATACATAACAGATCCGCGACAAAACCACCGTTCGAGGTTCGAAAGTACCGTTCCGCGTCCTGTAGCGACTAGCCTTGGATTGGCGTGTCTGGGCACTACCCAAGGACCGCACCAACAGGGACTCTAGGGAGGGCCCCATTTATGAACAAGAAATCACTCACGCGCTTGCTGGCAGTAGCGACAGCTGCGCTTCTGATCCTTGCTGCTTGTGGCAGCGATGACGATTCAAGTTCCGGCAGTTCTTCAGATGCGGAAGCTTCGGCTTCGGCACCTGCCACTACCGAAGCAGCAGCTGCAGTCAACATGACCCCAGGAGAGGGCGTCAGTGTTACTAGCGGTCGCGCTTCTTGGAGCACCGGTTATGTACAGGCCGAAATCTACACAGCTCTACTTCGCGAACTTGGCTACACAGTTTCCGAATCAGCTGACATGGAGCTTGGTCCGCAAAACGCGTTCATGGCCATGGCTACCGGCGATATGGACTTCTGGGCTAACTCCTGGATGCCAGGACACCAAAGCTGGCTGAACGGCGAAATGACCGACGGCTCGCTTGTCGGTGACCACGTCCGAGTACTCGGCGAAGAAATGATCGCAGGCGGTCTCCAAGGCTTCCTGATCGAAAAAGGCTTTGCTGACGAATACGGCGTTTACACAATGGAAGACCTCAACACCAACGCTGACGCAATAGCGGCCTACGACGCAACCGACGCCGTTCCTGGTAACGGAATGGTTGACATCATGGGTTGCCCTGAAGACTGGACTTGCGACAACATCATCAACTCAATGATTGTTGGTGGTGCATACGAGAACCTGCAACAGGTCAAAGCCGGTTACGACCCTATGTGGGCACAAGCTGTCGACATGGTTAACGAAGGCCTACCCGTAGTCGCTTACACATGGACACCATCGGCCTATGTAACCCAGATTCGACCAGGCGACAACGCCTACTGGATCGGTATGGGCTACATCCTTGATGACAGCAACCCGAACAATCAAGAGGGTGGCGAAGCATGGGACCAGCGTCCAGGAAATGCAGCCATCGGCACCGACATGTGCCCGGCACGTGACTCTGAGGACCTCTGCCCCATTGGTTGGGCAGCAGCAGACATTAAGGCTGCCGGCAACGTTGACTTCTTGGCTGCAAACCCAGCAGCCGAGCAACTCCTAACAGACATCAAACTGTCTGTGATGGACGTATCGCTTGCAAACGTTGCTCAAGGTGAGGGTGCAGATCCGAAGGATCTTGCCGCTGACTGGATCGCAGCGAACCGTGCAACCGTTGACGGGTGGCTTGACGCTGCTCGCGCAGCTGGCTAAATCGGCTTATAGCTGCTCTCACTAGAGAGCGCAGATAGCACTCTTGAGGGTGGGGCTTCGGCCCCGCCCTCTGAGGTTTTCTGGCACCATGACTCACATTCCTACCCCCCGACAGGTATAGAGTTTCGCGACCTTGCATTGGGGAAGGTATCGGTGATCTCAACGCGACATTCTCCGGCCAAATTCGCGGCCTACTGCCATGTCTAAACGCGGTGATCGCTCCAAGCGGCTGAAGACCCGAGACCCGGTGGCCGAGCAGCCCCCGTGGGAGCAACCTCGGATGCGGTTCGATCCCTTGCGTGCCGTTTCCGAAGATGAACTTGAGGCAATCCATCTGGCCTCCCTAGAGGTGCTTGCTACTACAGGGGTCGATTTTTTCGACAAGACTGCGCTTATCCAGCTATCTGAAGCTGGTGCAACCGTTGTAGGCGACCGCGTCAAATTCGATCCCGACCTAATTGAAACACTTCTCGCTACTGTTCCGCCGCAGTTCACACTCCACGGGCGAGAGCCTCACCGCGATCTGACGTTTGGCGGCGACCACATCATTTACACCTCGGTAGCAAGTCCGCCGTTTGTCACGGGCCTTGGCCGTGGACGTCGCGACGGTAACCGCGTCGATTACTGCAACTTGATCAAGATGGGGCAGGTGCTGAACGCGGTGCACACTGTCGCGGGCTATCCCGTTGAACCGATGGATATTCATCCGTCAGTTCGACACTTAGAAGCCACTCACGACATGCTGACACTGTCAGACAAAGTGCCCTTTGTCTACAGTCTGGGCCGCCAACGCAACCGAGATGTCCTAGAGATGGTCCGCATCGCGCGAGGTGTCGACGACGCCACACTCGAACTTGAGCCGTGCCTGTATTCGGTCATCAACGCGAGCACTCCACTACGGTACGACGCCCCGATGCTGCATGGCATCCAAGAAATGTCGTCTCGAAACCAACTGATCATCATCACACCATTTACCTTGGCCGGCGCTATGGCTCCCGTCACTGTCGCAGGCGCCCTTGTGCTTCAAAACGCCGAAGCATTGGCTGGGATCGCTTACACGCAAGTCGTTAGACCCGGTGCACCGGTCGCATACGGCGGCTTCACCTCCAACGTTGACATGCGTTCTGGCAGCCCTGCATTTGGAACCCCTGAGTACTGGAAG
>PYIL01252503.1_pt1 | contig 14239 bp, 11 predicted proteins | sample 3578041 | NCBI WGS metagenome assembly PYIL01 (sample SAMN08408023, study PRJNA431606) | Marine metagenome isolate SA_KN192-05_S13_150m, whole genome shotgun... | biome: marine; feature: oceanic pelagic zone; material: water; isolation source: 150 m water sample, 0.2-0.8 um fraction ... | reverse complement strand
ATGCGGAATCCACTATTCGATTGTAAATGTACGCGATCCGACCGTTCTCAAACTGACGGAAATAATCGCTTAAACACCGTTTGCATTTAAGGACTAGCAGCAAGTTTACCCGTTTATTTTTATTGCAGTCAACAAAAATACGATATATTTCACCCCCTATTTTCCAAGGGAGACGTGTATCTAACCCTAAATGAGCAATTTCATGTGCTCGCGACTTTCGAGACGTAACAATTTTTTAAACCACTATACCGCTGGTTATTCTCCCAGCCCGAACCCTAGCTATACCTGAAAACCTAAAGCGACGACTTTAATAGCGCTTCATCCCTGATATAATTTCGTCGCAACAACTTGTTGCATTATTTCGCCGGACTTTTGGGTCAGTAAAACAGGATCACAGACGTCCGACAGCGAGTGACAAGGGAGTTAAAGATGCCGGCATATGCCGTCATCGGAGCCCAATGGGGCGACGAGGGCAAAGGAAAGATCATTGACGTCCTTGCGGAAAATGCTGCAATAATCGCACGATACTCCGGTGGCAACAACGCCGGTCATACGGTCATGAATGATGCCGGCACCTTCAAGCTCCATCTTGTGCCCTCTGGCATTTGTTGGCCACATACAATGAACGTCATAGGTAATGGTGTTGTTGTCGACCCTGATGTTTTATTGAATGAAATCAAAGAAAATAACCTCGACCCGGAACATCTTGCAGTAAGTGACCGTGCCCATTTGATCATGCCCTGGCACATAACTCTTGACAGACTTGAGGAAGAAAGAAGAGGCAGTACCGCAATCGGAACAACTGGGCGAGGAGTTGGCCCGGCTTACGTCGATAAAGTTTCACGCCAGGGACTAAGGGTAGGAGAACTATTAGATCCAGAAGATTTACAATTAAGGCTCCCCGAAATCGTCAATTTCAAAAACGAGATTATCACCAAGGTATATCGTGGAAGACCCATCGACATTGATGCCGTATTTCAAAAGACAAGTAAATGGATCAGTGAGCTTGCTCCGTACATACGGCCCGTCGAAAATCTGATTGCCGAAGCCCTTGATTCTAATCACAATGTAATCGTCGAAGGTGCACAGGGTGCATTACTTGATCTAGACCACGGAACCTATCCCTATGTAACCAGTTCAAATCCTACGGTTGGCGGCACTCTAACCGGTCTCGGGATGGGACCAAAATCATATGGTGGTGTGGCAGGCGTATACAAAGCTTACTGTACTCGTGTGGGTGCAGGGCCATTCCCAACAGAAATTAAAGGTGAAGTCGCCGAAAGTCTAAGAGGTGAACGCTCAAACCCAAACTCTGAATACGGAACTACAACTGGTAGAGCCCGACGTGTAGGTTGGTTTGATGGTGTGGCAGGAAGGTACTCCGCTAAAGTAAACGGTTTCGACGCAATGATAATTACAAGACTCGACATTCTAGATGGATGGGATGAGATAAAAATCTGCGTAGCCTACGAGATCGACGGTATTAGAACTGAACAGTTCCCTGTTGATGCTGTGATGCTGGAACGCGCAAAACCGATATACGAAACGGTGCCAGGGTGGACGGAATCCACTCGGTCCATAACGAGCGCAAGCCAGCTAAACGACGGAGCGCGAGCATACATCAATAGACTCGAAGAGATCGTTGGAGTGCGAACAAAAATTATTTCTACAGGTCCATTGAGAGAAGAAACTCTAGTACTCGAACCAATAATCAGTCACTGATGATCACACTGCATTGTGTGCCTAAAGGTTGACCGTTGACATCACGATGCGCGCCAATGTATCAGAGTTGTGCCTTACCTTCACACCGTCAACCCATGCCAAGTCGCTAAAAACAATCTCTCGAGCATATTTTTCAGTATCACCATTATCCAGTTCGACTGGGGCCGCCAACTCATCAGCGTAGCCACTCAATACCTCATCAGAAAAAGTTCCCGTATTTGCGAGCAAATAGTCAATCTTGCGAGATCCGATATACCGAACTAATTCACCCGCGAAAACAGAGCAGCTGTATCCATCTGTTTCCCCCTGTTTTGTCATCAAGTTACACGCATAAATAACGGGAGCCTCGGTATCACGAATTGCATTACTGATTGCATCAACAAGAAGATTCGGAATAACACTTGTATACAAATCCCCTGGCCCCAAAAGTATGGCATCGGCTTCAACGATCGCATCCAGAGCTCTGGGATTTGCTTCTACATCCGCGTCAAGAAAAATGTGGTCGATACCAGGCCCATTACCACCTCGTAGATCAATAGCAGACTCCGTGCGGATGACCTGCCCGTCGATCAACTTCGCGCAAAGATGTGCTTCATCTAAAGTTACCGGCAAAACTTCCCCTTGAAGCTGCATCATACGGGACATCTCGTCGATGGCACCTTGAACGCCCTGATACACAGTTGTAAGAGCTGCCAGCACAAGATTCCCAACACTATGACCCTGTAGGCTAGAACTGGAATCAAACCTAAAATCTAGCGCACTATTAAATGCTGCAACTCGTTCATTTTCTTCTGGACTAAGGGCCACCAAACATTGTCGAATGTCTCCGAGTGGAGGATATCCAAACTCATCTCGGAGAATCCCTGTACTTCCACCGCTGTCAAACATAGTGACTACCGCAGTCAAATCGACATCGTAAGATTTCAAACCACGAAGAGCAACAGACGATCCGCTACCGCCCCCTATGACAACAATTTTTTTCCTGTCAGCACTCAACCAGAGTAACCTCTCTGCTCTCAGTTAGAGAAATTTGTACGTAACCAATACGCCGTGAACTTAGGGCTTCCAAAAAAACTAGAAAATACGCCTTTTGCATAATCGGACACGAACTTCAAATATGTATATAGAACACTGATATAACTACTTGATGTCGATCGAATATTGATCCATGACGGGATCAAATCGGTCACTAAATAATTTGAGTTCGTCTGTGTCAGGGATCATTGGAAGGCGAGCTGGACCTACATTAAACCCTGATCTGTTCAGAGCATATCGTACTGGTATTGGGTTAGTGATTATGAACAGGCCGTTAAATATCGGAAGCAATCGCAAATGTTCCGCTGCAGCAGCTTCTACATCGCCTTCTAAAATCAATCCGATCATGTTTTTGATCTGACCGCTAATTATGTTGCCAGCCACACTGACTATTCCATATCCGCCAGTGGCCATAGTCGGGAAAATCTCATTGTCATTACCGCTCCACACATTGAAATCTTCAGGAGCCCCCTTGATCACATAAGCGATCTGATCCGCATCGCTGGAAGCCTCTTTGACCCCAACGATGTTTGGAACTGCCGCGAGTTTCAAGGTGGTTGCAGCATCCATATTCAATGCCGTACGAGAAGGAACGTTGTACAGAATACCTGGCAACGAAACAGCATCTGCAATGGAAGTGAAATGCTGATACAGGCCACCCATGGTTGGCTTGTTATACGCTGGAACAGTGAGCAATAGCGCATCGACTCCAACTTTCTCAGCTTCCCGAGATAGGGCAATAGAACCACGGGTATTGTTATTAGTCGTCCCGGCTACCACAGCTCCATCTTCGCCGATAGCCTCTTTTACTACAGCAAACAACTGAATTAATTCTTCGTCGTTCATCGCAGGCGCTTCACCGGTGGTCCCACCAATAACCAATCCATCAGAACCCGATTTCAAAAGCGCTATTGCCAATTCTGCAGCACGCGCGTAATCCACATCCCCCTTTTCGGTAAAAGGAGTAACCATAGCTGTTAAGAGACGACCTAGTTCTGCCATTTTTTGACCGACCCCTCGACGGCAATATGCACTTGTTATCTACTTATTCGTTGTGCCGCTGGATTCAAAGCATTCCGGCGTAGAGCTTCATCCATAATCTGTAGAGCATTCAATGCTGCGCCTTTTCTCAAATTGTCACAAGACAGCCACAAAGCTAGTCCGTTCTCATGCGCAGTGTCTTTACGTATGCGACCAACTAGGACATCATCCCCTCCAGCTGCGGCTAATGGCATAGGGTATTCATTCCGGCTTGGATCGTCTACCACCAGCACGCCGTCATACTCCGATAGAACCTGCTTTGCATCATTGACCTCAACATTAGATTCAAATTCAATCTGCAAGGATTCACTATGAGAAATTTCAACGGGCACACGAACGCAAGTGGCAGAAACTCTCAAGCTTTCATCGTGAAGTATTTTTCGTGACTCGTTCAACATCTTCTGTTCTTCCTTCGTATAACCACCCGTTAAGAAGTCATCCACATGCGGAAGAATATTAAATGCTATTTGGTGTGGATAGACATCTAAATCAGCTTTGGTGCCTCCCAGCACATTTTCTGATTGTTGAATAAGCTCTTGTTGTCCCGCTGATCCTGAACCTGTGACCGACTGATAAGTGGCAACCGTCACTGCTTTAATAGCTGAAAGTTCACGTAGCGCATCCAGAACCATGACAAATGGCGTACTAGTGCAATTAGGTGTCGATACTATCCCCGGATGCCATTCAATATCATCCGCGTTAACTTCCGGGACGACCAGAGGAATTGATGGTTCCATACGAAATATCGAGCCTTTATCAATAACAAAAACACCTTGCTCAACAGCTCGAGGTGCCAGGCGCCGGCTGACTAAACCACCGGCAGCAAAAATGGCTACATCGATCCCATGAAAGCTGTCGGGTGCAGCTTCTGAAATTACAATATGATCATCGCCATATTGGATCTCCCTCCCAGCCGAACGAGATGATGCCATTAAAGTTATCTTGTCGGCGGGATGATCCCGCTCAAGAAGAAGTTGGAGCGCCGTACCACCAGCAGCACCCGTAGCTCCTACTATGGCTATATTTAGATCTCTACTATTCATTTTTTCAATGTATCGCGTTCTTATTCATTACAAGTTAAATTATCTAATCTTGCTCTAGAAGCAGAAACGTGACCAAATTAATAAACAACATTATGAAAACCGTAGTATCTGCTAAGTATTCAGCTTATCTAGCCCCAGGACACTAGCTAGGCCTATGACGAGCTCATCGGATTCACTTACCCGCTTTACCGCGATCATTACACCAGGCATAAAACTTTCACGATTAATGGAATCATGAATCATCGTCAGGGTCTGACCTAATGCGCCGAAAACCACTTCGTGTCGAGCGACGCGACCTGGCATCCTCGCACTATGAACATTAATACCTTCGTAGTCACCACCTCGGGTGCCTTCCAGAATCTGAGACTCCACAACATTATGGTCAAATCCCGAACCCCGCCCTTCGATCATCGACTCGGCAATGGACAAAGCCGTACCCGAGGGAGCGTCAACCTTTGCCTCATGATGACTTTCCAGTAAATCAGCATAATCAAAATACTTAGAGGCGATTCCCGCAATATGGATTAAAACCACCGCTCCAAGAGCAAAGTTTGAAGCCGAGATCACTCCTACCTGCTTCAGCGCAGATAACCTCGCTATCTCTTCAAAGTCGTCAGCGGCCAGTCCAGTAGAACCCGAAACAACTCTAACCCCTGCATCAATACAAGTAATAATTGCACTTTTCGCAGCTTCGCCATTAGTAAAGTCCACGACTACATCAGGTTTAACTGTTTTAAATAAGTCAGAAAGGCTTGAAGCCAAAGGAATAGATATCAAGGTACCTGAAACTACCGTTGAAGAGGAGGATGCAGCAATATCAGCTCCACCAATCGGGGTCACCCCGGGCTCAAAAGCCACAGCTGTAAGAACGGTAGATCCCATTTTCCCTAACGCACCATTTACTGCAACTGTAATTTCCGATGCCATGTTGTCTTCAATGCTTGATAATTACTTGATTAACGACGACGCGGCGGACCCGAACGTCGACCACTCCCGTCATATCCACCAGTTTGACGCCTTGGACGACGATCGCCGCTACTACTATCATCATCACGACTTGAGCGATCTGAACGTGGGGGCCTGCGATCGGAATCAAAATCTCGTGGTTGACGCCTCGAGCCACGCTCACCACCACCACCACGAGCACCGCGATCTTCACGATCGTTTCGGCCACGAGATCCGCGCGTTTCTGAACGAGAAGTATCGAAGGAATCACCACCATCTTGATTACTCTCTTCTAATAGCGCCCTATGAGATAGATCTATGCGCCCCATGCCATCTATGTTGATAACCATCACCTCTAGCTCATCCCCTATATTTACGACAGATTCAACATCGGGAACTCGGTGCTGGGCAAGCTCGCTAATATGAACCATCCCGTCCTTACCAGGAAGAATCTGGACGAACGCCCCAAACGGCATAATTCTAACAACCCGACCTGTGTATTTATCTCCAACCTCCACATCTTTAGTTAAGGCATTAATAGCAGCCTCAGCCTTCTCCGCATTCTCTCGATCAGGCGAGCCAACGACCACTGTACCGTCATCTTGAACATCAATGGTCACACCAAATTCCTCAATCATTCCGCGAATAACTGAACCACCAGGGCCGATAATCGCACCGATTTTATCTGTCGGAACTTTAATCGAAAGCATTCGAGGAGCAAACTCACTCAAATCATCTCGGTTACTGGCAATAGTATTTTCCATATTGTCCAAAATCGCCAATCGTGCAACACGAGCCTGCTCGAGAGCTTGGCTCATTATTTCAAATGTAATTCCCTTTACTTTGATATCCATTTGCAAAGCAGTTACCCCATCACGTGTCCCTGCAACCTTGAAGTCCATGTCTCCAGAATGGTCTTCAGCTCCCTGAATATCAGTAAGTATTGAATATTTACCATCACCGCCGGTTATGAGGCCCATAGCTATACCAGCGACAGGCGCAGAAATAGGCACTCCACCATCCATCATCGCTAGTGAACCGGCACAGACACTCGCCATAGACGTTGAACCATTTGAACTTAATGCCTCAGATACAAGGCGAATCGTATAAGGAAAATCAACCTGACTTGGAACAACTGGCTTAAGAGCCCGCTCGGCCAACGCGCCATGACCTACTTCACGCCGACCAGTGAAACCGAATCGCCCTGCCTCCCCTACTGAATAAGGCGGGAAGTTGTAGTGATGAATAAAATGCTTTTCAGTCTCGGGACCGTAAGTATCTAAACGTTGGCGTTCTCCGGCGGAGGCAAGCGTCAAAACGCCCATAATCTGAGTTTCTCCACGAGTGAAAATGCCTGAACCATGTACTCGCGGTAAATAACCGACTTCAGAATTCAACGGGCGAAGTTCATCTAATTTCCGACCATCAGGCCTAATATTATCTTCTAATATCGTGCTACGGACGGCCTCCGTTTCGAGAGCATAAAGAGTAGATTTAACATGAGCTGCCTCATGATCATCAGACAGTTTTTCTATGGTGCTGTCCATCACCTCGTCCATACGCGCCTGACGGGCAGCTTTATCTCCGGGTTCATTAAGCGCCTTAATAAATTTTTCTCCAACCAGATCCCGTGTAGCTTTTTCAGCCGCATTCTCTTCTTCAGAAACCTCCGGAGCTTCCCATTTTTCTTTACCTACCTTAAGTTGAATCTCCTGGATCTGTTCAACAATGGCACCATTGACCTCTTGAGCCAGCTCAAGCGCGTCAAGTAACACTGCCTCGGACACGAAATTCGCTCCAGATTCCACCATCATTGTGGCATCGCCGGTACCGGCAACCATCAATTCAAGATCGCTTGTAAGCAATTCTTCGTAAGTAGGATTAACGACAAGCTCACCTTCGACAAGTCCAATTACACAAGCACCGATTGGATCGTTAAACGCGATGTCCGATATTGCAAGAGCTGTAGATGCACCAACAATTCCTAGTGCTGGGTAAGGGTTAACGTTATCTGTGGCCAAAATAGTGACGATAATCTGTATTTCATTATGGATTGTCTTAGAAAACAAAGGTCGAATAGGCCGGTCGATCATACGGCTGGCCAGAATAGCCTCAGTCGCGGGACGCCCTTCTCTCTTAAAAAATCCACCCGGAAGCTTTCCCGCAGCGTAAGATTTTTCAGCAACATCCACAGTAAGTGGCAAAAAATCCGCTCCTGGACGAGGATTTTTCGAAGCTGCAGCGGTTGCAAGCAACATGGTGTCGCCATATTGAATAGTTATTGCCCCTGCAGCTTGGTTGGCGACTCTACCGTGCTCAAACGAGAGGACCCGGCCACCTATTTCCATTTCAAAGTTGTTTATCATTTCTTTTCTATTTCTACTTCTGTACGTGTGAATCCCGTTGTCATATTTTGGGACGGATTGTTAAAGCCGCCATAATCCGAGTAAGTCCAATACCCACAACACCTATATCAGCAGGTAACTTTAGGTACAGGTTGAACAGACAGAGGGCTTCCTGGTTGAGAAATTATTTACCTGCGGAGTCCCAGTTTGTTCACAAGATCGCTGTAGCGACGAACATCCTCTTGGTTGAGATAATTCAGCAAACGCCTGCGTTGGCCGACTATTTTTAGTAAGCCACGCCGACCACTGTGATCATGGTTGTGCTCGCGCAAGTGCTCGGTGAGCTCCTTGATACGAGCCGTGAGCAACGCTATTTGAACCTCGGATGAACCGCTATCACTTGCGTGAGTTCGATACTCCTCAATTACAGCAGTTCGTTCTGAATGATCCAAGTTAAGTGCTCTCCAATTGGCAAGTCCTAAGCAATATTGCCGCGGATCCGAATAATGGGATTATTAATTTTCTAGATTACTTCGTTTCAGTTCTTATGATCTCCGAACACACCAAGAATATCACGAAGGTCGTCTTTCCAACACAGTTTTACTAACACAATTTGAGTCGTAAGGGGAAAAACGTGATCGGAGTGTCAACTCATATAAGTGAAAATAATTCATAATATAAAACCGCCATATGATGAAAAACCACCGGCAAGCTCATGCTGAATTGCTTGACAGTTTAGAAATGCGCCGATTAACATTGCGTCTGTACATGCTGCGCGTCGTCGTTGTAACTCAAGCGTAATGTGAGATCATTACCCTCTTGTTGCGTTATTTGCATACTGAGTTACAGGGACGCGTGTAGCGCAAGGTAACTCAAAAACTAAGACTGGAGGACGGAGCCCAATGACAGAACCGCTCCGCGGAAAGCTAAAGGCTTTCCTTTTGATTGGTACGATGTTCGCCCTAATGGCTGCAATTGCATGTCAGGGTGAGCGCGGTCCGGCTGGCGCACCTGGCGCTCCCCGCCTTCCAGGCCTTCCCGGCCTTCCTGGTGATTCTGGCGAAGCTGGTGCCCCTGGTGAACCTGGTAACCCTGGTAACCCTGGTGCGACAGGAGCTGCTGGTAAAGACGGTGCCGACGGTGCCGACGGTGCCGACGGTGCCGATGGTACAACCCATATCGCCGGACTTGCTGTAGTTGGCGGAAGCTCTGCAGAGCTAACCGATGGCGCAGCGTCGTTCACCATTATTGGTGGTGGGTTTGCTAAAGGTGAGAGCATTTCGGTGTCAGCCAAGAAGAGTGGTTTTGACAAACTCCTCTCGGCGTCAACCTCAAAGCGCAATGATTCTCTAACCGTTGCCAATGAAAACGGTGCTTTTTCACTCGATGTCGCTGCTGATGATTGGGGTGCAGGTATCTATACCATCCTGGCCACTGGCGACCAAGGTAATCGAGGAGCAACAGCAGTCTTACTCGTAGACAAAGTAGATGGCTAAATCCTCATCCTAAATGGATTAAATTAGACGCCCCGGAATTACCGGGGCGTCTTTGTTTAACCGAATCGATAACGCATGGTTTGCACAGAAACATTTATATCTAAGCAGGACACAAGTAGGGGAATCGAATACCTAAGTGTAATTGTCGGAATGTGTATTAATGAACGCCTACGTACTGATATATAAGGTAACGCCTGAATAGCAGGCCATTTAATCAGTACTCGAAGATTCGACCTCAAGGAGTTCAATTTTCACCCGTCTTATCCGACGGCCGATTACAGCCTGAATTGTGATTTTTACATCACCAACGATAACTGTGTCCCCGGGAGATGGCATCTTGCCTAACTCACGTAATACCAAGCCACCTACGGTGTCAAACCCTTCTGGAACAATCGACGTATGAAGAGTTTGGTTCATGAGATCTATTGAAGCTCCAGCATCAGCAATTATCTCTTTTGTACCAACTGTCTCTATTTCCGGGCCATCTACATCGAATTCGTCAATCAACTCTCCAACGATCTCTTCAATTAAATCAGTAACCGTCGCCAGGCCAGAGACGCCACCATATTCGTCAACCACAATCGCTAAACCAGTCCGATGTTCTTGTAATTGCCTTAACAACCTTTCAAGACTTTGGGACTCCGGTACATGTAGAGCTGGGCGGGCAAGATCCTTAACCGGACTATCGGGATCTCTGTCATTGTCCAAAGCAGATAGAACATCACGGGCAAAAACGACTCCCAGAATAGTGTCCGAATCGTCTTCGTAGACTGGTATTTTACTGTGCCCTCCAACTGACATAAGGTCGGCAACGGCACCGATACTAGATGTTGAAGCTGTAGTATTCATGTCGACGCGTGGCACCATAATCTCACGCACTTTCACAGTGTCCATTCTCAAGATCCCACGAATCATCTTCAATTCATTTTGATCTGCTGGTATGACTGATTCCTCAAGAAAATCTAAACTTTCCTGAAGTGCTGCTGAAACATCTTCGTCAACTGCATCCTCTCCTCGACCGCGAGAAAGTGAAAAATCAACAATATGAGAAATACCAGGAATCACGCTCGTCCAACGCAAAACCATTCCAGTCGGTTTACTAATTGCCCGTGCCCAGTTGCGTTGATATCCAGACAGACCCGATGCGATCAGTTGAAGGACCACGGCACCTATCGCTGTTATCAGCCCGCTCAACCCAAGTTGATACCCTAAAACAGTGACTCCATACCCTAATTCCAAAATCGCAAATACCAACAGGCCTCCAGATATAAGCGCAACAGCCTGAACGCTTCTACCAATCAAGCTAGATTCAGCGCTAAGTCTCCCTGAAAACCCATAATCCTGATCATCCTGATGGTCCGCACCTAATTCACCATTGGAATTAACGTTCCCACCGTTGTTGGGATTGCGAACAGTCGCAGGAAGAGGATTTATACGCGTCCCAAGTGAAGAAATTGCAAGAGCAATGAAGAAAAAGGCACTACCTGAAATAATTAACATCAGCAGTAACAAATGTTCAGATGACATTACAATTCACCTTAACCCGCGTAGCCTGCCTATTGGTATAAGGAGGCTGATCGGAGCTTTTAAGATCTTCTGATTTTCTAATCATTCGCTTAAATTTCTGTCGTAGAGTATTCACTAGGAACATTAAAGTCATTTGGGGATTAATGGTTTAGCGGGCACTCCAACCACAGTTTCACCTTCATGTACCTCAGATCGCACAACTGCTCCTGCACCAGTCCGTGCAAAGTTACCAATTTTTACTGGAGCTATCAGCATCGTGTTGGAACCTATGAATGCACCGTCTCCAATAACCGTCCTGTGTTTTTCAATGCCATCATAATTACAAGTAACAGTACCGGCTCCAATATTGACTTTTTCGCCAACAGTAGCATCTCCCACGTAGCTGAAATGCGATATTTGGGAACCAGATCCGATCACTGAGTTCTTGATCTCAACGAGATTGCCGATCTTTGCTTCAGTCTTCAATTCAGAACCCGCTCGGACAAGTGAATTCGATCCCACGAAACATTTCTCGCCAATTGTTGAATCAACCACGCGGGCACCATCAACTGTTGCATTGTCCAATATTTGGCTCCTCGTAATCTTTGTATTTGACCCAACTGTTACGTTGTAGCCTATTTTCGAGCCTGTTCCAATGTGACTACCAGCACCGATCTGAGTATCACAACCAATTTCGACGTCAACATCAATGTATGTTGAGCCGGGATCTTGAATTGTGACGCCGCTTTTCATGTGAAATTCATTCGTCCGTCGCCGCATAATTTTTTCTACACCAGCCAATTCATGGAGGTCATTAATCCCCCGACCGGCATCAGGATTAGAAACCAACATCATTGACCGCCCTAACTGTGATGCGCTCTCAATAACCTTAGGTAAATAAACCTCACCATTACGAGCCGGCTGCACTGAATTAAGAGCATCCCATATCCAGTTATTATCGAAACAATACCAAGCGGTGTTAACTAGATTGCTTTGCAGTAATCTTTCATCGGCGTCATTCTCTTCAATAACTGAAACCGGATGACCTAAATCGTCAAGTTTGACTCTCCCAAGGCCTGAGGCGTCATCGACCTCAGATACCAAAATAGTCGACAACGCCTCCGACTCTCGGTGCAAAGCAATCATTCGCCTCACAAATTCGCCGGTTACGAGAATCATATCTACAGGCGCTACGACAAGTGTGTCAGCACTATCAAAGACTGATCGAGCTGCGTTTAATGCATCCGCCGTGCCGCGCGGTTCGGATTGAACCGAAATATCAATATCGTCCGCCAAAACATCTTTAAGTGCAGAATTGCCTGCTAATTCTCGAGAAACGACAACGCGGATTTCTTCAATCCCCCCAACGCGCATTATTTGGGCGGTATGGGCAACCAAAGACAGACCTGCGACTGTATGAAGAGGTTTTGGCTTCTTCGTTCGCATTCGCGTCCCATCACCGGCAGCGAGAATAATTCCTGCAGCGGTCATTCAACCAACACTTCTTACAGGTAGCGAAAACATGTTCATAACAAAGCAGTCCACTTTAAATGACGAAGATAGTTTCATTTAGGATGCATGAATCAGCTTAAATATATTTGCTGATACAAGTAGGATATTAATCGCCAAGTAGTTCCATCGTAAAGATCAAGATTATCCGAAGTCAACATTTTGACTTACCGACCCAAAGTAATTTACAAAACCAATCTACTTGTACATGTGAAAACATCGATCAAAATCGACTAACAGATTGTTATAGTTGGTTTGTTAGGAGAGATGGCTGAGTGGCTGAAGGCGCCGGTCTCGAAAACCGGTATATGCATTCCGCATATCGCGGGTTCGAATCCCGCTCTCTCCGCCAAACATAATTTGGCTTATGTAATCACCCACTAATAGCGATAAGCTTAATTATTAGCGACTAGTTTGCTGTCGCGGAGAGGTGCCAGAGCGGTTTAATGGGCACGCCTGGAAAGCGTGTGTGGGTGCAAGCTCACCGCAGGTTCGAATCCTGTCCTCTCCGCCATTTCAACTACAAGCGTTTGGACTCCCAAACATTGTGAATCATTATTTTGCAACTCAAGGTTCGATCCGCGATAAATGAATAAGAGGTAAGCCTATATCGGTTTACAAAATATTCACACATAGTCTGACGAAAAGGCGCTTGACAAACTCGCGCGTGAAAACAATGTTTAAGAATGAGACGTTGTTAAATCGTATAAATGAAATAAGTCGGATAAACAAACATACGGCGACATCCCTTTTAAAAAAAAGAACGATCGATAGTCTGGAATTGGCCATCGATTCGAGGAAAAAGAATTTGGCGACAGATACAAAACGTGACTTGGTAATCGTGGAATCGCCCTCCAAAGCTAGAACAGTTGGCAGGTTTTTAGGCAAAAATTATGTGGTGCTCGCCTCTATGGGGCATGTACGTGATCTGCCAAAAGACTGGGATGTTGAAGACATCGACAACAATTTCCAGGCACCATATGTAAACACAAAGAAAACGCTAATAGCAGAAATCAAAAAAGCAGCTAAACAGGCCGAATCTATTTACCTAGCGACAGACCCAGACCGCGAAGGAGAAGCGATCTCATGGCATCTTGTGGAAGCCGCAAAACTTGGGAATTCAAAAGATCTCAAGCGAGTAGTTTTTCATGAAATCACCGATTCTGCAGTTCAAGAAGCGTTTGCACATCCACGCCAAATTGACATGCATCTAGTAAATGCACAACAAGCACGCCGCGTGCTTGATCGAGGAGTTGGTTACAAGGGAAGTAATTTTCTTTGGTCCAAAATACCCGGGGGAAGGCGAAAAGGTCTTTCGGCAGGCAGAGTGCAGTCGATAGCACTTAAAATAATAGTTGACCGTGAACGAGAGATCGAAGCTTTCAAACCTCAAGAATACTGGGTGATAACAGCAGATCTTCAAACGCAATCAGCAAGAGATAAACACCTCTTTTCCGCTTCGCTCAAGACCATACCAGGTCAAAAAGGAAAGCCTGTTATCGATAATGAATCGACAGCAATGTTGATCAAAGATGATCTAGAGCGAGCCGTATATAAAGTTTCAAATGTGATTAGGCGCGAGGCCAAACAGCGAACT